>SXGT01006120.1_pt1 | contig 14813 bp, 12 predicted proteins | sample 3176221 | NCBI WGS metagenome assembly SXGT01 (sample SAMN11356862, study PRJNA531348) | freshwater metagenome | isolation source: freshwater sample F1-120 | place: China: Fuxian Lake, Yuxi | collected 2017-12-25
GCAATGGTACACAACACGCGGCCACGCGCCATCAACAAACGCTACTACTGATGGACGGCATCATTCGCCACTACATCAATGGAACGCAGGTCGAAGAACCTGTGGGCTGGAAGGACTTTGAGGAAGAACTTGATCGCGATGTGAGTGAACGTATCATCGCTGTGAAGTACAACACCGACCTGACCTTCACAGGCCAGGGCTACAATGTGCTGCGTGGCCTGTACGAGCGCGATGGATTCTGTTCCATCATCACATACGAGGCACGACAGGAGTGCGGTGACAGCATCAACACGGCAGCACAGGGTGTGATCATCCTTGCCGATGCGGAGTGGAACCTGACGCGCTGCGAAGTGGTGGTGCCTGTGGTTGACGATGCGTTGGGCGCGAAGATCATGAACAACCTGGAAGTGCCTGTCAGTCCTTTGGCGAACCTGTCGAAGAATGGCGAGAGCATCACACCACCAACGGCATTCAACTTGCGCGTGTACAACACGAACACAAGTGTATACGAGACTGATGTACGGCTGGCATACAATTGGTTCGATGCCATACAACACGCAGTCGCATACATCAGCGATGGTGAAGTAAGCGTGGTGAGCGATTGGCATTCATCGCTGGGCGATGATGAGCAGTACTGCTTGGTGGATGGCTATATGCTGCGGACACACACGAACACGCCACGCAGAGTTAGCTGGACGTTCAAGGATTTGTTCTTCAACATGGCTGGCAGACACAATCTGTGGATGGCAGCAGAGCGTGATAGCAACGGCAACCCACGCATCCGTATCGAACCCGAAGGCTATTGGTATGCATCGGCTGGGCAGGTGCAGGAGTTGGACATTCAGGATCTTGTGCGAAGCATTGATCTGAACAGGTTGTATTCACGCGTGGAAATCGGAAGTGAGGAACACATCTTCAACCTTGATCCGTTCAGCGGATTTGTCCCAAACATTCCGTTGGAGAATCAAGGGCCGGAGAGTTACAACTTCCAAGGCGTTTGCAACACCGATGCCACGCTGGATCTGAAGTTTGACTTTGTCAGCGACAGCAACGCAATCATTGACACGATCGCGAACAACGCAGATGACTACGATGAGAAGATCTTCCTGTTGCAGTACAGCATTCCGCCGTTGGTTCCGTTCGTGAGAACAACGCTGTGGACTACTTCGCTCAACTTGGTTGGCTACAATCCAGCTATCATCAATGGCGAGATCTTGAAGCGGTACTATTTGTCGAGCGCAGTCGGCAGCAACATCGCACCGCCACCAGTATTCACGAATGACACAACAACAAGTGAAGGGCCGAACGTGACTTTGGGACTTGGATCAAGTAGCCCGTGGGTATGCCCGTTCGCAACGGACTTCACAGCCACCACCATTGGCTACTACATTATCGAACCATACGCAGGTTGGAGGATCACAGCACAGAACCCATATCGTGCAGGTGAGGGCGCGAACTTCTACGTTGGCATCCGAGCCGAGACGAAGATGGAGCGATTTGATTCATCGAACGTGTTGATTGAAACGCGATTCTTTTCAGAGGGCAATTTTCAATGGGCCAATCTTGGGCCAGGTCAGGGTTACTATACGCCATCGGGAATTGCTGTTCAATCATGGGGCGTGGTGTTGAACGCAGGTGACTACGTTAGGACATCGTTCCGTTTCGTGACTGCATCTGAATATCTGTACGAAGGGCCAGGATTCGGGCCGGAGAACTATTCACCAAGTGTAACTGCGAGACTGAAGACGGAAGCCTATTGGTATCTGATGTTCAGCGATGCAGGTGGATACGTTGAAGGCATCGGCAAACCGCCTGTGATCGTGTACAAGTTCGATCGCCATGTTGACCTTTCGACGTGGCTATCTTTGACGCAGAACCCACGCAGAGCGATGGCGATATCACACACACCAAGCGTGCTTGACACGGGCTGGGTGTTGAACGCAAAGCGCAACGTGGCAACGGGCGAGTGCCAATGGGAAGTGATGTGTTTCCCGCCACAAACCAATGAACTGCCATGAGCCTGATCGCGATACCGAATCAACCTGTGAACCTGGTGGGCAGCAACATCAAGGGCTGCGTGTGCGATCCGTTGGTGCCGATGACTTTGATCGGTGCCGACGATGATCTGAAGGTGGTGTTCAAAGCGTATGCGTGTAGATCGGAAGAGAACCTGATTGATAACCCGTTCTTCTTCATAGGTTGGCGGCTGGGTGGCACGTGGCAACTTGCAGAGGACGGAGCGTGTGCAAGCGCAACGGAGTTCCAATCATTCTTGACCTACCTGTTCGCATTCCCTTCGGTAGGCCAGCGATACGAACTACGCATCTTCTTCACATACGTGGATGGAACAATACGTGTTCAATGCGGTGGATGGAATACGGAGATCACACAGGCAGGTCAGTACGTGTGGACGTTTGAAGCAACGAATACCACAGGGTTGAGCATCGTGGCGTTGGAGAACAGCGCGTGCTGCGTTTCGTCGGGCATCCAATGGTACGGAGCGAACAACACGTTCATCGTGAACTGCTACGACCAGCAGGGCAACCTGGTGTTCAACACGGACTACACGAACGACCCATCGTTCTTCACGCTGGAAGAAGAATACGTGACGCTGACGATGCCGATCAATGCGTCTGTTCTGTCCGGCTGCTTTCGCATTGAGATCGAGGACTGCGACAACACGCTGACATCGCAGCAGTACTTTCAGATTATTGAGAACACCGACTGCACGTTGCTGGTGAGCGCGTGTAACGATTACGATTCATTGGACTTCCCTGCATCCTTCCGAGCGGAACTGCGTGTGCAGGGCAAGGTCGTTCGCCCGAAGTGGGAGTACGATGTGAGCGAAGAGCGAAGGAGCAATGGCAGACACCTGCGACACTACGTGGACAGGCAGACGAAGTACGATCTGTTCATTGATCTGCAGAACGAATACGCGATGCCGTTCGTTGCTGCGCTGCCTGTGTTCGATCACGTGTACATCGATCAGACCGAATACATCGTGGACGCGGATGAGTTTGAACCCATCTACGACGATGTGTTCGACGGAACGGGTGGAGTGCAGATGACCATTCGACCCAAGCAGGAATTGTTCCGCAATGTGATGTGTGCGGAGGAAGGGCCAGGCTGCACACCGAAGCCGATACAACTTGGACAGCTACAGCGCAGCGACCTTGACGTGCTGCTGCAAACGGGAGACAAGATCAAGCTGCACTAACACAAACGAAGATGCCTAACAAGTCGATTAACCAAATGCCATCGCTGCTGTCGTTGCAGGATGGTGACCTGCTGTACGCTGTGCGTTCCAGCACGGATTACAAAGTAGACGCGGCCACGTTTGCCGGACGTGTGCAAGCGTTTGAAACTTTGATCCCAAGTGCCGATGTATTGACCATTGGCAACACGCCTGTGAATGTTGTTCCGGCACCTACGGCATCGCAGGTGATCGTGCCGTTGATGGTGTTCTTTCGGTACGAGTCCGGAACAACGGACTACATCAGCACCGGAGACCTGGTGTTGATCAACGCTGCATCCAGCGCAACGTATGGCACCGCTATGGGGATGGGATCAACAGCAGGAGACGGAAGCACCATGACCATGATAGGTGATATGCTTGATGCTGGTGCAGGTCTGTTCCTGTGTACGAGTGACGCTGCTGACCCGACCACAGGCAATTACGATCTGCGGATCACCATCTACTACACCATCGCCAATGCCTGATCAGTACATCGAAGACCTGCCCGATGGTGGGGACTTGCAGCCGACAGACCTGCTGTACGTGCAGCGCAACATCGGTGGGCAATGGTATGATTTCAACATCGAAGCAGGTCAGGTGAATGCCGTGCCTGTGCAGGTGCATCACGCTGTCTACACCGAGGCGGATTTGGTGGGATCAGACATACTGATGTTCACACCAGCAGCAGGTGAAGTGGCTGTGTTCCTGGACGCGTTCGTGAAGTTCGAAACGCTAACACCGACAGGTCTGCTGGAGACGATTCAAATAGGATCGGTGCCCGATCAGTTGACCGGCACCTTCACGAACAACAGCACAACGCAGTACCTGTCGTTCGAGCAAACGGCGGCGGATTGCGTGCAGTCACAAGCTGTGATTCAAGTTAGCACGAACATCGCTGCCATCAACTTCACGCTGACGATCACAACGCGATACGTGTTGGTGAGCGTTTGATTACCTTTGTGGGAGTTCGTCGTTCCGCCCGTTTCGCACCAAGGGGCAGATAATGCAGGTGCCAAACATCAAACCTGACTAACGTCATGGCGATTACCGACTGCCCCAAACCTTACTACTGCTACGACTACGAAGCATATCCGGCGCAGAGTGGGTGCGACACGAAGGAGTACTATCTGTCAGGCATCAGCGCGATTGGCCTGTTGTCCTGCGGTACTGAACTTGTCGACCCATCCGATGCGGAGGAAGTGCAAGGACTGATCGACAGCGGCGATCTGATCATCATCAGCGGCATCAAAGCTGGATTCGATGATGCATCACCGATCACCATCGATCCTGTAACTGCGTGTGGAACCACCATCACAATCAATGCTGACCGCAGCGTGTCCTTTGAGGATGCCAAGGTGAGCAAGGAAGTTGTGGAGTGGTACAACACGATCAAGTCACAGCGATTCGGTGGCGCGCTGCTGTACGAGTGCGCGGAGAACCGCGTCAGCTACGTCACGCAATACGTCACGATGACCGCGAACCGCGCTGGTGGAAACACCAACAGCGAAGCGCAGCGCATCGCTGGCACGATTGCTTGGCGTTCGCAAGACGATCCCGTTCCCTACGATGCACCTGGCAACATCTTCGGATGATTGAGCAAGTGAACAACGAAGAGGCAACAGGCAGGGGGAAAGCCCCTGCCATTGCCATCTTTGCATATGGTCGCAGAGGCTACGCACAGGCTGCGGAGAACCTTGCGTTGACCTTGCGTGAGCATTCACCGAACGTGCCTGTACACCTATGGGCTGGTGAAGGTCTGCGCGTCGATCATGCGTTGTTCACGAAGGTGCATAAGCTGGATGCAAGCTGGTATGCGGAAGGGCCAGGAACGCTGAAGGTGAACGTGTACGAGATCCTGCCGAAGGGCGATTGGCTGTACATGGATGCGGATTCGTTGGTGATCGCTGACATCGTTCCACACCTGGAAGCATTGAGGCAGTATGACTTCGCCATCGAAGTGAAGGGCAAGGGCGGTGAACACGATGTGATCGACTACACGCCGTGGGCCACGAACGCGACGATCAAGCGTGTGTGTGAGTTGAAGGACGATGCCACGTACTATGGTGTGCAGAGTTCATGGATATGGATTCGCAAGCCATCGAAGAAGGTGGCACAGATATACAAGTTCGCATCACAGGTACAATATCAACCGAGTGATCTGAAGGAACCTTGGGGCAATGACATTCCCGACGAACTGCGTTTGGCGAGTGCGCTGTCCTGCATTAAGATAGAACTACCGGAATACCGAATGTCGTTCTACGGACAGGGCCATGAATACAAGGGGCTGGCGGATGTTGCAAAGCATCTGCCCATCGTTTGTCTGTATGGTGACCTGCGTCAACATCGATTGATCAAGTCAACATGGTTCGATGCGTATGATCGCTACGTTCGATCCCTGTACAAGAAGCACGGAAGGCAAATGTGGTACAACCTGCACAGCGTGATGCAGGATAAATACGTGAACAAAAAATGAAGTGCTGCGGAAGACCCAAGACGAAGCCGAAGTCGAACCTTGCACACGTCTTCGGGCCTGTGCATGAGACCATCGGGTGATGCTGACCGACGAGCAGATCAATCGCATCGTATCTGACTTCGCGGAGAAAGCGCGAAGCTGGTACGTGGATGGCACCTTCCGCGAATACGGGAGGAACGGCACAGGTGCGCGGAGGAATACCAAGTGGCCGGAGTTCTGGCCTGGGTACAACAAGGCTGTGCGACAACGTGATGAACTACGTGTTCACATTGAGAGCGGCAGTTTCCCTGCACATCTGATCCACGATCGATCACCGAATCAAACGCAAGCGGAGTTCGACTACGTGCGGAACAACTTCAAGCAAGTTACGATACCGCACTATGTGGACTTTGAGAACATGATCATCGGTGCATTGCATCAGAGCAATTGGACGTTTGAGTTCGGCCCTGCTGCTGGTGAAGACACAGATCTGTTCTCGTTCAAGACCTACATCAACACGCGCATCGATCAGTTCGATTCGCTGTCCGATTGGATGAAGCATATCCTGCCGAAGATCAAGACCCTTGATCCGATGGGCGTGGTGTGCGTGATGCCAAAGAAGGTCGCTGCTGTTGAAGGAACGACAGACGATGGCGAAGTTGCAATGGTTATCGATCCTGATGTGTTGATCGATCCGCAGCCGATCTACTTTCCCGTCGAGCAAGTAGTGGGCAAAGAGGATGGCAGGTGGTACTTGCTTGTCACCAACGAACGCAGCGTGGTGAGCAAGGCCGGAAAGGATGTGCGCGAAGGCATGGTGCTGTGGCTGGTGGACGATATGAACTGCTGGCGCGTGGAGCAGTACGGCAAGGCGCACGATCTGTCCTTCCAGGTGAGTCTGCATTTCGCGCACGGCTGTGGCTACGTTCCTGCCGAGCCGCTGAAGGGCAGACCCGTGATCGAGAATGGCGCGGTGATGTACGAATCGTACTACCTGCCAGCGAAGGATCTGTTCGACCTGGTGCTGTTGGATTCGATGAACCTGTTCATGATCAAGAGCAACAGCGTGTACCCGATGCGCGTGATGCTTGGTCACGAATGCGACTATCAGGACATCAGCGCAGGGCAGCATTGCATTGGCGGCACGTTGCACAGGCAAGGCGATGAAGGTCTGATGGCGATGGGCAAGTGTCCATCGTGCAAAGGCACAGGCGTTGCGGCAAGGCTGGGGCCAGCAGGTGTGCTGTTCGTGAAGGAGCAGAGCGCACGCGAAGGTGGACAGCAGGTGAAGGTGCAAGATGCGATGACGTTCGTTGAACCTACTGCGACCACACCGACGATACTGCGTGAAGAGATCCGATCAAACACGGCAGAGGGCAGGAGGATGTTGCACCTGCACAGCGACATCAGCATTAGCGGTGGCAGCGCAGAGACAGCGACACAGGTTGGCGTTGGCGTGAAGGCGCGTGCCAACTTCATTGCGCCGATCGCATCGCAGATCTTTGCGACGATTGACTTCGTGGCGAAGACCATTGCCATCGAACGCTACGGCACCGCAGAGGAATACTACACCATCATTCCTGCAACGCAGTACGACCTGCGGACTGAAGCCGACTACCTGGCATTGCTGGGCGAGGCTATGCAGAAAGGTCTGCCACCTGCTGCAATCGAAGAAGTGCTGCGTGGATACTTCAACATCCGATACGCAAGCGATCCTTATATGCAGGAAGCGATGTCTGTGATCGTGCAAGCAGATCGATTGGTCGCGGCCAATTGGCAGCAGATCGCAGCGATGCAGGGCAAAGGTGAAGTGAAGGCGTGGGAAGTGGCATTGCATCAACAGGCGTTGGGCCTGTACGATAGACTGATGCAAGATCCTGCGTTCCGGACGCTGGACATCTTCGCGAAGTCCGATGCGATGCGGCAGTATGCGATGCAGCAATTCGCTGCTGAAGTGGGTGCGATGAATGTGCCTGTGCTGCGTCCTGCACAAGCGATGGCACAGAGCATCGTGGAAGAGACGGAGAACAGCAGGGAGGAAGAGCGCGACGAAGAAATGATCGAAGGCGTAATCGAAATACTGCGCGGCATTGGTGACATGGACAACAGGCAGCGCAGCGCAGAGGAACGTCTTGCAGACTTCGCAGAACAGGGCGTGGAAGTTGATCGCGAAGAGTTCCTGCGGAAGGTCATGGAAACAACAATCACAGCGACGATGAATGTACCCGAAGAGAACGTGGCGAACACCGCGTTGAACGGAGCGCAGGTGCAATCCCTTGTGCAGATCATCAACCAAGTGGGATTGGGCGTGATCACGCAACAGACAGCGAAGCCGTTGATTGAAGCAGCGTTCCCTGGCATTGCGGAAAGGACGATCGATGAAATGCTGGCTGGCGTGCAACGACTGACACCGGAGCAAGCGCAGCAGGTATGACCTTCCTTGAATTTCTGAAAGGCCAAGCGGAGGCAGACGCAGGTGTGCTGAAGCTGCTTGAAGAAATGGCATCGTTGCAGGGAAGGACTGCGACACGCATCGGTACTATCCTTGCCGACCTTGACATCCGCGATGGCAACCTTGTGGCGAGTGAAGCGAACATCGCCAAGCTGTCGCAGGTCATGGCCGATATCGAATCGGACTTCGTAGATCCACAATGGCGCGATGCTGTGCGTGAATACGTGAAGACCTTCGATGTGTTGGACGCGAACACAACGGCGTGGGTGGGGCAGATCGGCAGCATCGACAAGGGATTGATGAAGGCATTGCGAACGCAGTACAAGCAGATCAGTGCCGAGTACCTACTGAACGCACAATCATTTTCGCAGACGCTGCTGAACCCTATTGCACAGGAAGTGGGTGCATACATCGCAACAGGCAGCAGATACAGCGACCTTGTGAAGGCAGTATCACAGATCGTGACTGGTGGAGACACCAGCGATGGCGCGATCCTTGGCAACGCACGGACAACGGTGAACGACCTGGTGAGTGTGTACGAAAGGACGGCAACGAACATCGCATCTGAACAGGTGGGTGCTGTATTCTTCTTGTACCAAGGAAGGCCAATCAAAAGCACACGTCCGTTCTGCCGTGAGCGCGCGAACAAGTACTACCACAAGGAAGAGATCGCAAGCTGGGCCAGCGAGGATTGGCAGGGCAAGACCGAAGGCACGAACAGCACGACAATATTCAGCTACCTGGGTGGGTACAACTGCCGACACGTTCTTGTTCCTGTTAGGCAGAGCGAAGTTGCTGCGGACGATCTTGCAAGGATGCGGCAGAAAGGCTTGATTCCGTAGCGTATATTTGGTGCATGAGTACCAAAGAGAAGATGGTCAGGTATCGCCTACCAGGTGACAAACTGATCCGGAGCTGCCCCGAAAGGCTGACGCGTACAACGGGATTCAAGATCCAAGGTGGTGTGGTGTTGCAAGATTTGCAGCCAATCGCATTGCCAAAGATTGAAGACACGTACGCAGTCGATACGATCGATGAGGAGACGGAACCTGTGCAGGAAGTGAAGCGGCGTGGACGCAAACCCAAACACGCATAAGCCATGCCTATCAAACCCGAGGACGCATTGGAAGTGATGGACTTCGATCTGTCGAAGTTCGACAGCGTGGATGATTTCCGCAGCGCAGTAGAACGCAAGTGGGTATCACGCGACACGGCGCACAACGACAAAGAAGTGAGCGGCAAGATCATCGGCAAGTTCAACCGCGTGTTCCGCACGAAGCTGGGCAAGATCGGCAACGCCATTGGTGTTGACGTTGATGATAGCCTGGAACCTTTGGATGTGCTTGATCAGTTCGTTCCTGCGATCACCAGCAAGGTCGGCGAAGTTGATGCGTGGAAGAAGAAAGCAGAGAACGCAGTCGCAGACGATGTGGTGAAGGAATGGCAGAGCAAGCTGAAGGCAGCGGAGAAGGAACGTGAGACGTTCAAGCAACAGGCTGTCGAATGGCAGGAGAAGTACAACGGACTTGACACCGAAGTGAAGACTACCAAGCGCAAGAGCGTGATCGATCGCGAGTGGGAGCAAGCGTTGTCAGGCGTTGCGTTCCATCCTGGTGTGGACGATCTGAAGAAGCGTGGATTCATCAGCGCAGCGAAGGAGCGATACAAGATCGACCTTGACGATGAGTTGAAGCCGAAGCTGGTGGATCAGAGCGGCAACCCGATCAAGCATCCGAAGTGGGCAGGTGAACTGCTGTCGTTGCAAGATGCCGTGAAAGAAATGGCGAAGGAGTTCAAGCTGTTGCAGGACAACCCACACGCTGGCAAGCCTGTGGCGCAACCATTCCAACCGCGACCAATACAACAGGCCACACCGCCTGTGCAAGGTGCTATTCGCGCGCCGCGTAGATTCGGCCAGCGATAGTGTGTGTGTGTGTGTAAAGGAGATCGCCCTGCTAACGTGGGGCGATTTTCTTTTACCTTTGTTCCGACGAACTTCATTGCTCCCGACCTTGCGGGAAGATCAATAGCAAGGGATTGGGCATCATGGCTGCGCCCCGCTAATAGCAGCCACGTGAACCTTCAATCCTTTCGCAATGAGTTACAACACCGGAAATTTGATCGAGTGCCAAACGCTACAAGCAGCACTTGAAGAAGTATGGCAGGTATCGCCTGTCAATGAAATGATGCCGCTGGAAGATGTGCTGACCAGCGCAGAGAATCAGCGCGGCATCACGCAACTGATCCTGCCTGGCAACGGCAAGAAGCGCAGCGTCGAAGTGACCTATTCACCGCGTCTGACTGAAGACCTGGTGGAAGAGAACGTAGACAATCCGCGTTGTTCTACCGAAGCCAAGTACGGCAACCTGTCCACCACCTATTCGATGCCTGATCAGAACCTTGGCTATGCCGAGCAGATCAGCAACGCGGATATGCGCAACACCTGCCTGGGCCCGAACAGCGCGTGGATCCTTTCGCGCATCACCGCTATCGCAGATGTGCTGGAGCGCAAAGTCGCAACCCAACACGCGCAGGAGTTCGCTCTGCTTGCAGGTACGTGGGGCAGCGGCATCTTCGCCACGGGCAACGCAGCCGGACAGGTGAACGCGTCTGATGAATACGTATGGGCCACGCGTTACAGCGATGACAAGGTGAACCCCGAAGCATGGGGCCAACTTTCCATCGCACGCATGAAGGCTGGCCTTGGTGACACCATCGGTTTCGGTGGTACTACCGCATGGTCGTACCTGAACGCATCGATGGCTGGCTGCTGCGGACAGGACGGCGTGAACCTGATGGACGCGATGAACCGATTCGGAATGTCCTACGCCTACGACAAGCGTCTTGAAGCTGCGCTGGGATCCGATGACAAGTTCATGGTGTACCGCCTTGGCAGCGTGCAGCCCCTGTTCTATGTCGAGAACCCTTGGCTGGAAGGTGTCGCACCTGGTGTGATCGGTAGCAACTACACGCACACCAGCATCTTCGGCCCCCGTACCGGAATGCCGATGGATCTCACGATCAGCGACAACTGCGGTGTGGTGACCTTGGCTGTTGCCGTTAGCACGAAGTTGATCGCTGTTCCGAACGATCAGTTCTTCAGCGGTGACGAGTACTTCGGCATCAATGGTGTTGCCAAGGTGTTGATCACAAACCCTTAACCAGCTACCTGGTGCAAGGTGACGGAGCGTTGAACGACTTCGTGCTGCTCCAAGATCAGAGCAGGATCATCTTGCATCAGTAGCAGCGACCATGCAACGGCAGGGGGAATTGCTCCCTGCCAATGCATACAAATCAAAAGACGATGCCAAGCTGTTTGGATTCACTGATCGGCCAGGACAACGGATGTACATCGACCGATGGTCGGCTGTATCTGAAGGACATCGGCATTACGGATAAGTTCATCGCAGGTCTGCTTGCGAAGCACAACGAGGGCATCGATGATTGGATGGCGGAGCGACGAAGGATCGCAACGCAGTACGTTGTGCAGGACGTGGTGCATAACATCAATGGCTCCTTCAAGGCAAGCACGTTGATCGACAATGCACGGCTGGGTGTGTGGCCGGATGTCGAAAGCCTTGCAAGTGCAGAGACGGGCTACGAGAACGGCATCATGATCGAAGTGTGTTCACCAGCATCGAACACGAAGATCAACATCACAGGCATCGAGTTCTATGGCGAGACCACAGGTGTGGTGACCGCGACGATATATGACCTTACTGATGGCAGCGTGATCGCAACGCTGACCGCTAATGCAGTAGCCGGACAGATCTGCTACTTCGAGGATGTTGATGTGGTCGTGCAGAACCTACGCGCCAAGCGAAGGATCTTCATCACCACAGATCAGACATCGTTCTACAAGGCACAGATGAGCGCAGGGTGTGCAAGCTGCAAGCCTACCTGCTACAAGCGTGGCAACGGGCTGCTGGAAGCGAACAGCGTTCGATTCGTTGACACCGACAAGAAGATCTACATGAACAGGACAAGCGCACCGAACACGGGTGGCCTGTCTGTGATCGTGAGTGTAAGCTGCGACCATCTTGCGTTCCTGTGCGAGATCAAATCGCAGATGGCGTTGCCGTTGCTGTATTGCTTGGGCAGGGAGATCCACACCACAGCGTTGTACAACTGGGATCGCTGGGGGATTCAGAACCTACGCAAGGAAGATGTGGAAGCAAGGCGCGATGAACTTGAAGCGTTGTACGCGAAGTTCATGGCGGGCCTGATCAAGAACATACAGGTGCCAAGTGATGTCCATTGCTACGTCTGCGATAAGCAGGTCTATCCTGGTGTGATACTGCCATGATCGAAGGGCAAGAGGCAGCGAAGAAGTATGTGAACGATCAACTGCAAAAGTTGATCACAGGACGATCCATCTACTTCGCTGCCAAGGAAACGCAGGTGCAGGTGGCGAACCGCGTCTTCGGGGAAGGCAAGCTGACCAACGGCAGCGCGTTGAAGTACAACGAGGACTATGAGTTGTGGGCGTACCAACCGCCATCACCGAAGAAGGTCACAGGCAAAGGGAAGCCGTACAAGTTGTGGAAGCGCACGCCACCGAAGGATGCGAAGGGCAGGGCAGCCACGATCAAAGGTGGATGGTATCCGAGTTACTTGGCCTACAAGCAACAGCAGGGCAGAGCCGATACACCATTTGAATTGACGGGTAGACTTCGCAAGGCGTACCTGTCTGATGTCAGTCTAAAGGAGACGGGGCCGATGGAAGCGTTGATCGTTCTCACAGGCGAGAACGCTGCGAAGTACGAAGGGCTGACCGATACGAAAGGCGCGTTCCTGCAATTGAGCAAGGATGAACTGAAGTACTTCAACGAACGGCTGAACGCATTGACGCAATGATACAGCAGATCCTTCAAGCGATTGACGCGGCAGCAGCGCAACACCTGCCTGTTGCTGTGCGACATCTGTTGGCAGAGCAGCAGCCTACGGGAAGCGGCATCGCACCACACATCTACGTGGGCAACGGCAATTGGAATCAGATCGCGAATGACAACGCTGGGACGTTCAGCTATTGGCGTTTGCTTTCCCCGATACGTGAACAGGAAGTTGATGCACCAGGATGCTTCGATGCATTCCAAGCGACCTACAACCTGCGACTTGTTGCGATGATCGATCGCGACATCTGCGGTGATGTGTTGGATGCCACACGTGCAGCGGCAACGGCGATACGCAACACCGACGATGATCTGCGTGCTGCGTTGAAGTTGATGCTTGTGGACTTCGCCACGGGCAGCGTTGAAGTGCAGAGCGCACGCGTGTATCAACAGGAGTTCGGTGGAACGTTGGATGTGAACCCGAACAAAGCATTGGTGGCGATCGATGTGAGCGTGAGCGTGACGGGCAAGTCCGCGTGCTTTGAACCATGCCTACCAGCAACGGACTTCTTTTGCGCTTTGATCGAAGCGAAGACGTGGGCGAAGATCAAGGCGTGCATGACTGAAGGGCAGGTGGCCGATGCTATTGCTGACCTGTGCGACGATGCACCTTGCGATCCGTTGTCTGTAGTTGTCAATGGCGAAACGTATTCCACGATTGCAGATCCTTGTGGAGCGACAGCACAAGTTGAAGTCGTTCAAGGTGGTGTGCAGGTAGGCGAGTTGATTGAAGGGCAATGGGTTGTGCCGGAGTGTCCACCATGCGATCCGTTGAGCATCGCCATCAACAGCGAGGACGGAGTGATCGTGGTGAACGAACCCTGCGGTGCCAACGTCACTATCCCAGTAACGCAAGGCGGTGTTGAAGTTGGAAGCTGGGATGGCACGGCGTGGATCGTGCCGGAATGCGAAGACGCGCAAGTGACCTTCGATGGTCTGCCTGTGCTAACGATACCATGCGGTGACACGGGCAACCTTGACTGCGGAACCAACATCGAATCAGCACACGTCACGCTGGGCGGTAGCGCGGAGAACGGCATCTATTACATCAGCGGCACAGCCGGAGGAAAGACGCGGTACGAGAAGAACGCGACACACGCATTTGAATACAGCGGCACGCGGTGGGAGTTGATCCGACCTGGCAGCGATCACCAAGCTGCGCTGGGCAACGAGACATATCCTTGGCTGGCGGATTGGACAGGCACGGGCATCGCTGTGGACGAAGGCACGATCGGTCAATACTGCGGAGGCAATGTTGAGCCATGTGCCGACCTTACGTTGCAGGTGAATGGCAGCGCGTACACGACCATTGCGAACCCGTGTGGCGCAACTGCCAGCGTGAATGTCCACGACAGCAACGGCAACGATGTTGGCTCGTTGGTGAGCGGATCGTGGGTGGTGGCGGCACCTGCTAACGTGCTGCGAGAGTACACGGCCAGCGACACATGGAACAAGCCTACATCGCCGTCCTTCGTTGGTGCGTTCGTGGTATGCGTTGGTGCAGGTGGCGGCGGTGAATGTGGTGATCTGCGTGCAGGTACCACAGTACAGGCCACAGGAGGATCGGGTGGTGGTGGTGGATGGGTGGTGTGGGACTTTATCGCAGCAGCATCGCTGGGTCTTACAGAGTCTGTGACCGTGCCGTTAGGTGGTGCAGGTGCGCCAGGACGCAACACAGCAGGTGATGGTATCGCTGGCACCCTTGGCGGCGATGCATCCTTCGGAACACACGTCATTGCATTAGGTGGAGCCGTGGGCACAGGGACAGAAACAGGACGTGAC
>SXGT01378024.1_pt1 | contig 14813 bp, 14 predicted proteins | sample 3176221 | NCBI WGS metagenome assembly SXGT01 (sample SAMN11356862, study PRJNA531348) | freshwater metagenome | isolation source: freshwater sample F1-120 | place: China: Fuxian Lake, Yuxi | collected 2017-12-25
CGGTCGAGGCGCAGCGATACCATTTCGCGGGCGCCAGGGACCGCAGCCTTCGGCGGCGGCAGGTCTGCGGGCTTGGCGGTGGCTTTCTTGAATGCCGCTTCCGCGACATCGCGCGAGGTCAGGGGCCGCCGGGTTCCGTCCTTGGACATGGGGCTAGGCCGCCGTCGCTTCCGCCACCGGCTGCTTCCATTCCTTCAGCCGCGGCATCACTTCCTTGGCGAAAATCTCGAGGTTCGACACGGTGTCCTCGTGCGTGAGGAAACCGGCGTGACCCATCATCAAGAGATTGCCCATGCCGCCGCAGTAGTCGCAGAAGTCGACGATCTGTTTGTAGACCTGATCGGGCGTGCCGCAGAACAGAATGCCGGCGTCGATCAGGTCCTGGACGCTGCCGTGATGCATGTTCACCGCGCGGCCGTCCTTGGCGTAGCTGCGCGGCGGCGTCTGGCCGCGCAGCATGCGTGCCTGGTCCTCGACCGAGATGAAGCCCGGCGGATTGCGGAACGGCACGTGCACGATTGCTGACGTGCGCAGGTAGCCCGCGATCAACTCGCCGCGGCGGCGCGCCTCGGCCTCGTCGTGCGCCACCGCGACCAGCCCGAGATAGCCGAAGCGGTCGGCCGGCGCCGGCTTGCGCCATTTCGCCAGATAAGCCTCGCGATAGGCGTCGTACAGCGGGCGCGTGGCGTAGCCCGAGCCGAGCGTCGCCATGACGTAGCCCTTCTCGGCCAGCACGCGCGCCTGGGTGCGGTTGCCAGTCGTGCTCCACACCGGCGGATGCGGCTGCTGCACCGGTCGCGGCCAGATGTTGACCTGCCGGTAGTGGAAATAGTCGCCCTCCCAGTTGAACGGCTCGTCGTGGCTCGTCATCGCCTTGATGATGAAGTCGTGTGCCTCCCAGAAACGCTCCATGACGCCCACGGGGTTCTGGTTGGAGGCGGGGAATTCGTAGGGCACGCCCTTGATGAAGCCCATGTCGAGCCGGCCGCGCGATACCACGTCGATGGTGGCGAGTTCTTCGGCGCAGCGCAGCGGATCGGGCCGGTGCCCGATCGGATAGCCGAGCACCAGGATGCGCGCCTTCTTGGTTTGCCGCGCCAGCACCGAGAGCGACACGATCACGGTGGAGGCCATGCAGGTCGCGGTCTGATGGTGCTCGTTGACCATGATGTTGTAGCCGAGCTCGTCGGCGATCATCCACTCGTCGTAGTAGCGGTGGAACAGGTCGCCCGCGAGCTTGGGATCGAGCTTCTTGTTCGGCAGGTTCACGCGCAGCGAGCCGCTGTGGTCGTTCCACACCGGGTAATAGGGCTGCTCGGTGAATTGATACACCTGCATGGACGGCTCCCTGGGCTCCAAGCTCTATGCGCGTTTGGCGCGCGGCGTTTCGTGCGCGCCGGCGCCGGCAAAGGCGAGCGCGCGGTGGGCGAATTCCTCCGGCTGCTCGATGTGCGGGTAATGGCCGGCGCGCTCGATCGTCTCGAAGCGCGCGCCCGCAATCAGCGCGCAATAGGCGCGGCCGTATTTCTCGGACAGGATTCGGTCGGCTGTGCCCCAGAGGAACAGCGTCGGAATGCGGATGCGGTGCAGCCGGCCCTTGAGCTTCGGATTGTGCATGTAGGGCGACCAGCAGAACCGGCCGGTGGCCTCACGGTTGCGCGCCGCGGCGAGCGATTCTGCCTCGGGCAGGCTCTTGTAGTCGCGCTGGCCGAGCTTCGGGTCGGCGTAGGCGAGCGCGTTGAACTCCTCGGGCGTCAGCGACCAGATGTCGACGATGTCGCGCGTCTCGCGATCGCCGACCTTGATGCCGACAGCGTTCGCCATCACGAGGTGCGATAGCCGCGCGCTCGACTTCACCGCGATCTCGGCCGCGATCCAGGCGCCGAGGCCTACGCCCACAACCAGCACGTCGCGGAGGTCGAGCTGATCGAGCAGATCGAGATAGAAATACGACAGGTCGTCGACTGTGCTCATGCCCTTGGGCAGTTGCGACGCGCCGAAGCCGGGATGCGACGGCGCGATCACCCGGCCGCCGCGTGCCAATTCGGACAGCACGGGCGCGCCGGCTTCGATGCCGATGCCGGGATGTAGGAACAGGATCGGGCGGGCTTTGCCGGTATTTTGGCCGCGGTCGGTCGTCTCGATGGTGACGCCATTGACCACGATCGACGTGACGCCCGCGGTCGCTGACATACGCGCAGCCCCTTGTTTCCTGCCCCACTTCCCATTGCACGAGGGGGGGCGGTGTTTCAAGATTATGACGCCATCAGCGTTCAGCGGGAAGGAACAGCCACATGAATCTGGCCGTAAACTTGAATGAAATCGAAACGCGGCCGGGCCTGACCTACGCCACGCATGACAGCGTTGCGCTTGCGGGCGACCTCTACCTGCCCCGGGGCGCCGGTCCCTTCCCGGTGCTGGTCGGCGTGCATGGCGGCGGCTGGGTGCAGGGCGTGCGCGGCCAGTTCCAGCACTGGGGCCGTTACCTCGCGTCGCACGGCGTCGCGCTGTTTGCGATCAGCTACCGGCTCGCCACCAAGGGACAGAAAACCTTCCCGCATGCGGTGCAGGACGTGCTCGCGGCGGTGCAGTTCGTGCGCGGCAATGCCAAGGACTTCAATCTCGCGCCGGAGCGGGTCGGGATCTTCGGCCATTCGGCCGGCGGCAATCTCGGCGCGCTCGCGGCGCTGGGCGGCAAGGGCACGCTGTTTGCCAACGGCTATCCGAACGATCCGCACGCCAAGCAGCCGACCGACGTCAAGGTGTTCTGCGGAGTCTATGGCGTCTACGACATCGCCGAGATGTGGCAGAAGTACAATCTGCAAAGTCCGAAGCAGAACAACATCGAGTGGTTCACCGGCGTCCCGTTGCCGGACAACCGGCAGCTCTATTTCGACGCGTCGCCGATCAACTATGCGATCACCGCCAATAACAAGGTGGCGGTGCACCTGAGCGTCGGCACCGAGGACGATCTGGTCGACCGCAAGGCCAACACCGATACGTTCGTGCTTGCGCTGAAGCAGGCGGGCTTCTTTGTCCGCACCACCATCCTGCAAGGCGCACCGCACTACTGGGGCAGCGATCCGATCGACGAGCCCGGAAGCTTCTCCGGATTCCTCGCGCCGCGGCTGCTGCGATTCCTGGCGGAGAAACTGTAGCGCGTGCCGCCGCAATTCGACTTGAATGAAGGCGGAGCCGCGCTCTCGTCGCCGTCGGCGGTGCGCAACCGCGATCCGATCCTCGGAGTGCTCCGGCGCGTGCTGCCTGCGCAGGGCACTGTGCTCGAGATCGCAAGCGGCACCGGCGAGCATGCCGTGTATTTCTGCAAGGGCTTGCCGGGGTTAACCTGGCAGCCGACGGATCGCGTCACCGATGCGTTGCGTAGCATTGCGAAGCACCGTGCGTTGGCCAAGTGGCCCAACCTCCTGCCGCCGCTCGAGCTCGACGTCACCGCGAAAGCCTGGCCTGTTGTGCGCGCCGACGCGATTGTTTCCATCAACATGATCCATATCGCCCCCTGGGCCGCCGCGAAGGGGCTGATGGCGGGGGCGGGCAGGGTGCTTGGCCCCGGCGGGGTGCTCTATCTCTATGGGCCGTTCAAGGAGGACGGCCGTCACACCGCGCCGAGCAATCAGGCGTTCGACGCGAGCCTGCGGTCGCGCGATCCTTCCTGGGGCGTCCGGGATACGGCGGATGTGACCGATCTGGCCCGCCAGCACGGCCTCGATTTTGCCGAGCGCGTCGAGATGCCGGCGAACAACCTGAGCCTGGTGTTCCGCCGAGTTTGAGGCGCGTTGCAATCCCTTAACGCTGCTGTGGACGGGTCCAGAAAGATTGGAACCGATCCGGCCAACTGGGCGTTGGCTCCTTTGCTTTTCTGCGGAGGATTCGCCATGGACCGGACCCCCCACGAGACTTCCGAACAGCTTTCTCGCGCTTTGGGCGACGTGATTGTCAGGATTTGGGGCCTGCTGCCCCACGACGTTCAGCATCAGATTTTCGAGGAGACGGTGACCGCCCGCGGCGAGGCGATCCGGCCGCAGCTTGCGGTCTTCCTACACGACAAACACCCGCGCACGTCCGCTTCCCTCAAGGCGCGGGCAATGCTGGAGCCTGACAGCCTCGGCGGCTGAGCGGTTGCAGTCGGCTCAGTCCACCTTCAGGCCGATGGTTTTGATCACGTTACCGTAGGCCTCGAAGTCGGCGCGGATAAGCGCGGCGAATTCGTCCGGCGTGGTGATGTAAGGCTCGCCGGCGCCGGTGCTGATCAATCGTTCTTTAACGTCAGGCATCGCCAGCACCGCGTTCAGCTCGGCGCGCAGCTTGGCGAGAATGTCCGGCGGCGTTCCGCGCGGCGCGAAAATGCCGTGCCACAGCGCCATGCGGTATCCCGGCAGGAATTCGCCGATGCCCGGCAGGTTGGGCATGGTCGCCCAGCCTCGCTTGTCGGACACCGCGAGCCCTTTGAGCTTGCCCGAGTTGATATGCGTGACGACCGACGTGCCGCCCAACATCAAATGGTTCTCGCCGGAGATCACCGCGATCGAGGCCGGTCCGCCGCCCTTATAGGGCACGTGCGTCATATCGATCTTGGCTTTCTGCTTCAGCAGCTCCATCGCGAGATGATGCTGGCTGCCGTTGCCGATCGAGGCATAGAACAGCGACGTGTTGGGGCGGCGGGCGAACTCCAGGAATCCAGGAAAGCTATCGACCGGAATGGCCTTGGGATTGATCGCCAGCACAAGCTGGTTGCTGACGGTGGTGACCACCGGCGTCAGATCCTTCAGCGGGTCGACGGCGAGCTTGCTGTAGATGTGCGGGTTGACCACCAGCAGGCTGTTGTTGGCGTAGAGCAGCGTGTGGCCGTCGGGCTTTGCCTTGGCGGTGATCTCCGCGGAGATGTTACCGTTTGCGCCCGGCCGGTTGTCGATCACGATGGTCTGGCCAAGCCGTGCGCCGAGCGGCTGCCCGAGCGTCCGCGCGATGACGTCGGTGGCACCGCCAGGCGGATTGCCGGTCACCAGATGGATCGGCCGGCTGGGAAACGACTGCGCGCGGGCGTCAGGCAGGGCGAGAGCGCTTGTCAGAATGACCAGCGCCGGCACGACGATTGCGGTGCATCGCGTCATGGGAACCCCCCGTTCGCTTCTTGCGAGCTTACGGTCGTCACGGCGGCTAGGCGAGCCGGCCGCCGCTGGTGCGGCGCTTTCGCGCAGGGCCGCGCTAGTCCCGCCCGCGGAAGAAATCCGGCGTCGGCGGCGGCCCCCACATGTAGGCGGCCTTGTCGGGCGGCCAGGTCTTGGGCCGCTGCGGGAAGTCCTTGTGCCACGGCCTGGGGTCCCAATAGCCCAGCGCTTCGTCCTTCATCTGGTCGAGCTCGGCGTAGAACTCGACCACCCAGTCGTCCGGATTGCGATGGAACGCCGCCACGTTGTGGCCAGGACCGAGCCGCACCGGGCCCCAGATGATCGGAATCTGCCGCTGCCCGAACAGGTCGCAGGCGTTCTGCAGATGGGAGAAGTCCCGCAGCTCGTAGGCGATGTGGTGCATGCCGGCTTTTTTGCCGGTGATGAAATTCACCGCGTGGTGGTCGGCGTTGCAGCGCATGAACACGAAGAAGTCGCCGATCCAGTCCGACACCTTGAAGCCGAGCACGCGGGCGTAGAAGTCCGCCATCGCCTTGGGCTCCGGCACCATGAAGGCGACGTGGCCGAGCTTGAGCGGCCCGATGCCGCCTGGCGACTGCTCGCGGCCGAGCGCCTGCCATTCGGTGAACAGCTCGATGGTGGTGTCCTTCGGGTCCTTGAACGAGAGCAGCTTGGGCGTGCCGGGAAGCGAGTCGCTTTTCAGGTCGCTCGCGATGCCTTCGGCGGTAAGCCTGCGCGCCATGTCGGCGAAGTCCTCGTCCGGTGCCACCTCGAACGACAGCTTGGCGCACGAGGGCTTGTCGGCGCGCATCAGCTCGATCGCGATCTGGCCGGTGCGCGCCGCAAAGAACGCACGCTCGCTGTCACGCGCGATCAAGGTGAGGCCCGCGATCTGCGTGTAGTAGGCGATCTGCCGTTCGAGGTCCGGGGTCTCGAACGCCGCGTGTCCGATCCTGCGGGCTTTGATCATGATGTTATGCGCCCTTGCGCCCAACGAAATCGATCAGCGCCGACATGCCACCGTGACCCGCGCCTTCGTGGATCACGGCATCGTACTCCTCGATCTCGACCGAGGCGAATTCCTTGAATGATTCCTCCAGCAGCGTGCGGGTGTAAAGGTTCTCGACCTCGGAAGGGCCGCCGGTCTTGTATTCGAGCTGTTTCGGCCGGTAACCCTCCATCAGCAAGAGGCCGCCCGGTTTGAGCGCGCGCTTGATGCCGGCGAACGTCTTTTCGCGCTGCGCCGGGTTGAGGAACTGAAAGAAGATCGCGGCCACCACGTCGAACGCTTCGTTCGGCCAGGCCCACGTTAGCAGGTCGGCTTGCTCGATGCGCAGCTTAACGCCGCGCTCCTCAGCGAGCGCGCGCGACTTCGCGAGCGCGGTGGGCGAGAAATCGATCGCCAGCACGTCGAGCCCATGCTCTGCCATGAACACGCCGTTGCGGCCTTCGCCGTCGGCGATCGACAACGCAGTCTGGCCGGCTTTCAGCAGGTGCGCCTTGCTCTTGAGGAAGGCGTTGGGCGCCTTGCCGAACAGATAGCCCGGCGCGGAGAAACGCGTTTCCCAGCGTTGGTATTCCGACATCGCAGCTTCCGCTATTTCAGCAAGGATAACGGCACGAGGGTGATCGCCGGAATGTAGGTCAGCACCATCAGCATGATCAGGTAGATGACGAGGAACGGCAGCACGCCGCGATAAAGGTCCGCCAGCGGCGTCTTGAACAACGCATGCGCGGCAAACAGATTGAGCCCGAACGGCGGCATGAACAGGCCGATGGCGAGGTTGACCGTGACGATAATGCCGAAGTGGATCGGGTCGACGCCCGCGGCGTAGACGAGGGGCGTGATCAGCGGCGTGAGCAACAGGATCGCGGCGGGCGGCTCGAGCACGGAACCGACGAACAGCAGGATGACGTTGATCGCCAGCAGCAGCATCCAGGTCTGAAGCTGGAGGCTGTTGACGAACGCCACGAGCTGCTGCGGATATCCACTGGTGGTGATGAGCCAGGCGAACGCGCCTGCGGCCGACACGATGATCAGAATTTGCGCGCTGAGCGCCGCGGAATCCAGGGTGATGACCCACAACTCGCGCCACGTCAGTTCGCGGTGAACGAAGACCGAGATGGCTATGGCGTAGATGCACGCGACGCCGGCCGCTTCGGTTGGCGTGAACAGTCCGCCATAGATGCCGCCGAAGATCACGATCGGCGCGAATAGCGACCAGATCGCTTCCCTGAACGCGACCCGCACCGGCTTTCTGTCGGTCGGGCTGGTGACCGGGATTTTGTTCACGCGGGCATACCAGACGACGTAGATCGCGAGCGCGATGCCGATCAGGATTCCCGCAGGAAACCCGGCCAGAAACAGTTGCGGCACGGATTGCTGCGCGACGATCCCGTAGATGATCATGGTGATCGACGGCGGCGTGATGACGTCGATGACGCCGGTGGCGGTCACGAGGCTGACGGGAAATGTCTGGCCGTAGCCGTTCTTGCGGAGCGACGGGATCATCGACTTCCCGATCGCCGCCACGCAGGCGACGCTCGATCCCGACATCACGCTGAACACTTCGCAGGCGGCGATGGTGGCGATGCCGAGCGCGCCACGGACAGCGCCGATCACCGACAAGACGAGGTCGATCAGCCGTCGCGCAATGCCGCCGCGGGACATGACGTCGCCTGCGTAGATGAACAGCGGCACCGCGAGCAGCGGGAAAATGTCCAGGCTTCCGAACATGGCGGAATGAATCGCCTGGACGGGATTGGTGCTGAGCAGAATGCCGCCCAGCGTGGTGGTGATCAGCACCGCGAAGATCGGCACGCCCATCACGAGCAGGACGATCGGCAGAACACCCAGGACCAGAACGGTCACGGTCCGCTCTCCGGCGTGTGAGCGGGAGGCTTGATGCCGCGGAGCAGCGTCTGGACCGTCCGGATCCCGATCAGCAGCGCCGTTACCGCGAGGCCGATCGTGAGGAAGGATTGCGGAATCCAGGACGGCACATCGAGCGCGTCGCTGCGCTGGTCGAGCTTGTAGAGCACCGAGATGATCCGGCCGCTCGCGTAGACGACGGTCGTGATTGCTGCGATTGCGACGAGCGTCCCGACCGCGAGCGCCGCCTGACGGGCCGCGGGCGGCGCCATTTCGATGAAGGTGTCGATCCGGATATGCATCTGCCGCCAGGTGATGGCAACGGCGCCGGAAAACACCGACAGGATCATCAGGAACAGCATCAGCTCTTCGGCCCAGCTGAAGGGCGACACGAAGAGGTAGCGAGCGACGACGTTGGCGCCGTTGACGGCCACGATGCACAGCAGCGAGCCTGCCGCGATGGCGAGGCAAGCGTCTGTCAACAGGTCGCCGCAGCGGTCGACGAGTGTCGGCCGCCCCCTGGCGTCATCCGGATTTCCGCTCATGCACCCTCCGTCGCGGCCTCCGCGCGGTTGACCGCACGGAAGCAGCGGCGTTTCCCTTTGGCGAGATCAGTTCACCTTGTCGGCGATGGCCTTCAGCGCGGTGAACAGCTCCTTCGAGGGCGGGTTCCTGTCGAGCACGGATTGCACCGCGGCGCGCACACGCCGCTCGGCATCCGTCTGCTCGGCCGCGGGCAGCTTGACGATTTTGGCGCCGCGGTCGAGCCAGGCCTTGCGGTCGTCGGCGATGCGCTGAATTTGCCATTGGTGCATGGGCGCTTCGAGCTTTTGGCCGGTCTCCATGATCGCTTTCTGAAGGTCGGCCGGCAGCGTGTCGAACCAGACCTTGCTGACCATGGCGGTGGAGGTGAGCGCCCACAGCGCGGTATCGACGGCGTTCGGCGCCGAGTCGTTGTAACGGAACGGCACGAACACGCCGATCACGGCGCTGACGCCGTCGATCGTGCCCTGCTGAAGCGCCGGTACGACCTCCGGCAGCGACATCGGCACCGGAGCGGCGCCAAGCGAGGCGACCGACGCCTGTTCGGCTTCAGAGGCCAGCACGCGTGTGCGCTTGCCGGCGAACCCGGCGAGATTGGTGACCGGCGTCCGGAACACGAACATCTGGTGGTCGTAGATGTGGTAGCCCATCGGGATCATGCCGCGTGTCACCGAGAAATCGGTGAACACCTTGCGGAAGTCCGGATTGTTCAGCGCCTTGCGCGCGTGTTCGTTGTCCTTGAACAGGCCGGCCATCGCCATGACCTGGAAGCGCCGGTCGGCGCCGAAGAACAGCTCCGGCGGTCCCATGGCCGCCTCGATGGTGCCGAGCCGCAGCCCTTCAGTCTGTCGCGGAGCGCCGCCGAGCTGTCCAGCCGGATAGACCTCGACCTTGATTCTGCCGTTGGTGACCTTCTCCAGCTCGTCTTTGAACCGCTTGAGGTTCTCGTGCTGGATGTCGTTGAGGGTCAACGTCGCGAATTTCATGGTGAACTGTTGCGCCTGCGCCGAACCCGCAGGCAGCGCAAGACCGCAGCCGGCGGCCAATATGACGGCGAGCGCGGCAATCCGAGAATATCGATACGGCATGATCCTTACTCCCCCTGTGGCGGGCTGATGCTAGACCTTCGGCCAGCGTGAATTCAATCGCGTGGGCGCGCCAACGAAGCTAAATTGTTGGGCAGGACCAAGCTACCAAAGGCCGCACCATGACAGCCGCGCAACCGAATCCATCCAAAGCGAGCCGGTCGAGCCCACACTCGCTGCGCACCGGCGCGGATTATCTCAGATCGCTGAACGACGGCCGGCAGGTGTTCGTCGGCGGGGACAAGGTCGCCGACGTCACGAAGCACCTTGCGTTCCGCGAGGCCGCTCGCTCGGTCGCGCGGCTCTACGACATCGCGGCCGAGCCCGCGAACCGCGAGCTGATGACGTTCCCGTCGCCCAAGACCGGCGAGCCGGTGTGGCGCTGCTTCCAGATCCCGCGCTCGCACGCCGACCTCAAGGCGCGGCGGCTGTTCTCGGAAAAATGGGCGGAGGCGACCTTCGGCCTGATGGGGCGCTCGCCCGATCACGTCGCGAGCTTCTTTACCGGCTACGCGGCGGTGCCTTCGGTGTTCGCCGCCGGCGGCCAGAAATACGCCGACAACGTGGTGGCGTTCTACGAGCGGATGCGTGACGAGCACCTCTATCTCAGCTATGCGATCGTGCCGCCGCAGATCGACCGCTCCAAGCCCGCGCACAAGCAGAGCGACCCGACGCTCTACGCCGGCGTGGTGAAGGAGCGCGACGACGGCATCGTCATCGCGGGCGCCCAGCAGGTTGCGACCGGCGGCGTGCTCTCCGACTGGATCCACTTGAGCTGCATCCATCCGCTCCAGCCTGGCGACGAGAACTACGCCAACTGCGTCGCCATCCCGGTGAATGCGCCGGGTGTGAAGCTGATTCCCCGCCGGCCGTTCGCGCTGCACGCCGACAATTCGTGCGACTATCCGCTGTCGAGCCGGTTCGACGAGTCCGACAGTTACGTCGTCTTCGACAACGTGTTTGTGCCGTGGGAGCACGTGTTCATCTATCGCAACGTGGAGCTGAGCCGCGACCAGTGGTTCAAGACGCCGTCGCACTCCTACGGCAACCACCAAGCGCAGGTGCGCTACGTGACCAAGCTGCGCTTCATGATGGGGCTCGCGCAGCGCACCATCGAGATGATCGGTAGCGCCGGCATGCCGCCGGTGCAGATCTCGATGGGGGAGATCGCCGCGCTGGTCTCGATGTACGAGGGCATGCTGCTGGCGCACGAGACCAACGCCCCGATCAAGGACGGCGTGCTGTGGCCGTCGGTTATCACGCTTTATTCGGCGATGGCGATGCAGTCGGAGTTCAACGGCCGCATGCTCGAGGCGATCCGCGAGCTGGTGAGCTCCTCGGTGATCTCGCAGCCGTCTTCGGTGGCCGATTTCGACAACCCGGAGGTCGCGCCGCTGATCGAGCGCTACATGCGCTCGGGAACGATGGACGCGAAGTCGCGCACCGCGCTGGTGCGGCTGTTGTGGGATTTTCTCGGCACCGAGTTCGGCAGCCGCCACCAGCAGTACGAGAAATTCTATGGCGGCTCGCCGACGGTCGTGAAGCAGAACGTATATCGCAACTTCGATTTCAAGCGCGCGACCGCGCTGGTCGACGCGGCGCTGAAGCTGCCGCCGGTCGACATGCAATAATGGCGAGACAGGCCGTCGCCTCCGCACCCTCGGACCGGCCGCTTGGTGGGGCTGGCATCGCGTTGTCGCCCAAACGACAGTTGCATTCGGTGTCAAAACACTCAACCATGGCGTGTTCTAGGGCGGGATGACTCCGCTCATGGAGCGGTGCCATGCAAACACTCATCAAGCTATTGAACTATTTCCCGGCCATACTCGCCTGGGTAAATCGGCTGATCATCAACCATTTCGCGGGCACCACGGCGGCGCGTCCGCACCGGTTTTCGCTTTGGAGTCCCAGTCCCCCGACCGCTGCAGCTCCCGAGCAAATTCCTGCGACTGTCTCGAATGTCGGACCCAGACCCACTCCGGCGTCACCGCCGCCTTGTTACACATCGTGGCCAAGCCTAACCGACCGCACGTTTACAGCGCGGCATCTACCGCCACCCGACCCGGACGTGCAGCCACCGTACCCTAGCGAGAGCGCCGTGCTTTCGCTCTTCCAGCGCCGCGGCGGGATGATCAAGAACCCGCGGTCGAGCTTCCTGTTCTGCTTCTTTGCGCAGTGGTTCACCGACAGCTTCCTTCGCACGCATCCGGCCGATTCTCGCCGCAATACGTCCAACCACGAAATCGACCTGTGCCAAATTTACGGGCTCGATGAGTCAAGCACCTGGGCGTTGCGGGCGGGCCAGAGCGGGCGTCTTAAGTCACGGAACGTCGGGGGGTGCGAATACCCGATGTTCCTATATTCAAATCAGGCGATCGATCCCCAATTCTTCGATCCTAATCCGGTTGTCGAACGCGGCTTGTCTTACGTGCGTGGCGGAAGAGCACCCTTATGGGAGGCCGCGCTGCAAAAGGCGCTGCCCGGCACGATCTCCGATCCTTCCAGAAGGGATGCTCTTTATGCCGCCGGCCTCGATCGGGGCAATTCCACGATCGCCTACTCCGCGTTCAACACGATTTTTCTGCGCGAGCACAACCGGCTCGCAGACATATTGGCAAAAGCCAATCCGTTATGGGACGATGACCAATTGTTCGAGACCGCCCGTCTCATCAATATTCGCCAAGTCCTGAACGTTGTTGTTAACGACTACATTCGCCACATCGGGGGGCTGTTCCCGTTCGCACTCGATCGCACTTTCGGCGAACGCAAGCGTTGGTACCGGTCCAACCGCATATCGATAGAGTTCAATCTGCTCTATCGCTGGCATTCGCTCGTTCCCGACACCTTCACGCTTGCGGGGAAGACGCTGGACCACAGGCACTATCGTTTCAACAATGCCCTCTTGGAGCAGCATGGCGTCGAGCAGGTCATCTCTGATGCATCGTCACAACCCGCCGGCAGGATTGGCTTGTTTAATACGCCAGCTTTTCTGGAGCCAGCCGAGCTGGGAGGGTTGCAGTTGGCGCGGAACTTCCGATTGCAGTCATTCAACAATTATCGCAAACGCTTCGGGCTGAAGCCTTACGGCAGTATCGACGAGTTCGCCGATAGTCGGGACGTCGCGGCGGCACTCAAGGACATCTACGGCGACGACATCAACGCTGTGGAATTCACGGTCGGTCTGTTCGCGGAGAGGCGCGGCGAGACCGATGCGATGCCCGAGACCCTCGTGCACATGGTTGCCTATGATGCCTTTACCCACATCCTGACCAACCCAGTGCTATCCACCGAAGTGCATTGCCCGCAGACGTTCTCTGCTGTCGGTTGGGACATCATTCAGCAGCAGGCCAGCCTTGCGGATATCGTCAAGCGCAACAGCGACACCAGCAAACCGCTAAAAATAAGCTTGAGTACGATCTGACCTGTTTCGTCCGTTCAGCAGCAACGCTCGGCGAGCCGCCAAAGGCGCCGTGATGCATCTCGGTTATCGGCCGCTTTTCGGTTTGTCGAGACCCAATTCTGTCCACCGCTTCTTCACCGCATCGATGTCCGCCTGATCGGGCCAGGCCTTGGGCGGGAAGCGCGCGCCGCCGAAATCCGGATCGGGGTCGTAATCCAGGTTCATGGTCGCGTCGATCAGCACCCGGTTCCACTTGCCGGTGCCGTAGAGCGTCGGATTGCGGTCGCGCTTGCGCGTCGAGGGATCGAGCCCGAGCCCGAAGGTCGACGGCATGATCACGATGTCGTTCTCGCCCGCGTTCACCCGGTAGGCGATCGCCCAGTCGACCGCTCCGTAGTCGTGGATGTCGATGTCGTCGTCGACCACGGTGATGTGCTTGTAGCGCACGTGCGCGGCCGACGAGCCCCAGACCGCGTTCGCTGCCTGCTTGGCCTGGTTGCGGTAGCTCTGCTTCATCTGGATCAGCAGGTTGATGCCGGCTTGCACCGGCGGGCACCACACGTCGGTGATGCCGGGGACGCCTGCGCGGTCGAGCACGTTCCACGCGGTTGATGCGCGCATGATCGAGGACGTGGTGGCGTTCTCCGAGTAGCTGCCGGGGAGCGCGCCCTCGATGGTGCCGCGCAACACCGGGTTGTTGCGGTGGGTGATGGCGGTCACGCGGATCGTGGGCTTAGGCAGGCGGTCGCCGGCGAAATAACCGGTAAACTCCGCGTACGGCCCTTCCATCTCGTAGTCCTTGGGATCGATCTGCAGGAAACCTTCGAGCACGATCTCGGCGTTCGCCGGCACGTAGAGATCGACCGTCTCGCATCTCACCAGCTCGACCGGTGCGCCGCGGATCGCGCCCGCCACGTCGTACTCGCAGATGCCCTTGGGCACCGGTGCGCCGGCGACGAACTCGATCGACGGTTCGACGCCCATCGCGACCGCAATCGGCAGCTCGCTGGCGCCACCCTGGTGCCACGCCGTGACGTGGTGGCCGATGTGCTGCGCGCGCCACATCAGGATCGGCATGCGGGTCTTGTCATGGATCATGCCGCGGTAGACGCCGACGTTCATGACGCCGGTCTCGGGGTCCTTGGTGACGCAGCCGCCGTAGGTCTGCAGATAGCGGCCGCCGTCGAGCCGGTTCCAGTAGGGCGCGGGGAATTCGTAGAGATCGACCGCATCGCCGGTAACGATGTTCTCTTTGCACGGGCCGGTTTTGACGATCTTCGGCGGGATGCTGCCGGACAGGAGCGTGCGTCCAAACTTGACCAGCTCGCGCGGATGCGTGTCAGCGGGAAGTCCGAGCATCATGGCGATGCGCCGGTAGTTCGACAGCCCGCCGGTGAACACCTTTTTGCAGCGGCTATTCGGCTTGTTGTAGTCCTTGATGTTGTTGAACATGACCGAAGGGCCGGTTGCGGGACCCTGCAGCAGCCGCGCGATGGTCCCCAACTCGATGTTCCAGTCGACCTCGCCGTTGACGTGCTTGATCTCGCCGGCCTTCTCCAGCGTGTCGAGCCAGCCGCGCATGCCGTCGAAGGCGACGGGCTTCCGTTCAACTGTCATCATGGTCCCTTTGTGGCAAAACGTTCCGCCGGCGGCGCGATCTCGGTGACGAGGTCGCGCACCAGCTTCTTGTTGGACAGCGGCGCAAGCGTCATCTCGCGCGGCTCGAGCCGCGCCGTGCAGGCATAGACGGTCTCGCCATCGAGCTC
>SXGT01550781.1_pt1 | contig 14813 bp, 12 predicted proteins | sample 3176221 | NCBI WGS metagenome assembly SXGT01 (sample SAMN11356862, study PRJNA531348) | freshwater metagenome | isolation source: freshwater sample F1-120 | place: China: Fuxian Lake, Yuxi | collected 2017-12-25
CGGCCCTCTCCCAGGGGGAGAGGGGGTAATTGCAATGCGAACTTCGGCGAGTACGACGTGTAGTTGTAGATCGGATACTTCTTGTCGTCGGCGATGGCTGGCAACTCTTCGTAGCCATTGATCGCGAGCAAGATCGTTCCCTCGCCGCCACGTTGGTGCTCGATGAGCAGTTCCGTCGAATCGGTCTCGGCCCACGGTTTTGAGGCCGTCTTCCGCATCGCGGCTTTGAGCGGCGCGACTGCGTTGCGAACCGGTTCATCCATAAAGTGGTTGGTCTGGAAGAGACTGGCTTCTCGCGGCGTTTTGAACGACTTTGCGTCCTGCAAGAACAGCACGCTCCAGCGATAAGACAATCCTTTGAGATCAACGTCGGCGACGATGGCGTTGTCGAACTTCACGGTCGAGTTCTTGTCGACAACGATTCGTCCGCCGGCATCAGTGAATTTCTTGAGGTGCTCTGTAATCGTGTCGGGCAGCGCGTGCGTTTGGCCGACGATGACCAGCGTTGTGATGGTCTTGAGCGCACCGTAGGGCAGAGTCCGTTCGTGAATGATCTGAGCCGGAAAGCCGGCTCGTGCGAGGGCGTAGTGCGCGGTCAGCACGGCCTCCTTGTAATCGCCGCCGATGTTGTAGGCATTGATGTCGATCTCCTTTCCCTTGAGCGCGGTGTTCTCTGGCAGTGAGGCGATCATCAGCTTGATTTGCTCACCGGACTTCTTGCTGGACTCCTTGAGCGTGAGGTCCTTCTCGCGCATTGCCAGTTCGGTGAAGCTCCACAAGACAGCGACATCGTGGCCGGTGAACATCGTCTCTTTGAGCACGGGGCCGATCTTCTTCGCGGCGTTGTTGACCTCGGCCAGATCGGCCGGCTTCATGGCACCCGTGTTGAGCCACCAGTTGCTGGTCAGCCCAGCCGCGAGCATTCCATTCATGGCGGCTCGGTAGGCGTACGTTTGCTGTGGTGGAGCAACCGGATCACCGAAGAGTTGTCCATTCATCGCGTGAGCCATGCGCGACGTCGGATCATGCGACTTTTCGAGTTGCACGCCGGAGTAGGCTCCCAATCGGTCGATGCCCCAATCGACGAAGACGTGCGACGATGGGATGTCGTTGACTTCCTGGTTGAGCGGATCGGTGCCGTCCATGATCGCGTGCGGCGCGTACAAGTCGGTACTGAACGTCGCCTGCGGCCAGGGGGTCTTGAGGTCTCGCCGAGCCTGCCGCTGGCAGTCTTTTAGGATTTCGCAGCGGATGGTCATGTACTTGAGCCAGTCGGCATCTGCTCGCGACGCGGGGTTGTCCGTGAATTGCCAGCCGCGCTGCTCGTACCACGCTTGCTCGTCCCAATCCGGAAAACCGCTGGCTGTGCCACCGGCGGGCGTCTTGCCCCAGCCAAGTCCTGGTTCATCGAGCGTGCCGATACTCAGGATGTTCGACGAGAACCGCCGCACGCGCTGTGAAGTATGAAAACTCAACAGACGCATCGAGTCGTTCATCTCTGGGGCGGCCCAGCTTTTCATCGAACCGAACGGTTTGTGAGTCACATAGCCTGTCCAATACATGTAGACGACGGTCGGCAGGTTCGCGGCAATCGCGTCTTCGAAGACTCGCATCCCGATGGTCTTCGTCCCGCGCGGCGCGAGGCTCGGCCCGTCTTGCTGGGGGTTGAGCCGTCCAAAACTGAACGCGTTTCCGAGAAAGAAATTTGCCCCACCGGCTTTGAGTTCGTTGAGATTCGCCGTTTGAGAGACGAGCAAAGTCGAGTCAATCACGCCGCTGCTGATCGTCAGCTTGCCAGTCTCTTTGCCGTCGAGCTTCACGACATACACGTCCGGTGCGAGCGACCCCGAAGTCACTTCGACCGTTGTCGTGCCTGTCTTGCCAATCACATCAAACGACATCGGTGCGACCGCAGCACGAGTTGGCACAAGCTCGACAACGGCCTTCGACCCCTCGGGCAATCCCGTGACCGCGAGTTCAATCGCCTCGTGCGAGTAAAACGCCTGTCGCTCCTGCGGGAACAACAACTCAGCGGCCGAAAGCGGCGCAAAACAGGACGCGAACACAGCGGCTGCGACAGAGAACGAACGGAGCATGGGCGGGAGTCTCCAAGGTGGGGAGCGAATCGGCCGCATTGAAGCGGGAGCTCCAGATCGAGGCAACGAATCGCGATACCAGTCACCCGCGCAACCGATGAGCGAACTTCTGCCGGAACTTACCGACCTTCGGCGAGATGACCGCTTGGCAATAACCCTGTGCGGGGTGCGATCGGAAGTATCCTTGGTGATAATCCTCGGCCGCGTAAAACGCCTCCAGCCGCGCGACCTGTGTGACGATCGGAGCGTTCCAGAGTTTCGCCGCGTTGAGTTCTTCGATCTTGGCGATTGCGACACGTTGCTGATCGTCGTCGTGGCAAAAGATCGCCGATCGATACTGCGTGCCGGCGTCAGCACCTTGCCGATTCAACGTCGTCGGATCGTGCGTTGCGAAGAACACGTCGAGCAGATCGGAAAACGAAATCTCGGTGGGATCGAACGTGACCTGGATCACTTCGGCATGTCCGGTGCGTCCCGTGCAGACTTCGTCGTAGGTCGCATTCGGCACGACACCGCCGGTGTAGCCGGAGACAACTTTGTGGACTCCGCGAAGCTGCTCGAACACCGCCTCCAGGCACCAGAAGCAGCCTCCGCCAAGCGTCGCGAGTTGCAGAGCCGAGTTCGACATGATCGTTGCTTCGGAGGTGACTACTGGCCAATGCAGTACAAGAACTTGTCCGATCGGATCAGCAGCCGCGACTCATCCACGGCCGGACTGCCATTGAAGATGCTGCGGTCGCGCAGGTCGTTCACGGCCAGTTGCTCAAACTTTGGCTTGGCGGCGAGCACGAACGTCCGGCCGTCTCGCGTGAGGTAATACAGCTTGCCATCCGCGAGCAGCGCGGACGCGTAGACTTCTCCAGCACGGTCGAGCCGCTCCTCATAAACGATCTTTCCACTGTCGGCTTCAGCACAGTACGCGATCCCTCGGTTGTCGTTCATCCAATAGAGATGCCCGTCGAGATAAACGGGCGATGTGACGTTGGAACCCTTGATGCTCGTCCAGAGTCGATGCGTTTCTGTGACATCTCCGCTGCCTCCGGCTCGCACCGCAAGTCCCGCCACCCCGGAGCGTCCACCCAGGCAATAGACGATGCCGTCTTGTGCCACGACGCTGGGGACCATGTACCAACCGATGTCTGTCTTGCAGGACCAAAGCGGCGCTCCCGTGTCGGGATTGAAAGCCAACACGTTCCCCTGAGTCGCCACGATCAATTCCTGACGTCCAGATTCTGCTGTGATCACGAGTGGTGTGTTCCAGGCTTCACGAATCCCCTTCGCTCGCCACTTCTCCTCACCAGTACGGCGATCGAGCGCCACGAGCGACGAGCTTTCAACGCTGGCGTTGATGAACACCAAATCCTTGTAGAGCACCGGAGATGCCGACGTTCCCCAGCCGTGAGTCTTGGAACCGACGTCGGACTGCCAAAGTTGTTTGCCACTGTGATCGAAGGCAAAAACGCCAGTCTTGCCGAAGAAGGCATAGATTCGTTGGTCGTCCACGGCGGGAGTATTCGCCGCAAAGCCGTGATCACGAATTCGATCTTCTTCGGGCAACTTCGCCGCGAACGCTTGATCCCAAATGACGCCGCCATCGCTGCGCCGTATGGCAATCAAGTGCCGCTTGAGATCCTCCTGACTGCCGCCAGATTGCCCAGGGATAAAGAACCCCGTGTAGCACGTCAGGTAGATGCGGTCCTGAAATACGATCGGACTGGAGGCCCCCGGCCCTGGCAGGTCGGCCTTCCAGACGATGTTCTCGGTCATGCTCCAATTCAGCGGCAACCCCTTCGCATCGCTGGTCCCCATGCCACTGGGACCGCGGAAACGAAGCCATTCGGAAGTTTTCGCCGAACCCTTCGCGGACGCCAGCGGAGACGGCTTCGCGTTGCCGGCCTTTGTCGGACGTTCGTCTGCAAGACTCGTTGGTGTCAGGCTCAACGATGGATCACGGCCAACGATCAGTAACAAAAACAATCCCGCTAAAGACGTGGCCGCCAGAGGTCGCGTCCACCATCGACACTTTTTTTGCACGCTTCCATCCTGCGCGGTCGTCATCACCTGGCTCCTCACGACAGACTTCTTGATCGTCCTTGGGACACACCAACAGAGAAGTCTAACGGGCGAGAACAAAGCCCGAAACTTGGTGCCGACCGATCAACTCGCCGCAACATCGACAAACGAGAGGGTTGGCGTCGGCTACTTCTTCGCAGACTCCGGCAGAGTTTTTCTCTGTCGAATCAACTTAGCGATCTCGTCAGGAGCAAGGGTCAAGTTTCCCTTTTTCATGACGGCCCGCAATTTTTTGAGATCGACCATAGCGCGAATCTCTTTTTCCGGGATCCCCAACTCCGCGGACGCCTCACGAAGTGTCTTCATCTTGAGTGGCATAAAAGTGTCTTCTTTCAGACAGAAGTGCCAAAAGCCCCGCGACATGGTCGTCGAAGGCTCATGCGAAATGAAGAGGAGCAGTGGACAGGGGCAGGATCGAACCGCCGACACCAGGATTTCGGCCGGTCTGTGATCCGCTCTCGAACCACTCGTAACGAGCGGCAACTTAATTGTTCGCGATTCGAGCGGCAACGGTGAGAATCGGGCGCGCAACAGAAAGCGCAGCACTTGGGTGGGAGTTCCGCTCTGAATGACCCGCGACTGGCTCGGTTGATCGAAGTCTGGCCGATGCTCTCGGAAGACGTGAAGCGGGCAATTCTCCGACTCGCGCATCTTGTGGATGACGACTCCGACGATGTGACGGTGGCTCTGGTCAGAGCGGCAGGGTCGTGATGGTGAGCGGGGATGTTCGATGACGGCGACGACGTGATCTTCGGTGCTCAGGAGGCGGCGGGGGCGAAGGCTTCTTTGAGGACGGCTTGGAGGAGGTGGGCGGCGTGCGTGCGGGAGTGCTCGGTCTCCGATTCCAGCAAAAAGAAATGAGTTGGAACACTGATCGACGCTGATCTTCGCTAATTCGGACAGAAACAGATTAGCGTGGATTAGCGAGAATTAGTGTTCCCAAAAACTCTGCCCCCTGCGGTTCTATGAGGCGGCGGGGGCAAAGGTTTTTTTGAGGACGGCTTGGGAGAGGTGGGCGGCGTGCGTGCGGGAGTGCTCGATCTCCGATTCCAGCAAAAAGAAATGAGTTGGAACACTGATCGACGCTGATCTTCGCTAATTCGGACAGGATCAGATTAGCGTGGAACAGCGAAGATGAGTGTTCCCCAAACTCTGGCCCCTGTTGATCTATGAGGCGGCCGGGGCGAAGGCTTCTTTGAGGACGGCTTGGAGGAGATGGGCGGCGTGGGTGCGGGAGTGCTCGATCTCCGATTCCAGCGCGCGGCAGGTCGTCAGCAGAGACTCTACTCGCGCAACGATCGCGGTTTGCTCGGACACCGGGGGGAGTGGGATGAGGGTATTGACGACCGTCTCTTGATTGACCTTCGGCATGTTTCCGGCTGATCCCGTTGTGGAGGTTGCAGTCGGTGAGCAGCTTCTCGCGGATGCGCTCCTTGTAGCCGTCGCCGGTGATGCAGCCGTCGGGCAACACGATGGCGCAGCGGCCATCGACGACGAGGTGCTTGTCGAAATCAGTGCAGTTGTAGATGCGATCTTCAACGAGATTGCCCTCCTTGTCCTTGAACCCTTTGGGGGGCCGCCAGCCTTCTGCGTCGATGTCCAATGTCACCTTGATGACCTTGTAGGGAGCCAGGAAACCATCGTCGATTCCCTGCTTCAGCGAGAAGGTGTAGAGCGGGTCGCCAAAATACTCTGAACTGGAGACTTGCTTGGTCTCCTTCGGCGTGGCGGTCAGGCCAATATGCGTGGCCCCTTTGAAATATTCGAGAATCTCACGCCACTTGCTGTCGTCACGGGCACTGCCGCGATGGCATTCGTCCACGATGATGAGGTCGAAGAATTCGGGACTGAACTGCTTGTAGGCGTCGTCGTGATTGTTGTCGGAAAGTCCTTGGTAAAGCGCGAGGTAGATGTTGTAGGCGGTGTCGATCTGCTTGTGCTTGATGACCGTCATCGCCTCCTTGAAGTGTCGGAAGTCGCCGCGAACCGTCTGATCAACGAGCGACGTGCGGTCGGCGAGAAAGAGGATTCGCTTCTTCGAGCCGCTTTTCCACAGGCGGTAGATGATCTGGAACGCGGTGTAGTTCTTCCCGGTGCCGGTCGCCATGACGAGGAGATGGCGATTGTTGCCTTGGTTTTTCGCGATAGCCTCCACGGTGCGGTTGATCGCGATCTGCTGGTAGTAGCGCGGCGAGCGGTTCGAGCCGTCAGAAAAATAGTCCTGAGCGACGACGGCCTCAACGGCGTCGGTGATGCCTTTGACCGCTTTGTATTTCTGCCAGAGTTGCTCAGGCGAAGGAAACTCGGCGAGCGGGAGTTCGGTCTCCATCGCGACGGACGTCACAGTCCGGTCGTGAAAGTGGAAGCCGTCGCCATTGCTGCTGAAGACGAATGGGATGTCGAGAGTTCGCGCGTAGCCCAGATGCCGCCAGCAACGACCTCGTGCTGCGCGCAGCAGAAAGCGCAGCAGTAGAGTCCCGCATCGCCTCGCAAACACTCGTTTGCTCTTCCGAAGTACTGAACGACCCGCAGGTCGAGGCGCAAACAGAAGCCCGCACGATGCCGCTGGTTGCGACTTCGTCCGGGCTGTTGCTGAAAGTGGACAGGGGCGGGATCGAACCGCCGACACCAGGATTTTCAGTCCTGTGCTCTACCGACTGAGCTACCTGTCCCGAAACGAGTTGCGTTCAATCGCAAAAATGGCTGACACATGATTGATACACAAATGCGACTGTTTACACCCCCAAGGATATCGGCTCGCCTATTGTTCGTTCAAGTCGTATCAGGTCACGGAAAAGACCGCGCCCAGCCGACCAAGCCAAAGAGACGTTTGGAATCAATTTGAGTCGTTCGCATGGGACTTGCCGGCGCGATCGAAAATCGGAGAAGGGTTGGTTCCCTTCGGACGTCCCGGTTGCAGCAATGATCACATGGCGGTCGCGGCCGGTTGCCGACGGACCTTTGGCAACCAACCGCTTCGCTGACGTTTTCTCGCACGACGAGGCGACTGGCCGAAGGGCTGGCCGCTGCGGTGCAAGTGACGATCGACGGCGGAGTTTATGACAAGGTCCGGGCGTTCCATGCTCCGAACTCACGGCATCCCAAGACGGGACTTCACAAGCGGGCGTTGATGCTCGACGAACTGACGCTATCCACCAGCTCGATGCCGAAGAATGTACCGCTCTTGAGCTTCTTCTTTTGGGCACGGTCGAGTTGATAGTGCTTCGCCAGATAATCATGGGCGGCGAGCAGGAAACCGCCGGTGCCACACGCTGGATCGCAAATGGCTTGTCCCGGCTGCGGGGCAACCACGTCCACCATCGCGGCGATGAGCGAACGGGGTGTGAAGTATTGGCCCGCGCCTCCTTTCACGTCCTCGGCGTTCTTTTGGAGCAACCCTTCGTAGGCGTCCCCCTTCACGTCGGACGAGAGGCTCGACCACTGCTCCTTGTCGATCAGGTCCACGATCAGCCGGCGGAGCTTGGCCGGGTCTTGGATCTTGTTCTGCGACTTGCGGAAGATGACCCCCAGCATCCCCGTCCGCTTGCCGAGTTCCTCCAGCGTGTGGCGGTAATGCACTTCGAGATCATCGCCATCCATCTTCAGTAGCGTGCCCCAACTGAATCCTTTGGGGATGGGCGATGTCTTGTTGAACGGTGGCTTCGATTGCTCGTCCGCCATTTTCAGGAACAGCAGAAACGTGAGCTGTTCGACGTAGTCGCCGTAGGACAGGCCGTCATCGCGCAGGATGTTGCAGTAGTTCCACAGCTTTTGGACGAGTTGTTGTGACATGGATTTTGACCGCAGATTACCCGGAGGACGCGGATGGGGAGGGAACGATTTGAAATCTGTTGAGCGAATGTCTTGTGTTGTTCTCTGAGCAAGAGGTCCCAATTTCCAATCCCACTTCTCTGAGCATTGGAGGTTGGGGCTTAGTCATTTGCGACCCTATTGCGTTACTTCCTATCCGTGTCATCCGCGTCATCCGCGGTCAAATTCCTTCGTTCATTCACCACACGCTTCCAAGTCAGTTTGGATTCTTTGAAGTTCACGAGCAGCGCCACTTGCAGACCGGTGATGTTGAGGTAGCCCAGCATCTGCGCGAGATGAGTGTCATTGAACGCGGAGACGACTTTCGGATCGGCGATGACCTTGCCGTCCACGATGAGATCGGGAATTAGCTTGCCGATGGCCTCCAGCCGGTAGTGTTCGATCTCCCGCGTGACCTCGCGGCGGCCTTCCGATCGAACTATTCGGAATTTCCGAATAGTTGCCCCTGCCTCCAGTTCTCCCTCCGCGAAAATGCCTTTCAAGTGCTCGTTGACAGTTGGCACTGTGATCTGAAACAGCTCCGCGATGAGCACCTGCGTCAGCCAGATCGTTTCGTTTTCAAACCGGCATTGGATGCGTGTGCGGCCGTCTTCCGTCTGGTAGAGCAGGAATTCGCCGCCGGGGGCGGGCGAAGCTGGAATCAAGTCGTTCATACGAGTTCTCCGGTGAATGCTTTCTGCAAGATGGCCTGTCGGAGTCGTGTGGCTCGCTGGAGGTTGGCGGAGACCACCGCTTCCAACTCCTCGACCACGCTCAACCGCCGCTCCACTTCCGCCACGATCCGCGTCTGCTCGGCAAGCGGGGGGAGAGGGATGGGAAACTGGCGAATTTCCCCCACGTTCAAATGTGGTGACGCGCTGCCGGAGGTGAGGCTCTTAACGAGGTTGAGAATCGTCGTCGAATTTAGCCAACCCATGACGAAGTGAGAGATGACACCGCCAGAGGGTCTAATCAGCATCATTCTTTGTCCGAGGCAAAGGCTGACCCCGTCCGGAACTGGGCACGCAATCCCAAGAATCCCGCCCTCTCGACTGTAGAGAATGTCGCCCGCACGCGGTTCAAGGCGCGCTATTCTTTCTTGAAATGATTCTTCGCTGACAAATCGAACTTCTGTCAGATCGAGCAAGCCGGCGCGAAATTCAGTGGTCCTCACACACATGCGGCCTCGGTCAGTCCATTTTGGCGTCGAGTGAGGGCAATCAACGATCGCTGCTGCGGTCTGCTCGACGCTCGCCCACGTCCAACCTTCGGGAAGCGCTGGAAGCTTCGCTGTGTCCGGCTCGGCGGGTTCTTTGTATTGGCCCCGGCCCTGCCAGTTTTGGCGGCGTTCGGCGAGTATGCGGGCGAGCAGTTCTGCGCCGGTTTCGTAGGCCGGAGTTTTGACCGCGGATTTCGCGGAGGACGCGGATTTCCGGACGTTCTGATCCGCCCCCTCCGCGTGATCCGCGGTTCTCCTCAACTCGGCTTCGGTGGGGACGAGTCGTCCTTCGCAGGCGGCTTTGAGGACGGCGGCGCGGTAGCGTTCGAGGTTGGCCTGCACCCGCTGGAGCGCCGCCACCCCCGCCTCCAGCCGCGTGAATTGCTTCTCAATCTCCGCAACGATGCGACACTGTTCGGCGAGGGGCGGGAGCGGAAGTGGCATGGTGCTCAACACGCTCATGCTGATGTTGTGCTGGCCTGCGGAAGTAGCTGCCCGTTGCTCGATCCACGCACGAAGAAAGAAAACGTCCCAGATTGTCCCCACCCAATCGAAGAGCGGCGGTGAACCGAACAGGCGAAAACGAATCAGGTAAGAAGCATAGCTGGTGGCACGATCGAGTTTTGTTCGGACAACGGCCGAGCGGCCAATGAGGTTCTTGCTGCCGTTGGTGCGGATGATGAGCAGGTCGCCCGGCGCGAGTTCATTCCCAGTGTCGAGGGGTTCGTCCGCTCCGGCAAACTTCAAATCGGTCAGGTCAATGCGTCCGCCTGCAATGTTTGGAATACGCAACACCGGTGGACCGGGGTTGTCTGGACTACACTTCGCCGAAGTCCCATAGGACGACGACCGTGAGACTTGTTCCAAGCTCGCCCACGTCCAGCCTGCGGGGAGTTGTGGGAGGCTGGTGGTGTCGGGAGCGGCGGGTTCTTTGTATTGGCCACGGCCCTGCCAGTTTTGGCGGCGCTCGATGAGGATGCGGGCGAGCAGTTCTTTGCCCGTCTCAACTTCCAATCGCTGAGTCCCGCCTTCTTTCGCCCCATCAGTACTCGCCGTGTTTTGGGATTCGTGCCCCAGAGCGTCGTCGCTGCGTTCCTGGCTCTGGGCGATTTTCTTTCGCCCCGTTGGGGCTTTGGTTTTGCGATTCGCACTCATGCCTTGCCGCCCTTCGGTGGCTCCAGCGAACGCAAGGCGCTGCTGGCGGTGAGCGTCTGCATCTGGCGAATGGCGATGGCGTTGAGCCGTTTGAGCCGGTCCCCTTGCGGCAGGGCCATGTGGATGAACTCGGCGTTCATGCCTTCGATATTGGCCAGTACCAGCAGTTGCTCGATGGTGGCGTGGTCGCGCATGTTCCCTTCGAGCTTGGGATTGGCGTCGCGCCATTGTTTCGCCGTCCGGCCGAACAGGGCGACGTTGAGCAGGTCGGCCTCGCTGGCATAGGTGAAGGCCGCCTGCGCGGGCGTGACTTCGGGCGGAATCAGGTGCGCCTTCACCGCATCGGTGTGAATGCGGTAGTTCAGCTTGGACAGCGTACGATTGAGATTCCAGGCGAGGGAAAGGCGACGGCTTTCGTCGTCCTTGAGCCGTTGGAATTCCTTGATGAGGTAGAGCTTGAACTCCGGGCTGAGCCACGAGCCGAACTCGAAGGCGATGTCCCGGTGAGCGTAGGTGCCGCCGTAACGCCCGGCGCTGGCGGTCAGTCCTTGAGCGCGGGTGCGATCAATCCACGTCTTGGCGGATAGGAAAAAGCTGTTGCGACCTGCTTCGTTTCTAATTCCCTCGAATTCGAGGGAATTAAAATCCGGGTTGTGAATTCGCTCCCAGGCACCCAGGAAAAGGACGGTGTCCTTGTTCTTGAGCCATTGCTCAATGAGGGCGCTGCCGCCCTCAAAAATCCGCACCATGTCGGTCAGCGAGATGTAGTCGCCGTGTTCCTGGGACAGGATGGTGATCTCGGTGCCCTGAACTTCGATGGTGGATTTCTTGGGCTTGTTCATGAGTGCTTCCTCTTTTTCGCAGCGGCAGTGGGTCTGGATGACTTCGTCCGCGAAAGTTCTCGCTCTAACTGCTCGATGCTCGGCAGGGCACTCTGGAGTTTCTTCGGCAGGGCGCGGGTGAGTTGATAGGCGGAGACGCCGATGGCCTTGTCCATGCCGCGCAGGGCATACTCGGCGACGATCTTATTCTTCTCTTCGCAGAGGATCAGGCCGATGGAAGGTTGATCCGTGGCGTGCTTCATCTGGTCGTCCACCGCGTTCAGATAGAAATTCATCTTGCCCGCATACTCGGCTTTGAAGCGACCGACCTTCAAATCAATCACCACGAAGCAACGGAGTCGCAAATGGTAGAAGAGGAGGTCGATGTAGAAGTCCTCGTCGCCGACCTCCATCGGAACTTGACGACCGACATAGGCGAAGCCGGTCCCAAGTTCGACAAGAAAATTCTGAAGGTGGCGCAGCAGCCCGGTTTCGAGTTCGCGTTCGTGGAACGGCTTTTCCAAAGTCAGGAAGTCGAACAGGTACGGGTCTTTCAAAAGTTGCGAGGCCAAGTCGGACTGGAGTGGAGGCAGAGTGCTCTGAAAATTGGTGACCGCTTTTCCCTGCCGCTCGTGAACCCGGCTCTGAATCTGGAGGGAAAGGACATCGCGGCTCCAGCCATGCTCGAAGGCTTGCTCCGCATACCACAGGCGCGTGCGAAGGTCTTTGACCTTCTGGATGAGGATGATGTTGTGAGCCCAAGTCAATTGCGCAACGGCCCGTTGCCAAATTGGGGCGTCGCCCGGCTCAGTGGGTAATTGGGCCACAGCCTGTGACCCTTTTGTTCCGTGGGAAGTGCGGTTTGCCAATTTGGCCACGGGCCGTGGCCAAATTGGTTCGTCGGGCGAAAGTACTGGCAATTGGGCAACGGGTGGTTGCCCAATTGAGACCGTCTCCATCGGTAGCCCACTTTTGGCCACAGGCAGTGGCCAAATTGAAAAGAGAGCTGGATACTCCAGATGGAACTGGATCATGCGGCGCATGTTGCGATCGGAGAAACCTTTCACATCAGGCAATTCGTTTTGTAAATCTGTCGCCAGCCGGGGTAAGACAGCAGCGCCCCAGCCTTCCTTTTTCTGCCGCTCAGCCAACACCCCGCCGATCTCCCAGTAGAGCATGAGCAAGCTGGCATTACCCGCCATCGCCGTACGCACTTGGGCGGTGCGAATGCGCTGCTTGATGTCGGCCAGCAAAGCGGAATAGTTGCCGGCAGCGACTGAGAAAGCACTCCGTTTGATGAGCTTCTTTTTCATGCGGCAAGCGCCTCGTTGAGTTCATCGAGCAGTATGGGCAGTTGCTCGCCGAAGAGCTGATGCGCTTTGCCCAAGCCACCTCGCTGGCTGAACGGAGAGTAATCGAAATCGTCCGGCTCGATGCTCAGGCTGGTGGCGACATGGTCGCGGATGAGGTTGAGCCAAGCGAGTTGCTCAGGCGTGAAGACCGAGCCGGCCTTGGTCTTGTCCGCGAGCCATTCGTCGAACCGCTCGGACACGGAGTCGGCGAAGGGTGCGAGCACAGGCTGCTGCTCCAACGCGAAGCGGACGAGGGCCACGAGGTCCGCAAAGCGTCCCGCCTGCGAACGGCCTTTGACCTTAGCCGGCTCGGTGACGGCGAAGGCGTCCCAGAGACGATTCGCACGATCGACGAGAAAGAGGATGCGGCGAGCTTTGGCGTATTTGATGAGCCGATAAGTGAAGGCGCAGGCCGTAAAAGTTTTGCCCGCGCCAGTCGCCATGTGGATCAGGGCACGCGGGCGATTCTCAGCGAAGGACTTTTCGAGGCCGGTGATGGCTTCAATCTGGCAATCGCGCATGCCGTTGGTTGCCAGCGGGTGCGCGGTCGGCATTTGGGCAAGCCTGTCGCGAAGAGTGTCGGACTCGGCAAACCAGTCGATGAGTGTTTCGGGGCGGTGGAACGAGAAGACGCGCCGGGAACGCGAATGCGGATCACGCGAGTCGCGGAAGTAGGTCTCCACGCCTGTTGATTCGTAACGAAAGGGAAGTTGGCCGCTGAGTCCGCTAGAGAGAAGGTCGGGCAAACTGGAAGCATATCGGTCGGACTGGTCGGCGACGGTCGAGAGTCTGGAGCCTTCGTTCTCGGCCTTGGCCTCAATCACGCCGAGAGCTTGGCGGTCCACGAGCAGCAAATAATCGCAGGGGCCGGTCTTGAGCGGAACCTCGCGAAGCGCAAGACCACGTCCGGCAGAAAAATCGACCGCCTTGTAGTCCTGAACGACCCAGCCACACGCAACGAGCTGCGCGTCAATCTGCTGTCGGGCGAGTTGTTCTGGCTTCAAATCGGGCATGTGGCGTTCGATTCATGCTCACCCAAGGCGTGTGACTTTGGTCGGCAAGACAGTGCGAGTTCAAAATCACCGGCACGGCCGATGTTGGTACGAACAAGCTAATGCAGAACTCCGCACACAGCGAGTGACTGCACGTCGACACCTGCGATGGCCCCGTCGATTACTGTTCCTGAACGACCACAGGCGAGATGCACGGTTTCAAGCGGACCTTCTCTCAAGTGACTCGGACGACGTTGCGAAGCGTCAGCCTTTCTTCGCTTGGCGTCCGAGCCTGCAAGTTCAAGTAACTCTCTGATCTCAACGCGGGCAGAGTCTTCGGCTGGCTGGCAGATCATCGAAAACGGAAAACGGACAAGGACGGGAACGTCGTCGCCGGATTGAGTGTCGCGAGCAGCAATCACTGCTTGGGCGCGGTGAAGTCGTTCGGCCATTGGCTCGTGAAGGATCGACGGGGGCCGGAGAATCCGTTCGCCCACTTGTCTCGACTGAATGCTCGCGTCGATGTCCGCCACGAACGCCGCGCACTTTTACCCAACGATCTGACCGGGCTGATTGCTGAGACCGAGAAAAGCCAAGAAACATTCCGGGGGCTGAATGGGGCGGCGCGAGCGATGCTGTACCGCGTGGCCGCGATGACCGGACTGCGAGCCAGTGAACTCGCCAGGCTGACTTCGGCATCGTTCGACCTCGCCGCTGACGTGCCGACCATCACCCTGACGATGGACCGATACACGCATTTGGGGCTGATCGACATGAACTCGGCGCTCGGGTCGCTGCCGACCATCGCCGCTCCCGAATCGCAAACAATGCGAGCCACCGGCACCACGGATGACGCTGCCGATTTCAGTTGCACAAAAAGTTGCACACGACCTGCCGAAAACGGCTTTTTGAATGGTTATCAGCCGCCTCGATCCCCGGTTCCGATGAGTCGCCAGAAATGCAGAAAACCCCGCCAAAACACGAAGTTTTAGCGGGGTTTTCTTCAGCGAGGCCGGCGGGACTCGAACCCGTAACCTCCGGATCGACAGTCCGGCGGGGCAGAGTTCTAACACTCAGAAGCCGCAACGAGTTGCGAAGCGGCGTTCGCGCCGTGGCAGTTCTGGTGGCAGTTGCTCACCGGAAAACGAACGCGGCGAAGTGGTCGGCGGGTCGGTTTCGAGTCGGGCGGAGTCGCTGCCGATCAAGGCGGATTCGTTCTCGGCCGCGCTGGCGATGATTGCTTCGCTGCCGTTGTCGGATGCGGAGAAGGCGGACGCGGTGCGGCGGTTGATGGC
>SXGT01269980.1_pt1 | contig 14812 bp, 13 predicted proteins | sample 3176221 | NCBI WGS metagenome assembly SXGT01 (sample SAMN11356862, study PRJNA531348) | freshwater metagenome | isolation source: freshwater sample F1-120 | place: China: Fuxian Lake, Yuxi | collected 2017-12-25
CAGTCTCTTCCGCTCCGAAGTCACCAACTCGAAGCGGGCCGAGGAAACGATCTCGTCCGCCTACCTGCGCGGGGATCTCGCCCTGAGGACTTGCTCGCGACTTCCTTGACCATTTGCGCGCCCATGTTCTCGTAGGGATCTTCGAGTTCGATCTCCTTCGCGACGGTCACGCCGTCCTTGGTCACGGTTGGTGCGCCGAAGGACTTCTCAAGGACAACGACACGGCCACTTGGACCGAGCGTCACCTTAACGGCGCGTGCGAGTTTCTGAATGCCACGGAGAATCTTCTCGCGGGCGTCATTGTCGAATGCAATTTGCTTTGCTGCCATGGGGTCGTTTCTTTCTACTGAAGTGGATGTTTGTTGATTGGAAAGCGCTGCGGATCAGCCAATTTCGATCCACGCGACGCGTCCTGCATCCACGAGGAAAATGTGGGAGCCATCGGTAATCTTGATGAGCGTGTCGCCTTCCTTCGGAATCAGAAGCGCCTTGCGCACAAGCAAGGATGGTGCGTGATCGAACGCGACGCGCACATCGCGGAGCCCATTGAGCTCTGTGAGCGCGAGTCGAAGTTGTTCGGTGGTCATGCACATGGACGAGTCTGATCGAATCGAAGGAAGAGGTCTCGACAAGCGCTCGAATCAGTTCTCAATCACGCCGAGGATGTCCTCTTCGCTCATGATGAGCAGAGAGTCGCTGTCGATCTTCACCTCGGTGCCTGCGTAGGAACTGAAGATGACGCTGTCGCCCTTCTTCACCGAGAACGGCGTGAACTTGCCGGTGTCCTTATGACGGATGCCGTCGCCGAGGGCGATGACCTTGCCCTGCTTGGGCTTGTCCTTGGCGCTCTCCGGAAGGAAAATGCCGGACTCAGTTTTCGATTGCGCTTCATCGCGCTTGACGAGGATCTTGTCGCCGAGAGGTCGGAACTTCATAAAAGGACTCCTTAGGTTGCAGACTGAAAAGAAAGCGAAGAGAAAAGAAGAAGCAAGAGAAGAAGACGGTGTTTGCTACGCGGCATCCCAGTGATGCGCGTAATGACGATCGACACAACTCCGCAAGGTTCGAAGCAGGCGTTCCATGCCCTGCGGACCAGATGGGTCGTCCACGACGCTGAAGACGCCCTCGTGCAGCGCTTCGCGCAAACTGCGCGCGCTCTCCACCGGGTCCGCTTGCGGCGGGCGAACCAAGATGAGCGCGGGCGGCTGTTCGAGCCGACGCAACAACTGTAGAACGCGCGCACCGCCGGCAACGCTCCGCGCACTCACATCGGTATCGCGCGAGCGATTCGGCGGGTACATGGGAATGGTCAAATCGATCACCGCGATGTGGACGATTGCGGCCCGGATAAAGGCCGACACCTCGTCTGCGGAACGGGCAATCAAACAGTCGATGCCGCGCGGCGAGAGAATGGGGGGCAGGTGCGTTGAAAACGCATCGTCACGCCATCCGCCGTAGCTCAGAAGTAGATTCAATCGGCGCGCCGGAGCCTGCCCAGTGGTGCTTGGAGCAGCGGAATCAGGATGGGGGGAGAAGAACGCGCGCATAGCCCTGAGTTTGGGGAGGGCTCATTGAGGCAACATTCATGCCCGAAGACGAGGTGGGCGAGGCCATGCGCGCTCGACATAACTGCTTGTAATATCGAGGTTTAGTCGCGGGCTACTGCTGTCAGTCTGCTGATCAAATTGCCGCGCGTGCGCCAATCTGGCAGTACGGGAGGTCTCTTGACCCCGCCCACTTCCAAGCCCCGCGCATCCTGTGCGGGCTCCACGCGGCGCAATCGGCACGCGATCCATGCCATCGTAGACTCAGGGTTTCGCAGGACTCCCAATGTCGACCCCATCGCCGATCACCGTTGCCAATCTCTTCAAGCAAGGACTCGCACTCGTAGGGACTCGCCAACGCGTCCAAGGTTGGGTTCGAACTCGACGGGATTCGAAGGCGGGAATCTCCTTCGTCGCGCTGACCGATGGATCCTGTTTCGACTCGGTCCAAGCCGTCGTTCCCAACACGCTCGCCAACTACGAGAGCGATGTGCTGAAACTCACCGCCGGTTGCGCGCTTGAGATTGTCGGGACTGTGGCGGCAAGCCAAGGAAAGGGCCAAGCCGTTGAACTTCACGCGGAGTCCATCGAGGTGCACGGGTGGGTCGAGGATCCCGACACCTATCCGATCTCGCCGAAGCAGCACTCCTTTGAATACCTCCGTGATGTCGCGCATCTTCGCGCGCGCACGAACACCTTCGGCGCGATCGGTCGCGTGCGCCACTGCCTCGCGATGGCGGTGCATCGGTTCTTCCACGAAAACGGGTTCTTGTGGGTTCACACGCCAATCGTGACAGGTAGCGATTGCGAGGGCGCGGGGCAAATGTTCCGCGTGTCCACGCTCGATGCACTCAACCCCCCACGCACGCCAGAAGGCAAAGTTGATTACACGCAGGATTTCTTCGGCCGCGAAACCAATCTCACAGTTTCAGGCCAACTGAATGTCGAGACGTGGTGCATGGCGCTTTCCAAGGTCTACACCTTTGGACCGACCTTTCGTGCAGAAAACTCCAACACCTCGCGGCATCTCGCGGAGTTTTGGATGATCGAACCAGAGATTGCATTCGCCGATCTGCTCACGGATGCGAAGCTCGCCGAGGATCTTCTGAAATACATGTTCAAAGCGCTGCTCGCCGAGCGCATGGACGACATGAAATTTTTCGCGGAGCGCATCGATAAGGGCTGCGTGGAAAGATTGGAGAAGTTCGTCGCCGCGGACTTCGCCCGCATGGATTACACCGACGCCATCAGCGCGCTTGAAGACGCGGTGAAGAAGGGCGTGAAGTTCGAGTACCCCGTGCGATGGGGCATCGACATGCAGAGTGAACATGAGCGTTGGCTCACCGAGACCTACATTGGTCGACCGGTTGCCGTCATGAACTACCCGAAAGAGATCAAAGCCTTCTATATGCGGCAAAACGACGATGGAAAGACCGTCGCCGCGCTGGACCTCCTTGCGCCTGGCATCGGTGAAATCGTGGGCGGCTCGCAACGAGAAGAACGGCTCGAGCGGCTCGATGCGCGCATGGATGAAATGGGATTGCACAAGGCGGACTACTGGTGGTATCGAGATTTGCGACGCTATGGCACTGTGCCGCATGCGGGCTTCGGACTTGGCTTCGAACGCGCGATCATCTATGCGACCGGCATGGCGAACATCCGCGATGTCATCCCCTTCCCCCGCGCACCGAAGACTGCATCATTCTGAACGACAGGCAATGCACGAAACGCTGCGCAACGCAACCGCGAACGCGCGCGAGCCTATAGTGCCCACACCATGTCCATGCCCTGCAATCTCGATCCATATGGCAAGAAACTACGCCTCGTTGGAGGCGCGTTGATCGAAGGCCTTGGGCTCTTGATGTTCGTGATGTGGGTAATGCAAATGGGTCCGAGCTGGCTCATCTGGCCGGGTGCCGTACTGTGGATCAGTGGCACCATCCTCATGGTCGCGAGCCTCATGGGTTGCTGTCCACTTCGTGCGCTCGGCGTGAAGCTTCCTTTCTAACCGCCGTCGCGCTTCAACCCAACGCTTGAGCCACTTCTTTGTCGGGCGCACCATCAACTCCCGCGATTGCTCCGCCTCCATTGGCGACGCTCCGCACCGTGCTCCGCATGCAGCGCGGCGAACAAGCGAAGTTCGCCTACGCCGCTTGTGCGATGTTCATGAGCGCGGCGTTTCTGTATCTCGTCCCGCTGGTTCCCCAAGCGATCTTCGACATCATCGTGAACGATGGTCGCAACGCGAGTGCCCTCTCTCGCGCGACGATTGATTGCATCGGCGGCGCCGACGCAGTACGCAACGAACTCTGGCGTCCGGCCCTTGTCATGTGCGCGTTGGCGCTTTTCGCTGCAGTCGGCGTCCACCTCAAGAGTCGCCTCGCGATGGGCGCGGCCGAGCGGATTGCGCGCAAGACGCGCGATCAAATGTATGACCATGTCCAGCGCCTGCCCGTCGCAACACTCGATCGCATCCCATCGGGCGACCTGATTCAGCGCTGCAGCAGCGACATTGAGACAGCGCGAAACTTCTTCGGGAATCAGGCCCCAGAAATCTTGCGCTCGGTGCTCATGCTTCTCATTCCGTTGCCCATCATGGCCATGCTCGACTGGCGAATGGCGATCGCATCCATTGTGTGTGTCCCGGTGATGCTCGCATTCACCGCCGTGCAGTTTCGACGGATGGGTCCATCCTTCGGCAGAAAGGAAACCACCGAAGCAAGTATGACGGCGAATGTGACGGAGAACCTCACAGGCATTCGCACGGTGCGCGCGTTTGGGCGCGGCGCGTTTGAGAAACAACGATTCGAGCAGTCTTCAGGAGCGTACCGAGATGCGGATGCGCGGCTCTACCGATTGTTCGCGAACTTCTGGTCGGTCTCCGACTTGATGTGCTTCACGCAGCAAGTCATCGTCGTTGGCCTCGGCGCGTCCTTTCTCGCGAACGGATCGCTTGAACTGGGCGCCTACTTCTACTTTCTCACCGTCGTCACGATGTTCATCTGGCCGGTGCGCATGCTCGGGCGCATGGTCGTCGAAAGTGGGAAGGCGCTTGCGGCGATCGCGCGGCTTGACGAGATTTTGCGCGAGCCTGTCGAGCGCGATCTCGACCCAGCAGCGGAACAGGCAAGGCCTGCCGCCGACAACAGTCGCGGCATGCATGTCGTGTTCTCGAAGGTGTGCTTCGCCTATCCGGGCGGGGCGAATGTGCTCGACGACATCTCGTTCGATCTGCCCGCAGGAAAGACGCTCGCGCTCGTTGGTCCATCGGGCGCCGGCAAGTCCACCATCATTCAACTGCTGCTGCGTTTCATGGAACCCGCAAGCGGCGCGATCACCATTGATGGCGAGACGCTTGCGAACATTCCCCGCGCATCGATTCGACAACGCGCTGGCGTCGTCCTGCAGCAACCATTTCTCTACTCCAAGCAGTTGCGCGCGAATCTGCTTGCGGGCGTGCGCGCAGCGTCCGCGCATGACGGCGCGCTTGAAGTCGCGACGAGCACCGCCTGCATTCACGAGACAATTCTCGGCTTTCCAGAAGGGTATGAGACTGTTGTCGGAGAGAAAGGGTTGACGCTTTCAGGTGGTCAGCGACAGCGTGTTGCGATCGCGCGTGCGCTCGTTGCCAATCCACGATTGCTAGTGCTCGACGACGCGCTGTCGGCGGTCGACATGCACACGGAGGTTTCGATTCTCGCCGCGCTCCGCGAGCAAACCGCGCGACCAACGCGCATCATCGTTGCGCATCGACTCTCCGCCGTCGTCGACGCCGATCTCATCCTCGTCATCGACGGTGGTCGAATCACGCAGCGGGGAACGCACACGCAGCTGACCCAAGAGCCGGGGCTCTACCGCACGCTGTGGCAGATTCAGACTGAAGTCGAGGACTTCGACCTCAAGAGTGAGGTCGCGACATGAGCGGAGTACATCGTGTCGATGACTCGCAGGCGCGATTCAGTCTCAGCGTGTGGCAACCGATTCTCAAGCGAGCGCGTGCTTCACCACGAGCGATCATCGGTCTTCTTGCTGGTGGCATCGTGGTGGCTGGCATCGAAACTGCGCTCCCACTCTTCGTGGCGCGCATCATCGATGAGGCGCGCAAGGGTCCAGACGCGGTCCTCACACCGACCCTCCTTGCGTACGCGGGTCTTTTTGTGCTGTTCGCGATCGGCGTGTGGGTCTTCATCGATGCCGCTGGAAAGCTCGCGACAAACACCGCGCATCTTCTTCGGCGTGACTGCTTCGCGAAACTGCAAGAACTCGAACAGGCGTACTTCGATGTACGACCCACGGGCTGGCTTGTGAGTCGACTCACGAGTGACTGTTCGAAAGTTTCAGGCTTGCTGCCATGGTGTTTGCTCGACTTCGCGTGGTGCACCGCCATCGTGGTCGCGGTTACGGTCACCATGTTTGTGACGAATGCCCGGCTCGCCATCTGGGCGCTTGCCGCGGTCCCAGTGATGGCGGTGATTTGCGTCGTGTTCCAACGATTACTCATTGCCTCGGGTCGTCACGCTCGTCGCCTCTCAAGCGCGATGACCGCGTCGTATGGCGAGATGCTGCTCGGTGCGCGAACGACGAAGGCGCTCGCTCGCGAGGAAGCGAATCTCGCGGAGTTTCAAGAGCTTTCGACCTCGATGAACTTCTGGGCGATGCGAAGCGCGATCCTGTCAAGCTTGTATGTGCCGCTCATGACTGCGCTGGCCGCGACCGCTGGCGCACTCGTGCTCTGGCGCGGAACAAGCGATGTGCTTGCTGCGGAGGGCGTGACACTTGGCACACTCATCGCCTTCATGCAGTTCGCCGCGCTCTACGCGCAACCCGTGCAAGAACTTTCGCAGCGATTTGCAGACATCTTGAATGCCTCAAGCGCCGCCGAGCGCATTCAGTCACTCCTCGCGACCTCTCCTACCATCACCGACGCGCCCCATGTACGCGCGCCGGATTCTGCTCGCATCCTTGAACTGCGTTTCGACGCAGTTGACTTCTCCTATCGCGAGGGCATTCCGGTTCTCGAACAGTTTTCGCTCACGGTCACTCGCGGAATGACTGTTGCGCTCGTGGGCGCAACGGGCGGCGGTAAGAGCACCATCGTTGCGCTTGCGACTCGGTTCTATGAACCGGTCGCCGGGCGCGTCATGATCGACGGCGTCGACCTCCGAGATCGGCCTCTTGCGTGGTTTACCGAACGCGTCGGCCTCGTTCCGCAGGTTGCCCACCTCACCGCTGGAAGTGTGCGGGAGAACATTCGATACGGAAGACTCGATGCAACCGACGCGGAAGTGGAACGCGCCGCACAACGCGTCCGAGCACACGCCTTCATTCTCGCACTCGAGCACGGATACGACACCGATGTGGGCGAAGGAGGCGAGCGCCTTTCAACGGGGCAGCGTCAACTCGTTGCACTTGCGCGCGCAGTCTTGCGCGACCCCGAAATCCTCGTGATGGATGAGGCAACGAGTTCGGTGGACACTGCAACAGAGCAACTTGTGCAAGGCGGCGTGGATGAAGTGCTGCGCGGCCGCATCGCCCTTGTCGTCGCACATCGACTCTCCACGATTCGTCGCGCGGATCTGATCCTCGTCATTGAACGCGGCCGCATCGCAGAGCAAGGCACGCACAAGGAACTCCTTGCGAAGCGAGGTCGATACTTCGAGCTCTATACCAGCCAGTTTGCGGCGGATCGCGAGCGACAGATCTTGCGCACACAGGATGCGCCTGAAGAGAAGTCAGTCGCGACACTCACACTCGAAGAAGAATGAGGCCACTCACCTCGTCTGCTTTCGCTCGCAAACGCCAACTTCTGCACCACCCGGATCACGCAACACCGCAGCGCCTCCGAGCAGCGGATCATCGGTGAGCCGCGCCGTGACAACTGCTCCAAGTCCAGTGGCGATCGCGCATGCACTCGCAGCTCCGCCGACTTGAATGAAGGGGACCCAACGCGACGCGCGATCAAAGACGCTATCGGTAGTGTGACGGAAGCTCGCAACCCGCTCGCCGCCATTCAGAAACACGCCAATTGGTTCCGCGCCCGCCACAACCCAATCGGTGGTCCAACCGAAGAGCGCGGTCCAGAACGACGCACTAATGCGGGTATCACGCGTATGCAATTCATCCCATGCGATCGTCGAGTCGCCAACCGTCCGTCGATCAAGGGTCCCATCGGCAACTACAAGTGAGGCGCCCGTCGGATCACAGATTTCGGCGTGACGATCAAGCCCCGGAATTCCTTCTGCGGCTTTGATCACCGTTCCGCCGAGCACCCGCGCGCGCGCGACGCAATCGTCGACATTCGCAACACGAAGGTGAGGCCTCCATGTTCCTGGATGCACATTCGGATCACTGCTCACCGCGACGATCCCTGCGACATGGAGCGCGCCTTGGGTAAAGAGCGTGCGTCGGCCGAGGGTCTTGGAGCACCATCCGAACATGTTGCGCAAGAACGCCCCGCTCTCTGACGCATCAGAGGAGTGGAGGTCATGCCATACAAAGGAGCCTGGCGCCGCTGCGAGTTCGCGCCGGACGAGTCCCGTCGGCCGAAAACTCGCAGCGGTCGTGTACTGGCCCTTAGTTCGGAGCCCGCCGATACGGCTAGGCGACATCTCGACGAGGCGGTCAGCGGCTGGACCGCGATCTGCGCCTGCCCTTGTGCTTCCGACTGAATTTGTTCCGAAGTCCATTGGGCCTCCTATGTTGGGAGTAACTCTCGTCATTCCGGGACTTGGCTTGGGTAGAGAACCTTGTCAAGCCCGACAACCCTCACGCTATTCACGCTCTTTCGGACCTACGCAGAACTAGGAAAGAGAGTTCCCATTCTTGGGGCGACAACCCACTACACTGTGCGACTTGCCTCTCGGGGTATAGCTCAGCTTGGTAGAGCGTCTGGTTTGGGTCCAGAAGGTCGTCGGTTCAACTCCGGCTGCCCCGACTAACTCAAAAACACACAAGCCGCAGGCAACTGCGGCTTGTGTGTTTTTGGCGCGCGCGAGGCAGATCTCTCTGCCTGCGCTGGACTTCCAGCTTCCACCATCGCGTGACTCCAGCAGAGCAGCAGAACTCAAGGGGTACGCTCTCCCCATGCCGCTGACACAAACACGACCCCCTGCGCCGTCTCGCCGCGAGTTCTTTGGCGCGTTCGGAGCATTCAGCGTCTTCGCCTCGGCATCTGCGCTCGGGCAGGATTCGGCGTCCACACCGTCGCAAGGGCAACCCGAAGCAACGAATGCGATCACGACGCGGACGATCGAGGAGTGCGAGAAGCTTGCGGGAATTCAGTTCACGCTTCCCGAGCGATCGCAACTGCTCAAGTCAATCGAGAGTCAAATCGCCCTGTTCCGCGCTCGGGCAAAGTTTGGCGAACTCCCAAATCAACTCGCGCCGGCGCAGGTGTTCCGCGTCCTCCTTCCGGGTGAGATCATTCGATCGCCATCGCGCGCCGCGGCGGATCTCTTCACGCGCAAACAATTGCCTGCGCCAACCGAACTCGGCAGCGTCGACTTCGCGACTGTTGAACAACTCGGAACTTGGATCGCGAACGGTAGTGTGACCTCGCGTCAACTTGTTGAGCGGTCTCTCGCGCGACTCAAGCTTGCCAACGCATCGCTGCACTGCGTCATCACACTCGTTGAAGAGCAAGCGCTGCGTGAGGCTGACTTGTTGGATGCGGAAACTCGCGCCGGAAAGTCGCGCGGCCCACTCCATGGCATCCCCTACGGGCTGAAGGACCTCTTCGACACAGCCAACATTGCGACCACTTGGGGCGCGGAGCCGTGGCGTGATCGCGTGCCCACGCAAGACGCCGCCATCGTGACTCGACTTCGCGAAGCCGGCGCGGTGCTCGTCGCGAAGACTGCACTCGGCGCGCTTGCCTATGGAGACATCTGGTTTGGCGGCACCTGTCGCAACCCGTGGAGCATTGAGGACGGTTCGAGTGGCTCAAGCGCGGGGAGCGCGTCTGCGGTCGCCGCAGGTTGTGTCCCCTTCGCCATCGGAACCGAAACGCTCGGCTCGATTGTCTCGCCTTGCACCCGCTGCGGAACGACGGGATTGCGACCAACCTTCGGACGAGTCTCGCGCAGCGGTGCGATGGCGCTCTGTTGGTCGTGGGACAAGGTCGGTCCAATCACACGCAGCGTCATTGACACGGGCCTCGTGCTTGAAGCGCTCAATGGACAAGATCATCGCGATGCCTCTTCGATCGATGCGCCATTCACTGCACCACGCATGCCCAACGCGAAAGGGCTGCGCGTCGCGTATGACAAGCGCTGGTTTGAAGGGCACGCCGCGCCGCTGAAGGGTTCACTCGACGCGCTCAAATCCTGCGGCGCAACGCTCATCGAACGCGAGGTCAATCCGCCCTGCGATGCGTCGGTCCTCATCACAAGCTTGATGTGCGAAGCGGCCGCGGCGTTTGAACAAATGACGCGCACCAACGCGGATGATGCGCTTTCGTGGCAAGCCGACGAAGCTTGGCCGAACTCCTTTCGACAGACTTGGTTTGTGCCTGGCATCGAACTCGTGCAAGCCGAACGGATCCGGCGCGTGTTCATGGAGTGGATGCGCGGCGTGATGGTCGATTGTGATGCGCTCATCCTGCCTCCGTTCGCGGGCGACCTCCTCACGATCACCAACGCAACGGGTCACCCGACGCTTTGCCTGCGAGAGGGGTTCAATGCGCCCCAAGAGCCCCGATCCATTACGCTCATCGGGCATCCATTTGACGAAGCAACGCTGATCAGGGTCGGCGCTGCGCTTGAAGCAAGCCTCGATGTCGCACAGCAACAACCATTGATGCCATGGATGAACGCTGCTCCGACGCCTGCTATCCTGCCAAACCCATGAACGAGTCCGGTCAACTCATCCAGTACCTCCCCGTCGCGGTCGTCGTCGCGATGGCCATCGGCTTCGTCGCGATCAACATCATCGCGAGCGCAATCCTTGGCCCTCATGCGCCAGGCGCGGTGAAGGGACTCGCCTACGAGTCCGGCATGGATCCGATCGGTAGCACGAAGAAGCGATTCAACATTCGTTTCTACATGTTGGCGATGACCTTCTTGCTCTTCGATGTCGAGATCATCTTTCTCTATCCATGGGCAGTGACTTACTCGCAACTTGAACCCGGCAGCGCCGATGCGCGGCTCTATCTCGGTCGCATTCTGTTCTTCATCCTGACTTCCATCGTGGCCTATATCTACGCGTGGAAGAAGGGCGTGTTCCGCTGGGATTGAGCGGAACCGATCGCGAACACTCGTGCGGTTCGAGAGTCACTTGCCGAACAACATCACATGTTGCTGGGGGAGCTCGCTGAGCGTTTTCTTCCAATGGAATCCAGCCGCGGCCATCTCCGCCTTGGCTTGATCTTCGCTCATCTTGTGCCGAAGTTTGATCTGCACGCTCGGGTCCTCAAGGCGATACTCGACGAGGACGACGATGCCATTCGGCTTCATGGCAGCGTGCAGTGATTGCATCATCTCAAACGGGTGCGAAAACTCGTGGTATGCATCGACGAGGAGTGCGAGATCGACGGAGTCAGGCGCGAGGCCACAGTCATCAATCTTGCCGAGCATCGGCATCACATTCCACTTACCCTCATCACGCGCTCGCTGCTCAAGCACCGTGAGCATCTCTGGCTGAATGTCCGTCGCATACACGACGCCCTCGGGCACGAGTGGCGCGAGCCGCATCGTGAAGTACCCACTTCCAGCGCCGATGTCAGCAATCGCGTCGCTCGCACGAATGGGAAGCATGCCGATCAATAGATCCGTGCGTTCTTCCTGTTCGCGCTCGCTTCGTTCAAGCCAATCAAGACCCGTGTGCCCCATGACCTCCGCGATTTCGCGGCCCATGTAGGTCTTTCCGCTTCCGCCTTCACCGGGCTCGCAGACACCGTACGACGCTGCGGTCGCGGGCGCGACGAGAGGCGGCGAGATAGCTGGCGTTGTACGGTCACCGCACCCGCACATCGTCAGCGCTGCACATGCAAGCGTGATGTGCGGCGCAATGCGGTTCATCCGCCCCGCGCCTTTCCTGCCTTCATGGTCACCGTGACGGTCTCTTCCTTCCCACCACGAAGCAACTTAATCTCGACCTTGTCTCCGACCTTACAGGCCCGAAGTTTCTCCATCATGACTGCCGTCGAAGCAAGTTCATCGCCGTTCCAGGTGAGCAAGACATCGCCCGCCTTGATGCCCGCATCGGCTGCGCTCGTCTCTTCACTCACGCCTTCAACTTTGATACCGACAGCGCCATCCTCCGCCATGCCCGGCTGCACGCCCAGTCGAACTGCTGCGTATCCGCGATCCTGGCCGCGCGTCGTTCCGTCGGCGTTGGTCGCGCTCTCGAAGACGAGCCGCTCGGTGTCACTCGCGCGCCACATTGCAATCTTGCCTGCGAGATCGAGCACCTTCTTCGCGCCTTGTGGCGTCACGGTGTAACCCTTGTCGCCGGGCTTGTGATAGACATCATGCACGCCCGTGAAGAAGAACAGCACGGGAATTCCAGCGCCGTAGAAGTTCGCGTGGTCGCTCGGACCACGGCCGCTCGGATCCGCCCGAATCGTCAATCCGCTCGCCTCGAAGAATGGTCGCAGTTTGTCGAGGAATCCAGTCGCGCTTCCGACGCCGCCAACCTCAAGATCATTCGAACGCAGTCGGCCGATCATGTCGAGGTTCAACATGAAGTCCAACTTGTCGGCAGGAATGGATGGACTCTTGATGAATGCGCGAGACCCGTTCAATCCCACTTCTTCCGCACTGAATGCGAGGAAGAGAATGCTGCGAAGGTCTGCGTCATCGCCCATCGCGTCGTACGCCTCACTGAGTTGCTTCGAGAGCAACAGCATGCCTGAGGTCCCGGACGCATTGTCGTCCGCGCCAGGATGGAGCGTGCCGCGATTGTCCGCATCGGCGCCGTAATACCCGTATCCCACATGGTCGTAGTGCGCGCCAATCACAATCCACTCATCCGCAAGTGCGCCCTTCCCACGAAGGATGCCGCCGATGTTTTCTGTCACAAGCTTGCCGTCATCGAGTTTCGCGGAAAGCGTTGCAGTGAAGCTCTCCGGAAACCGGATCGTTTTCGCTTCGCCAGAGTCGGCGAGTGCTCGCAGCGCGGCGAGCGAACGGTGCTCAGGATCAGCCGCGGTGAGCATGGACTCCGCATACGCCGCATCAACGACAAGGCATGGCATGTCGCGCGCACCGCCAAGTTGTCCGATCGGAAGCGTGGCCAGATTCGACTTTTTCCCGGCATACGCCGGTGGTTCCACGACGAGCACTCCCGCAGCGTGACGAGCAGCGAGCGCGTCAATCTTCTGCTTGAGATTCGAAGAGGGCGTGAATCGGCCATCCTCGCCCCACGCGCTCTTTCCGTCTTCGCGCAATGGTTCGCCTCGGAAGACAACCACGATGTGCCCCGAAAGATCTTCGTCTTGCGCAAAGCTGGAGTAGCCATCTTTCCCCTCGGCGATCGCGTATCCGCAGAACGCGAGTGGCGCGGTCAAGTCCGCGCTCGCTGAACACTTCAGCGTTGCGACTTCATCCTTGCGCGCCGTCACGCCATTCCATTCCAACGCGACGGACTGTTCCTTTGGTTGACCGCCTGGAAGTTCAAACTTCTGCCTCCACGCCGTCGCGCCGCGATCCGATGCGTTCTCAAACGCCGGCGTCAGTCCTCGCTGCTCCATCCAAAACTGAATGTACTGCGCGGCATGCTCGATGCCTTCACTGCCGGGTACGCGTCCTTCAAACCAAGGATTGGAGAGTGTCTGCACATGCTGATACCACTCGATGGCATCCGGTCCGAGGTCGCTGAGAATCTGCGCGAGCGATGCATCGTCAGCATTGACGCGGACAAAGGACTCAGGAGGGCTGTAGCTGTACACGCTGACGGGCCCGACGATGATCTCGGGCTTCGTTGGTGCCTGCGGCGCGTCTGTGTCTTGCCCGAAGGTCAACGCAGAGGTGCCCGCGAGTGCGAGCGCTGCGACAAAGAAAAGAGGACGGACGCGAGCTTGCACGACGGGACGATGCGATGAAATCAAGGGAGGCTCCAGATATGCAGGAAAACGGGAACTCTCTACAGATCCACAGTGTAAAGGTTTGGGATTCCTCATTGAAATTGTCCATGGCTTGGCGACTTTGATCGGCTACGCTTTCCCTTCACCCTTCGCAATCGCGAGATGGGTATCCGCCGAGTTCTCTCTGCCATGAACACCGTGAAAAACGCGCCGTCATCGAACCTCGCAGCCTCGACCCTCGGACCTGCGGACACATTCTTCCATCGACATGTGCCGCATACGCAAGATGAGGTCGCCACCATGCTCGGCGCGTGTGGTTACAGCGATCTCGACGGCTTCCTCAAACACGCGATCCCCGCGTCCATCCGCTCAACGCGTCCGCTCGAGCTCGATGACCCGACCAAGTCGGGCAGCTTCCCAGCGCGCGGTGAAGCCGAAACACTCGCCGCACTCAAAGTGCTCGCGTCGAAGAACCAAGTTTTCCGTTCTTACATCGGTATGGGGTACACCGACACCGCCGTCCCGGGTGTCATCCTGCGCAACATTCTCGAGAACCCAGCGTGGTATACGGCATACACGCCCTACCAAGCCGAGGTCGCCCAAGGCCGCCTTGAGGCGCTCTTGAATTTCCAAACGATGATTGCGGAACTCACGGGACTTCCGCTCGCTGGTTCATCGCTTCTCGATGAAGGAACCGCCGCAGCAGAAGCGATGAACATGTGCTTCGGCATCACGGGCGAAACTCGCTTGAAGTTCTTCGTCGCTGAAGATTGCCATCCACAAACCATCGCGGTCGTCGAGACGCGCGCGAAGTGGCTTGGACTTGAAGTTGTCATCGGCAATCCGCTGCACTTCGAGCCCACTGACGCCTTCTGCGGTGTGCTCGTGCAATACCCAACAACTGATGGGCGCATCGAATGCTACAAGTCACTCGCCACGCGAACACATACTGCCGGCGCCCTGCTCGTCGCTGCGTGTGACCCGCTCGCGCTTGTGCTGCTCACGCCACCAGCATCATGGGGAGCCGATATCGCGGTGGGAAGCGCACAACGCTTCGGCGTTCCAATGGGATTCGGTGGTCCACACGCCGGGTTCATCGCAACAAGTGATGCCTATGTTCGAAAGCTCCCGGGGCGCATCATCGGAGTGTCACGCGACGCGCATGGCAATCGCGCGCTTCTCATGGCGATTCAAACACGCGAGAAACACATCCGTCGCGATAAGGCGACCTCCAATATCTGCACTG
>SXGT01104040.1_pt1 | contig 14811 bp, 11 predicted proteins | sample 3176221 | NCBI WGS metagenome assembly SXGT01 (sample SAMN11356862, study PRJNA531348) | freshwater metagenome | isolation source: freshwater sample F1-120 | place: China: Fuxian Lake, Yuxi | collected 2017-12-25
CCGCCTTCGAAGGACGTCGCGCCCGATGCGCGGCGTTACCCCGGCGAGCGCGCGATCATCCTGTTCGAGACGCCGTTTCTGAAGGCGAAGAAGGTGGGCGGGAACCTCGCGACGCTCGAGCTGACGCACGTCGTCGGCAAGGTCGTCAGCGCCGCGCCGACGGCGCTCGTCCGGGTGCGCGAGGTCATCGTCGATCTCCCGGAGCCCCAGGCCGAAGACCTTGGCCTGCTGGCGAACCGCGCCGGGCCGCTGCCCACGATTGCCCTCGGCTGCTTCGTGCGTGGCACGCCGATGCTGGTTCGCCACGAGGGAGTGGTGGGCGACAAGGTGACGGCCGGCGCGGCCCCCACCTACGAACCCGCCGCAATCAGCGACTACGACGTTGCCACGTCCGCCGGGGCATTCACCGTGACCGACTTCTTCAACGCCTCGCCCGTCGACCTGGGGATCTGGATCGGCAGCGTGCTGCTCGGGATGATGCCGAGCACGCCGACCCGAATCGCGTACGGGGGGAATGCGACAGATCCGACGCGCGCGAAGTCAGCCGCGTGGGTGTTTCCGAGCTGGCGGGGGTACAAGAAGGCAAAGCACCTTCTTCCGCAAGAGTGGCACGCCCTCAACCAGGCGCGCGTCGCTCAACTCATGTTCTGTCAGGCAGTTGCCAACTCGACGAAGCTCGCGGCGGCCGTCGGCGGGGGCTTCTTCCGTTTTCTGTCGCAGGAACTGCTAGCAGGGGCCGCAGCGGCCCTGGGGACCGTCGCCAACGACAACCGAACGCGAATCGACTTGTTCACCGATTCAGGAGGCCTGTTCGCGGGTGATCGTGTCACCGTACGTGACGCGACTGGCAAACTCGAATTCAACGCCATTGCCAAGCAGTTCGACCCGGTGCGCATGGTGGTCGTCTTGGACGAAGGTGTGCCTTCGCTGCTGGGGTCGTCGGTTTCGCTGAAGCCGACTGCCTTCGACTATACGAAGAGGCGTGAAATCTTTGAGATGGGGCCTGGGAAGTGATGCGCCACCTCTTGGTCGCTGCGGCGGCCGCGCTCCTCGCTAGCGAGGGTTGCGCCACCTCGCTGGAGGCCGAAGATGGCAAGCTGCTCGATTCGAACCAGCTCGACCCTGGGGTCGTCGTGCCGGATGACGCGCCTGAGGGCGGATCGACCGACCCGACCGACCCGCGTCATCATGGGGACGTGCTCGTCGAATGGGACGCCGGCGACAACTCAGTCGCAGACCTGGCAACTTCGAAGGACGCCGGAGTCGCGGCCGACGCCGCTGGTGATGTCCCCGACGCGAGCGCACTGTGGAAAGTCATTCCAGCTACGTGCTCCGGGGTCTTGATTCCAGCCGCGCCTCCAGCGGCGGACTACGAAGGGCTGCTTCCCATCGTGTATGGCAACGGATGCTCTTCGTACGCAAAATGGAGGCCGGCGACCAGTGATGCTTCGCCACTCGAAGCGCACGTTCCGCAGGAGGGATTGCTCGGTGGTCTACTGGTCGGTTGGTACTTCAGTCTGAGCGACGGTGGGATCAGCGCGGCGTCTTGGACCGAGGGTCCCGGTTCGGATGTGCAGCAGTACTGTTACTCAGTCTGGCCGTTTGGCGATTTCCCGCCATGGTTTGTCATGCTCGGTCCTGGCCCTGGCTTCGACTACCGCGACGGCCACTTCTTTGCGGCCGACGGAACCTACTGCACCTCTGGCGTCGGTGTCCGTTGGAGCCGCCTGCAGCGGGACCTGCCATGTCCAACGAGCTTCCCCGAGGAGATCTACAAGGGCGTCGAAGTCGGCGGCACCTACCCCTGCGGTCCGGCCGTACAAGCGCTCGCAGCGCTTTCCAAGGACGACGTTCTGATCCTCTGGCGGCGCAAGCCGTTCCTACCGACCCGCGAGATCGTGAAGTTCACGTTCGGCGTCGCGGAGCCCACGCCGTGGACGTTTGAGTCCTTCCCCGAGGGCCATCGGCTGACCGACATGAAGCGCGGGCATGACGACCTCATCTACCTCGGCTTCATCGACGCGGACTGGACCAAGCACCGCGGGCACGTGCGCAGCTACACGCACGACGGCAAGCTCGTCTCGATCAGCCCGACGGTGCCCGGCTGGGTCGCCGGTGTTTCGGCGGCCAAGAACGGCGACATCTACGCGGGGACCAACCACGGTCCAATCTTCTGGATCCGCAAGTCGGATGGCCAGGTCGTCCCGCTCTCGGGCACCTACTGTACCGAGACCTTCACGGGCGCCATCGACGTCATCGAGGTCGCGCCGTAGGCCACGGTTCCTTGGAACGCAGCAACGCTACCGCTGAAAAACGTCACTTTTCAGCGGTAGCGTTGCTGTGTTCGAGCCATGCTCCGCACCGGACCACACGTCAGCGCGCGAGCAGCTCATCCCAGCGCACCCAAAGCGCCGCCGAGCGGGCCTTCGCCTCCTCCAGGGCGCGTTGCTTGGCCAGCGCGTCGTCGCGTTGCCTCCACACGCCCGGGTCGGCGAGCGCGCTCTCCAACTGCGCCACCTCGGCGTCGGCGGCCTCCACCGCAGCCTCCATGCCAGCGAGCTCCTTCTCTTCGGCCCACGTGAGCTTCTTCTTGCGCGGCGCCGATTCCACCACGGGTGCCAGCTTCTGCGCTGGCGCCTCGGGTCGTCGCTCCGGCGTCGCGCGCAGTCGCCGATACGTCGTGTAGTTCCCCTGGACTACGACGACTCTGTCAGGCTCGAACGCCACGATGCCGGTCGCCACCTTGTCGAGGAAGGCGCGATCGTGGGACACGGCCAGCACGCAGCCGGAGAAGCCGATGAGCGCCTCCTCCAGCAGTGCGAGCGTGAACACGTCCAGGTCGTTCGTCGGCTCGTCCAGCAGGAGCACGTTGGCCGGAGAGAGCAGGAAGCGCGCCAGCGCCAGGCGATTGCGCTCCCCGCCCGAGAGCGCCGAGACGGGCTGCCGATGAACGTCGCCGCCAAAGCCAAAGCGCGCCAGCCAGCTCGCGATGTGGACGCGCTCGCCACCGGGGTAGACCGTGTCGCTGCCATCGGGCTGGACCGTGTCACGCACCGAGCGCAATGGATCCAGCTCGCTGCGATGCTGATCGAAGTAGCCGGCGACCGTGTTCTTGCCGAGCACGACCGCGCCGGCATCGGGCAGGACGTCGCCCGTCGCGAGCTTCAGCAGTGTGGACTTGCCGGCGCCGTTGGGGCCGAGAATCCCGAAGCGCTCACCGCGTCGGAGCCGTAGCGTGAGCCCCGCGAGGAGCGTGCGCTCGCCGTAGCCCTTTTGGACGTCGCGAAACTCCAGGATCGTGTTGCCGAGCCGAGGCCCGTCCTGGACGCTGAGCTCCTCCATGCGCTTCGGGCCTACCGGCGCCGCTCCGAGCTCCGCCTCGAGCGAGCTCACGCGGTCGAGCCGCGCCTGTTGCTTGGTCGTGCGCGCCGCGGGCGACTTGCGCGCCCAGTCGAGCTCCAGCTCATACAGCCGCCGCCGTCGGTCCCGTGTGCGATCGGCGAGGTCCTCCTCCGCCGCGCGCGCCACCAGGTAGTCGGAGTACGCGCCCGGGTAGCTGCGGAGCTGGCCGCCACGCAGCTCGATCATCCGCGTGACGACGGCCTCCAGAAACCATCGGTCGTGGGTAACGACGATCGCCGTGAACGCCTCGCCGCCTGCGCCTCGCTCGCCAAGCCATTGCTCGACCCACTCGACGGTCTCCAGGTCCAGGTGGTTCGTTGGCTCGTCCAGCAGCAGCAGATCGGGCCGTTCGAGCCACAGCCGGCCGAGCGCGACGCGCTTCTGTTCACCGCCCGAGAGCTGCGTGATGGGCGCATCCAGCAGAGCCTCGAGCCGCAGTTCGCTCGCCGCACGCGTGAGACGATGCTCCGGGTCCCAGCCACCGAGGCGCTCGACGTCGTGCAGCAGCGCCTCAGTGCGCGGATCGGCGGCGCTGGCGGCCCGCTCCCAGGCGGCGATCGCGCGACGCACCGGCTCAAACGCGCTGTTCAGCACGCTGCGCGCGGTCTCCGTCGGGCCAAACGTCGGCACCTGCGGCAGCCAGCCAATCCGCAGACCGGTCCGCAGCGCGATGGTGCCCGTGTCGGGCGTGTCGAGCCCCGCGAGCAGCTTGATGAGGGTGGACTTGCCGGTGCCATTGTCCCCGATGAGGCCGACGCGCTCGCCGAGGTCGATGCCGAGCGTCGTGCCGTCGAGAATCACGCGGTCCCCGAAGGACTTGTGGACCTGCATGATGCTGAGGACGTTGTCTCCCACGGGCGGTCCCGTAGCGCACCGGGGCGGGAAACTCAACGGGTCGCGGGTTCGTTGACGCGGCGGTGGGCGCTTGGTGCTCCTCGGGTCATGCAAACGGGTCTTCTAGAAACGACAGTGGGCGCCACTGGACCCGGGTCTCTCCGACGTCCTGGTCGGCCGTGAGGCTCAAGTTGACCACGGTGAAGCGTGCCGGCGCATAGGCGGCGATGAAGCTGTGCGCTGAGCGCGTCAACGTCGGGCGCTGAAGCTCCGACGCCTTGACCTCGAAGGCGTGGAGCCCGTCGCGTCGCTCGACCACGAAGTCGACTTCGGCGTCCGACGTGCTGCGCCAGTACCGCAACGTGTCGGATGGCTCCAGCGGCGAGAGGTGCTTGCGCAGCTCGCCCGCCACGAACGCCTCGACGAGGGCGCCGCTGTCCGGGCGATGCGATAGCGGCAAGAACGACTGTTGGAGCGTGCCGTAGAGCCCATTGTCGCAGAAGTAGAGCTTGGGTCTCCGAGTGAGCTCGGATCGCTTGCCCCCGGCGAAGGGCGACACGGTGTGCACGAGCTGGGACTCGCGCAGCAAGTCGACATACGAATCGATTGTGTCCCGAGAGACTCCGCAGAGACTGGCCCACTCCGCTGTGTTGACGAGCTGGCCCGTTTGGCGCGAGATGAGCAGCGCGAGCTTCCGAAAGGCGTCGAGGTGCCGGATCCGAAACAGGTCAGAGGCGTCGCGCAACACGAACGCCTCCAGCAGTCGGGTGAGCACGGGGATCGGCTCATTCGCGCGAAACGCGTCCGGATAGCCTCCGTACAGGCAGAGGCGCACGGCGTCGTCGGCGACCCGTGCGGCGCGCAGCGCCGGCGGAAAGTGGGCATGGCGCCCGCTCAGCTCCGCGAGTGACAGCGGATGCATCAGCGCTCGCGCGGCGCGACCGGCCAGCGACTCCCGCGTCTTGCTGAGCAGGTGAAACGACGATGACCCCGTGACGTACAGTGCGTTCGGCAGACCGTAATCGATCAGTCCCTTCGTCAGCAGTCCGGCATCCGCGACGTGCTGTGCCTCTTCGATCACCACGGGCCGGTCCGCTGTCACGACGGAGCGGACTCCGTCGAGCACCAGCGCGGGCGACCCAAGCCAGGCTCGGATCGTGGGCTCTTCGGCGTTGAGCACCAGCGGTGGGGGACCCACTCGGCCCAGCCAGCGCAGGAGGTGCGACGACTTCCCCACCTGTCTCGCACCGACGAGCAGATGCGCCTTGCCGGCGACGGGCCAGTCGCTCATCGCAGGCACCGTACGCGGTATCCATTCCGATGCGGCGAGCTTCTGGTCGAGGTGTGCACCAAATGCGCGGGGTCGTTCGAGCCAAGGATTCGTCGCGCGGATGATGGCGAGGACTTGCGGGTCCATGTCGACATTCAACCCTGACGAAATTGGAGTGTCAACCGCATTGGTCAGGGTTGAAGTTGGGAATGCGCGGGCTAACGAACGACAACGGAGGCTGCGCCGGCCTCGAGCCGCCCGATGACGGAGGCCCGTTCGAAGCCCTCCGCGGCAAACGTCGCGAGTACAGTTTCTACGGCCTCGGGCGCGCAGGTCACGAGCAGTCCGCCGCTCGTCTGCGGGTCCGTCAGCAGCGCCCGCTCGGTGGGGCCGAGATCGGGGCTGAGCCTCACGTCGGCGCCATACGCTTCAAAGTTGCGCCGCGAGGCGCCCGTCACACAGCCCTCGGCGGCGAGTGCTGCGACTCCCGGCAACAGCGGTACCTGGCTCCACTCCACGGTGGCCGACAGCCCGGAGCCGCGCGCGATCTCCAGCAGGTGACCCAGCAGCCCGAAGCCGGTCACGTCCGTCATCGCGTGGACGCCCGGAAGCGTCGCGAGCGTGGCGCCCGGCGTATTGAGCTGGGTCGCGCTCTGGACCATCGCTGCGTAGTGCTCCGGTGACAGGCGGTCCTTCTTGAGCGCGGCCGAGTAGACGCCAATCCCGAGCGCCTTGCCAAGCACGACCACGTCTCCGGCGCGGCCGTCCGAGTTGCGCTTCAGATGGTCCGGATCGACCAGCCCGATGCCGACCAGGCCGTAGATGGGCTCGACCGAGTCAATCGTGTGCCCGCCCGCGATTGGGATGCCTGCCGCGTGGCACACGGCCTCGCCACCCGCGAGCACGCGCCGAATGACCTCGGCGCTCAGGACCGCCATGGGCATACCCACGAGCGCGAGCGCGAAGATGGGGCGTCCACCCATGGCGTAGACGTCGGACAGCGCGTTCGCTGCCGCGATCCGGCCGAAGTCGAAGGGATCGTCGACGATCGGCATGAAGAAGTCCGTCGTCGCCACCACGGCCTGGCGCGCGTTGAGCTGGTAGACGGCGGCGTCGTCACTCGTCTCGATGCCGACCAGGAGCTCCTTCGGCAGTAAGACCGCGGCCCGCGTCTCCGCGAGTATGTCGGCAAGCACCCCCGGTGCGAGCTTGCAGCCTCACCCACCGCCGTGCGAGAGGCTCGTGAGGCGGGGCATCGTCGGGTCGTTCTGGCTCATGGCATCTCCCATCGCGCCGCACACGCGTCGCGGCGTTGCGGCGGACGATAGCACGAGCGGTGCCTTCGCGACCGCGACGGAATGGTCACGGGATTAAGCCCTTGAGCTTCGGGGCCTCGAGCTCGCCGGCAACCATCCTGATGATGTGACCTCTACGCCTCAGATTTCCACGCCGCGGACAGTCAGGCCGCGGCTCAGCGCCGCGATCGCCTGGCGGCGGTCGTGCGTCCAAAACGCGACACGACTGCCGAGCTCGCGTTCGATCCATTGCGCTGAACCGACGTGAATCGCATCGAGGGCACGGACGCCGACACCAAACGGCGCGCTCGCCAGTGCAACGATGGAGCGGTTCATCGGAATCATGTGGAGCGCGTTGAGCATGGCTCGGAGCTCGCCTGACTTGCGGACGCATTCGGCATCGTCAATCTGCCCGAGGAGCCGAAGTCGGTCGATGGCGCGAGACGCATCGACCTCGAGCACGTCCGAGCCATAGTGATCGACGCGCTCGGTGGACGAAGATCGTCGATGTAGAGCTTCCGTCCGAAAGCGCTCTCCCGGCTCATCGAATAGCACGCGCAGCAACGCGCTCGCGTCGAGGTACACGGTCACCGGGCGTCCATGCGCACCGCTTCGAGCGCTGCCTGTGCGTCAATTGGCTGCGCCGTCTCACTCAGTCCGTCAGGCCAGGAGCCCGTCGGGGGCCGAATTCGGCCGTCGGCAATGAGTCGATCGCGCGCCGACTCCGGGGCAGCGGGTCGAGGGCCAAGTTCTGCGACGGGCTCATTGCGATCGAGGACTACGAATCGCTCCCCGGCGCGAACCCGCTTCAGGCACTTGGACAAGTTGGCCTTGAGCTCGGCAATTTGTATGGTCTCCATGACCTGAAGCTTGGTGGCGCCCCCGCGGCTTGTCAATGCCTTTGCCGCGCCGGCCGTGCAACCGGTTGACACCCACGATCGGCACCGCTACATCGCCCGCCATGTCCGACGACGCCACCGCTCGACCCGCAAAGCACGCCCGCTGCGCCACCTGCGGCGCCGTGGTGCCGGCCAAGGCGGAGAACCCCGCGTTTCCGTTCTGCTCGTCGCGCTGCAAGATGGTCGACCTGGGCCGTTGGCTCGACGGCTCGTACGTCGCGTCGCGGCCGCTCGGCCCCGATGACGCCGACGAGCTCGATCGCATCGTCTCGTTGAGCACCGACCCGGACACCCTTCACTAGCCCTTTACGGAGTGCCGCATGACTTGCCGTTTGCTCTTGTTGCTCACGCTGCTCACGGCCTCGCCAGTCGCGGCGAGGGACCTCGTGCCCAAGGTCGACAAGCACGTGCTCGACAACGGCCTGCGCGTCTTCCTGCTACCGGACCGCTCGGCGCCCATCGTTACGTTCCAGATGTGGGTCGAGGTGGGGAGCGCCGACGAGCGCGAGGGCGATCCCGGGATCACGGGGCTCTCGCACTTCTTCGAGCACATGATGTTCAAAGGTACGCCCAAGGTGCCGGACTACTTTCGCGCGATGAGCGAGCGCGGAGCGGTCCTCAACGCCTTCACCTGGATTGACGAGACGGTCTACTGGGAAAAAGTCGGCTCCGAGCACCTGGAGTTCGTCTTCGAGGCCGAGGGAGACCGCTTCAAGAACATGAAGGTCGACTTCCTGAACCTCGAGCCCGAGCGCGAGGTCGTCAAGTCCGAGCGCCTGTTGCGCACCGAGAACAGCCCCTCCGGCTCTCTGTCGGAGGCCGTGGGCGCGTCGCTCTATCAAAAGCACTCGTATCATTGGCCGACGGTCGGCTGGATGCGGGACCTCGACGCCATCTCCATCGACGAGGCGCGCGCCTACCACAGCCGCTTCTACTCGGCGGCCAACACGTACCTCGTCATTGTCGGCGACTTCGAGCCCAAGCAGGCGCTCGCCCTCGCCAAGAAGCACTTCGGTGCGCTGGAGGCCAAGCCGGTCACGCGCGACGGTCGCACGGCGGAGCCCAAGCAGACCCGCGAGCGGCGCACCTACGTGGAGAAGCCCGTGGGCACCGGGCTGCTCCAGGTGGCCTATCGCTGTCCACCCGGGCGCGATTGGCAGGAGTTCGCGGTGCTCGAGGTCATCGACTCCATCCTTACGGGCGGCAAGTCCTCGCGGCTCCAGCAGGCGATGGTCTTCGGCGACGACCCCATCGCCACCTCGGTCTCGGCGTTCGCCTTCCCGTTCACCGACGAGGGCACCTACACCTTCGAGACGGAGCTCCTGCCCGAGAAGCCCAACCGCATGGCGGAGGCCCGCCTGCTGCGGGAGATCGATCGGCTCCGCACCGAGCCCGTCACGCAGGAGGAGCTCCAGCGCGCGGTCGCGCAGCTGCGGGCCGAGCTGGTCAAGGGCATGGCCACCACCCAGAATCGGGCGCAGCTCATCGGTTTCTCGATTCGCGCCAGCGGCGATCCCACGCTGCCGTGGAAGCGCCTGGCGCACTACGGCAAGGTCACTGCCGACGATGTCCTGCGCGTGGCCAAGCGGTGGCTCGACCCCAACGTGCGGGTCGTCGGGCACGCCGTGGACGTCCGTAACGTCGGAGCGCTCGCCGAGACCGTGGTCCGTGGGTCGCCCAGTAGCTCGAAGGAGGCGGATGAGGCCACGCTGGGTGCCGTGTCGCTGAGCTTGACCGAGGAGCGCGCCCGCGCGGATGCGGCTGCAGTGAGCCAGGAGGAGCGGGCGATCGGGCTGCTCGAGAAGCGCGCGCAAGAAGAGCGCAACAAGCTGGGTCAAGACGCCGAAGGTAAGGCCATTGCGGAGAAGCTCGAGGCCTACCTCACGACCGGCGAAAAGGGCACGACCAAGCGGCGCCAGAAGCTCGCCGCGCGCAAGGACGCGCTCTCCAAGAGCGAGGCCAAGCACGCGGAGGCCAAGGCCGCGCTCGTGGGCCAGCTCGAGGGGCTGCTCAAGTCCGAAGCGCTCGTCGGCAATGCGCCGGCGCGTGCGCGGCTCACCTGGGCGCTACAGCTCCTGGGGCGTGGCGAGAAGCTCCCGTCGCTCGGCGATCCGCCGCGGGAGCTCAAGCCACTCGCGGAGTGGGCCGTGCGTGCGCTCACGTTCCGGCGCGTGCTCGGCGACGACGTCATGGGCGCCGTCCTCAAAGTCGTCGCGCTGCGCTCGAGCGAGGACGCCTCGCTGGCCGCGGTTCACGATTTCTTACACATGATCCAGAAAATCGACGCGGGGAGGATGTAGCCATGAGCCGCTGCGTCGCAGTCATCGTCCTGTCCATCCTCGCCAGCCCGGCCACGGCCGCGCGCTCGCCCATCCCAAAGCACGATCGCTTCGTGCTCAAGAACGGCCTGACCGTCGTGCTCGTCGAGGACCACGCGGTACCCGTCGTGAGCGTGTCATTCCGGGGTCGCGCGGGCTCCCTCTTCGATGCACCCGGCAAGGAGGGCACGGCCCAGCTCGTCGCGGCGATGCTCACCCACGGCACGCCGACGCGCACCGAGAAGCAGCTGCGCGAGACCCTCGAGCGCTTGGGGGCCACGCTCCACGCGAGCGCTGGGATGCGCGGCTTCTATCTCGGGGGCTCGGTGCCCTCGTTGGACGCCGGCGCGGTCGACACGCTCATCGAGTTGGCGAGCGACGTGCTGCTGAGACCGACCTTCCCCGAGGCGGAGCTCGAAAAGGAGCGCAAGCGGCTGCTGGGTGGGCTCGCGCAGCTGGTCGATGACCATAGCAGCGTGGCCGATCGCGCGTTTGAGGCCACGCTGCTCGGCGGACACCCGTATGGGCGGCCGACGTCGGGGACCATCCAGAGCGTCAAGCAGATCACCAAAGACGACCTACTCGCCTTTCACGGCGCGTATGTGGTGCCCGACGAAGCCATCCTGGGCATCGCCGGCGACTTCGACCGCGCCAAGATGCGGAAGCTCATCGAGAAGCGCTTTGGCGATGTGACCTTCGGTCGGGTCTGCCCCGCCGGGGGACCGTGTCGGCGCGCGTGCCAGAAGGCCAAGACCGCCGCGCAGTGTGAGGCCTACGTCAGCCGCGCCGGCGGTGAGCTCCAGAGTCCCATCCTGCGGCTGACCGATCCCAAGCCCAAGGCGACTGAGGTCGTGCTGGTGGACACGGGCGATCCCACGCTGAACCAGGCCCAGCTGCGGGTCGGCACGACGGTCCAAATGCGCTTCGGTCAGCCCGGCTGGCACGCGCACTACCTGGCGACCCAGGTGCTTGGCGGCGACTTCACCGCGCGGCTCAACGCCCGCCTCCGGGTCAAGGAGGGTCTGACCTACGGCGCGCGCTTCTCGGCGCTGTACGACGCCAGGACCGCGTCGTCTCAGCTGCTCTCGACCTACACGACGCCGAAGGACGTCGCGCGCGCTATCAAGATTGCGCTCGAAGAGATCACGCGGTTCCGGAACGAGGCCGTGCCCGCCGATGAGATCGACCGCGTCAAGAAGCGCCTGGTCAACTCCTTCCCGTTTCGCTTCGAGACGCCGGGCGCCACGCTCGGTGAGCTGCTCGACCTCTGGCAGAAGGGCCTCGGCACGCGCTGGCTCGACCAGTGGCGGGCGGAGCTGCAGGCCGTTACCGCCGACGCCCTCACGGCCGCCAAGTCGGACCTGCCGGACACGGCGCTCAGCATCGTCGTCGTCGGCAATGCGGCGCTCGTGGCGGATCTTCAGGAGCTGGCCAAGTCCCTCAATGGCGGTTTTCGGGTCATCAAGCCTGCGGAGCTCGGGATCGGCTCGGGCGAATAGCTTGCAATTTTCGCCGGCCAGTCCGAAATTGTCAGCATGGCCTACGTTTCGCGTGCGCTGGAGCCCCATCTACTCGAGCTGACTCGCCGCTTTCCGGCCGTCCTCGTCACCGGACCCCGCCAATCGGGGAAGTCCACCCTGCTCCGTGAGGTTGCGCGCCAGTGCTTTGGGGATCGGGTGACGACCGTCAGCTTCGATACACCGAGCGACGTCGACCAGTTTCGGCGGGATCCTGGGCTGTTCTTCATGAATCGGCCCGGCCCGCTCATCCTCGACGAGGTCCAGAACGCGCCCGATGTCCTCCCGTGGGTTAAGCGCGAGATCGACCAGGCCGACGCGGCGGGCTCCCGCGCGTGCCGGTTCCTCCTTACGGGGAGCCAACAGTTCGCGCTGATGAAGGGCGTGAGCGAGTCCCTGGCAGGGCGCGTCGCGATCGTCGATCTGTGGCCGTTCGCTTCACAGGAACGCCAGGTGCAACCGAGGGACATCCGTGAGTTTCTCGACGCGCTGACCGCACCCAATGGGCTGGCGCCCTTTCTTGGCAGACGCTATCCCGCAACGGACTGGGCAGATGTCGCGCCCGCGATGCTCGCCGGGGGGTACGCGCCGGTGTGTCTCGCCGATGGTGGTTTCGAGTGGCTCGACGGCTATCGCCAGACCTACCTCCATCGTGACGTGCGCGACCTGCGGCAAGTGGCCGACCTGGGCCGATTCGACCGCTTCCTGGTGCTCATGGCCGCGCGCTCAGGCTCCATCGTGAACAAGTCCGAGCTCGGAAGCACTCTGGGCCTCGACGACAAGACGGTCGACGCGTGGATGAGCGTGCTCGTGACGAGCTACCTGGGCTTCGCGCTCCCTGCGTTTTCGGGGAACGTGACCAAACGGCTGGCGCGACGGCCAAAGTGGGTCCTTGCCGACAGCGCGCTCGGGCTGTGCCTTCAGGGCGTGCGGGCACCCGACATCCTGCTCTCCCTGCCGCACTTCGGGGGGCTCTTCGAGGCGTTTGTCGTTGCCGAGCTGCGCAAGCTCTACGGCCACGCTCACCGCAGTTTCCCCGGGTCGCACTGGCGAACGCAGGCCGGTGCGGAGTGCGATCTGGTCCTCGACAGTGCCGGGCGACCGGTACCCATCGAGGTCAAGCACGCCGCGACCCTCACGCGTCGGGACACGACCGGTCTGACGACGTTCGTGGCGGACCACCCCGAAGCGCCGCACGGCGTGCTCATCTCGCTGAACGACCGTGTCGAACGCCTGACGCCCACCGTCTGGAACCTTCCGCTGGGCGCTCTGCTTCGGGGGCTGTGAGACGGCGGCGGCTCCGACAGAAGCCGAAGGGCTCTTCTCACTCCCTCGTCGTTCGTGCGGTTGACACGTGCAAGCGGCAATGGTTCTCTCACCAGCGTCACTTGGGCGCCCAGCGACTTCGGAGGAACCATGTGTCGCAACCGAGTCATCATCGCCCTTGTCTTCACGACGGCCATCGCATGTTCGAAGAAGCCCGAAGAACGGCTCGTCAGCGAGATCACTGCGCTCAGCAAACTCGTGAAGGCTCACAGGGAGAAGCCAGTGGAAGCAGCAAGGGCACTTCGCGCCCATCTGCACGATCGCCTGCCGGCGGTTGCGCGTGCTCTTGGTGACGCGGTGTCCGAACTCGACCGCATCGACAACCCCGTGCGCCGATCAGCGAGACTGGATGAGATGATTGGCGCCCTGGAGACCCCCGTCGAGCAGCTCATGGTCGTACTGGCTCTGCTTGGTGATTCGGCCCTGGCCGACGCGGAATTGGCGAAGTACGTCGATGAGATGATCGCCGTCTGGCTGGACACATCGGTGATCCTCGGCCACAGAGGTATCGAAACCTCCCTCTTGACGTATTCGCGTCGACTCAAGACAGCCGAGGCGTATGACGAGCTTGACAGGTTGTATAGGTCTTCTTCGAGTTACTTCGTGGCGCCACAAGTTGAACCGGGCACCGGCCGTCGGATTGAATGTCAGTTTCCGAGGGGCACAGGTCCTACCCCTCCGACGTCCGCCGGCTGTTGTGGCGGGTTACGCGACTCAGACGGCGATCGACGTTGCGATGTGGACGCCACACAGTGGGCTGACTCTACCTGGTCGACATTGAAGTTCCAAATGAACAAACAGCACTTCTTCAGCTACCAGTATGAGTCCTCTGGCACTGCGGCCCACGCGGCGTTCACCGCGTCGGCATTTGCTGACCTGGATTGTGACGGCGTATTTTCGACTTTTCAACGGTATGGTTACGCAGACAAATCTTCTGGCGCGAGTGAGTGCTCGATGATGGGCTCGTCAGCCTTTTTCAAGTACAACGAAACGGAATGAATTATGACACGTAGGCTCGTACTTGTCATTGCCGTCGCCGTCAATCTCGCACTAGGCTGCATGAAACCCGAGGAAACGCTCAAAGAGCACGCTGAGGCCGTTTCGAAGCTTCTTGATGAGCACAAGGACCGACCGAAGGAAGGGCTCGACAAGGTTCGGACCTATCTTCGAGACAACCTTGGGCAAATCCTCGAGGCCATTGCTAAGGTTGCGGTTGAGATCGATGCGAGTGAGACCCCGGCGAGGCGGGCGGAGCGAATCATGGCCCTCAGGGTGGCGATCGAGGTCCCATTCACAGCGCTCACGGCATCGATCAGGGCCTTTGAAAAAAGCGCCGGGAAGGACAGGGACGCCAAGATATGGGTCAAGAAACTTGCTGAAACGTACGAGGGTATGGCGCGAAGATTTGGTGGGTTGGCTGCGTCGAACGTATTCTTATCCAGATCCGACCGCACGGCGATCAGGCTAGCTGGCGAGATGTCAGACAAGGTCTGCGCCTGCAGAGATCTCGGGTGCATTGAGTCCACGTTGAAGGAGTACGAGGACAGGATCGACTACATTGACAAGAAGGCCAAGCTTCGGAAGGAGGACGAGGATCGCCTGTTCAAGAAGATGAAGAAGTGCATGAACAAGCTGACGGGAACCGCAATTTCGAGGTAGCAGACGCCGAGCTTCCGGCCAAGCCATGCTCACGGCTCGGCTGCTCGACGCAAGTCGGGGTTGCAAACGCTACAGGAGATGGTCACGCTTCGGGCGATGAGGCTCTCTCGCACGCTCGCTTCCGCCCTGCTCCTCCTCGCTGCCTGTGCTACGACCGAAGCAACGCAGTCCGCTCCAGAGACGGCCTCGGCGGACCTCCCGGCGGCCGACGCGTTCGTCACTGACGGCGTCGCGCCACTGCCCGAGACGGTCCCGGCGGCGGAGACGACCGACGCGGCCGAGGCGCTCGAC
>SXGT01684127.1_pt1 | contig 14810 bp, 14 predicted proteins | sample 3176221 | NCBI WGS metagenome assembly SXGT01 (sample SAMN11356862, study PRJNA531348) | freshwater metagenome | isolation source: freshwater sample F1-120 | place: China: Fuxian Lake, Yuxi | collected 2017-12-25
CGCCTTCGACCTGCTGTTCATCACGGCCGGGCTGCGCTTCAGCTCGACCTACGTGGACGTGGGCCTCGCGGCGCAGTTCCCGCTGACCAAGAAGGACCCGTCGGCCTATGGTGCTGTGTCGAACCTCCAGTTCGGCAGCCCTTCGGACTTCAACATCCTGCTCACCGCCGCGTTCGGGTTCTGAAGCTGGCTTGCCGAGCATAATGCTTGGCTGCATAATGTTGCGGTGAACTTCATCGACCGTGGTCCGGAGCTCGCTCGCCTCACCCGATTGGCCACGGACCCGCAAGGTGGCCTGGCCGTGGTGTGGGGTCGCCGTCGCGTCGGCAAGACGCGGCTCCTGCTGGAGTGGGTTCAACAGACCGGAGGCGTGTACTGGATGGCCGACGAGTCGGCGGCGCCCGTACAGCGACGCGCGTTTGCCGAGACCCTCGAGCTGCGCCTGCCGGGCTTTGGGCAAGTCGAATACCGCGACTGGCGGTCGCTGCTTCAGCGACTGACGCAGGACGCGGCGTCACGGGGCTTCCGAGGTCCGGTCGTCATCGACGAATTGCCCAACGCCGTGCGCGTCTCGCCGGAGCTCCCAGGCCTGCTCCAGCACTTCGTCGACCACGAACTCCCGCGTACGGGTCTGGCGTTGGCCGTCGCTGGATCGAGCCAACGCATGATGCAGGGCCTGGTCTTGGACGCAAACGCACCGCTGTTCGGTCGAGCGCGCGAGGCGATGGCCCTGCGCGCGATTCCGGCCGGGTATCTCAGCGCAGCGCTAGGTCTTCCTGAGCCGACCGCCTCGGTAGAGGCGTGGGCGTGCTGGGGAGGCGTTCCCCGCTATTGGGAGTTGGCTGCGCCGTTCACCGACCTACGTGACGCAGTCCATGCGCTCGTGCTCGACCCGCTGGGTCCGCTCTTCGATGAGCCCGCGCGGCTCCTGCTGGAGGAACAGCCGCCAGCGACTGCGCTCCGACCGCTCCTTGACGCGATTGGCGCTGGCTGCCACCGGGTCTCTGAGATTGGGGGGCGCATCGGTCAGCCCGCGACCTCGCTCGCACGCCCCCTGACGCGACTTCAGGAGCTCGACCTGGTCATCCGAGAGACGCCATTCGGCGAGCCCCCGCGCTCGACCAAGCGCGCGCTCTACAAGCTCGCAGATCCCTTTCTTCGCCTGTGGTTCCAGGTCGTGGGGCCCAGGCGGTCAGTGCTCATGCAGGTTCCCCGGCAGGCGCGGCTTTCACTGCTCGACGCGGCGTTGCCGCGCCTGACCGCATTCGCCTGGGAGGAGCTCTGTCGCGCGGCCGTTCCGTACCTGGCCGACACACTCGGCGAACAGTACGGCCCAGCGCAGCGATATTGGCAGGGGTCCGGGCCAGAGTGGGACCTCGTGGCGACGTCGCTCGATGGCCGCTCTCTGCTGCTTGGCGAGGTCAAGTGGAGTTTGAGCCTCGACCCGAGCGAGGTCGCGCGCGACCTGCGGCGCAATGGCCTGCCGCCGGGATTGGATCGGCCTGGCGTGCGAGTTCAGCGCGCGGTGTTCATTCCGGACGCGCGCGGCCGGCGCGCTGGCGACGCGATCGTCGTTGACGCCAGTCAGGTGCTCGGCGCGTTGCGTTGAGGTCGTCGCCCAGTTTCTCCGTCCGCGTCGGGCTCATTGCCAATGTCCGGCCCATCGAACCGTCCTTCCAACGCGTGTAGCCTGCGTCTCATGATTCCGGGCTTGGGCGATTCAACAGCGAGGCCAAGGGCCATGGCACCGTGTGGTGTCCATCACCACAGGACCTGGAAGGCACCCTCTCAAGCACCGAACTGAATGACGTAGTAATTCTCACATCGCCTTCTTCCTACATCGACGTACCTGCTTGCTCGTTGGGTCCTCGGTCGGCTCGACGGGCCTGCGGTGTGCTAGCTGCTCAGCCGACCGTGTCCGCAGGACCGAGACGGCGCACTGGAGTGGATGTCGGAGGAGCACATGATTGAGCTCGCCGACGGCGGCGGCTACATCACGCATCTCGGCGCGGTGGCCGCGGCTCGAGACCTCGGGCACTTCGAGCGGCTGGAACGGAAGCGCCTCCGTATCGTCCAGTATCGTGGCACGGACAAGCTCGACACGCTGAACGAGGACGTGTGGAACGTTGGTTACGCCGTTGGGTTCAACGCACTCATCGCGCACCTGCAGCGCCTGTTGCCGCACAGCGAGGTCATCAGAGAGGCGTTGAGGCACACGACGACGGTCTACCCGGAGATTGCCCTTCGGGAAGTGGCTGCCAATACCCTCATACACCAGGACTTCACGATCACCGGGGCGGGACCGCTCATCGAGATTTACGCAAACCGAGTCGAGTTTACCAGTCCTGGGATGCTTCTGGCCGGGAAGAACGTCGACCGGTTGATCGGTGCGACGCCGGAGTCGCGCAACGAACGCCTGGCCGCGGCGTTTCGTCGCTATCGCATCTGCGAGGAGCGGGGCACGGGGTTCCAGAAGACGGTCACGGCCGCAGAGCTATTTGGTCTACCTCCGATTGCCTTCAGGGAGACCGACAACGCGTTCAAGGTGACGCTGTCGGCGCCGCGGAGCTTTACGGCCATGTCGACCGCCGAGCGCATCGAGGCCTGCTACCAGCATGCCGTGCTCCGTTATCTCGCCTCGAGCGCCATGACCAACACGACGCTCCGAGAGCGCCTCAGGATGGGCGAGCGGCGGCGAAACCAGGTCACGAACCTGATCGCGGACGCCGTGAACGCGGGCCGCATCAAGCGCCGCGACGTGCGGGCCGGCAACAAGTTCAACGAGTACCTCCCGTATTGGGCCTGACCCCGCGGTTCTTATCACACGAGGATCGCGACAGACGCCAGTTTCGTCTTTGGTTTCAAGACGTTCTTATCACACGAGGATCGCGACACCCCCTCAACCACCCCCCAACAACCGCCCGCGGCTCACGGCCCCGCCGTCGTCAAGCCCGCCGCGCAGGCGAATCGCGCGACCGTCGTCCTTGCCGGCGTCGTGGGCCTCGCCGAGCCGATAGTGGCCCCGCGCCATGGACGCACGCGACGGGTGGCGCTCGTCGTAGAACGCGTCGACACCGGCGTCGCCCACCCACACGAGCCCCTCCGCCTTCAGCGCACTGCGTTGAGCCTCCAGGTGCTCGCTGAAGCCCATCACGACGCCGTTACGGTAGTCGTTGATGTCGGTGCGCGAGGTCGGGAGGCGCTTGTAGTAGCGCTCGGTGCGCCAGGCGAAGACTAGGTCCTCCAGGGTGCGCAGGACGAAGGCGTGGACGTACTCGGCCATCGCGACGTTGTGTCGGCGGCCGGTGACCTCGAGCTGGCTTGCAGCCCGGCCATCGACGACGCGAGACGAGCGAATCCAGATGCAGCGAACGAAGAAGTGGGTCTCGAGGATCCCCGAGAGCACCTTGTGCTCCAGACTCACGCGGCCCAGCGGCTCACCGAGGCATTTGCAGATGAAGTCCTCGGTTCCAGCCCGGTCGACGCTCGCGAGATCGAGGTTGTGCTGAAGCAGCAGCTTTTGAGCAGCCGACATCGCGAGCTGGGCCTCGTTGGGGTTGTCGGACTGAGCCAATCGCAGCAGCTTCTTGATGCGCTCGCCAATCTTGTCCTGCGCAGGCGACGACGCCACCGGGCCGGTCGCCTCGGGCGTGACTTTGAGCATCCGGCAGGCCCGCGCGAAGAGATCGCCGTGCGACGGCGCATTCGGCGCGCCATAGAGCTCGGAGACGACCATGTGCGCCATCTCGTGGCGAATCGTCACGCAGATGTCATGCCAAGTGCTCCGCAGGAGGTGCTCGACGCCAACGTACATCGTTCTAGACACGCGGTCGTACCGGCCCAGGTCCCCTTGCCGCGACGAAAGCGCCACCTGCGGACGCCGCAGTTTGCCGCCGCATTGTTCCTGGTTGATGCGGTCGAACTGAACAGAGATGCCGGTGAGCCACCGACGCTGGACCACGGGCGGAATTTGGGCGAGCAGGTCCATCGCCCGAACCTGCCACATATGGCACGTTCCGGCTAGAGCAAGTGACGCATGACGCCAAAGCCACCGACGACGTGCAGGAACAGGAACGCGCCAACCGCGAGGCTGGCGATGCGCGTGCCCGTGGGGAGCGCATGGCCGGCGACTCCGGCCGCGATGAACGCGCCGACGACGAGCGCGCGGCCAGGCGACAGCAGCAGGTTGCCGATGGCGCTCATCGCACCGGGGGCGAACCAGCCGCCGAGGTTGGCGACCACGAGCCCCACGATCGCCGCTGCGGCGCCGAGGACCAGGTACGTCGCATAGGACTCGGAGAGGTCGAGAAGCCTGCGAAGCTCGAACATGGCGCCTCCTAGAAGAGCGTGGCGCGCGCCATGGCGCCCGCGACGATGATGGCGGTCAATCTGACGCCGTTTTCCAGGCTCTCGCCCTTCCACCCGGCCATGGCCACGCCGGTCGTGAGCAGCACACCGCCCGGCTGCTTCAGGAAGTTGCCGAGGATGGTCATGTGCGTCGCGGCGAACCAATGGCCGAGCCCACTGATGAGCAGGCCCGCGGCGAGCCCGGCGACGCCGAGCTTGATCCAGAGCTCGTAGGACGTCGGCTCGGCGTAGCCTTCGAGGTTGTCGTAGTTCAAGGTGCACCTCCGACCGTGTGAGGTTCGCATTGAACGCGCGTTCGGCGCGATGGGCAAAAAAAAACCCGGCCTGCGGCTCCGTGCTACGCTTTGGCGGTGACGCTCCTGCACGAGGACGGACTGGTGCTCGCAGTCGACAAGCCGGCCGGGCTCGCGGTGATCCCGGAGCGGCACGGCGACGCAAGCTGTCTGCGCCATGAGCTCGAAGCCGCGCGCGGCGAGCCCCTGTGGGTCGTCCATCGGCTCGACCGCGACACGTCGGGCGTCGTGCTGTTCGCACGCACCGCGGAGGCGCATCGGGCGATGAACGGGGCGTTCGAGCACCGCGAGGTCGACAAGCGCTATCACTGCCTCACGCTCGGTGCGCCCCGGGAGCCGGTCGCCACGGTGGGCCTGCACGAGGGCCGCAAGGGACGGATGCGCCCGGCGCGCCCGGACGAGCCAGGCACGCTCGAGGCCGAGACCGGCTTCCGTGTGCTGCAATCGTGGCAGGCACCGCGCGGCTGCGTCAGCTGGGTCGAGGCCGCGCCAAAGACAGGACGGCGACATCAGATTCGGGTCCACGCGCGCGCCGTCGGAGCGCCGCTGCTCCTCGATCCGCTGTACGCGAGCGCCGAGCCGATTCGCGCACGCGATTGTCACGAGGACGGCGACGCCACGGTCATCTGTGACCGGCTCACCCTACACGCCTTGCGCATCGCCCTGCCCCACCCGAGCGGGCACGGCGTCCTGGAGGTCACCGCGCCGCTCGCGCCGGATCTCGCCGCGGTGTTGGCGCTCCTCGGGACCTAGCCGTCGCCGCGCCAGAGCACGGTGTCGCGCAGCCCGGTTACGTCGTCCTTATGTGGAAAATCGACGTTGTAATGCAATCCACGGCTTTCTTGGCGGCGCAGCGCGCTCTCGATGATGAGCTCGGCCACGGTCGCGAGGTTGCGCACCTCGATGGCGTCCCGGGTCACGTGATACCGCCACCAGTCCTCGTGCAGCTCCATCTTCAAGAGCTGAATGCGTCGCCGCGCACGCTCGAGCCGCTGATTGCTGCGCACGATGCCGACGTAGTTCCACATGAAGCGCCGGATCTCGTCCCAGCTCTGCGACACGACGACGCGCTCAGCTCCCGGCGTGGCATAGCCGTTCGACCAGATGGGCAGGTCCGTGACGAGCGGCGCCTCCCGCATCTCGTCCCGCGACGCCGCCGCCGCGCGATGTCCGAGCACGGCGCCCTCGAGCAGCGAGTTGGACGCGAGGCGGTTGGCGCCGTGCAGGCCAGTGCACGCCACCTCGCCAATGGCGTAGAGGCCCGCGACCGAGGTGCGACCGTCGAGATCGGTCACGACCCCGCCGCACTGGTAGTGCGCCGCGGGGACGACCGGGATGGGCGTCGTGCGCCAGTCGATACCGTACGCCGCGACGGTCCCGAGGATGGTCGGGAAGCGGTCGGCCATGTACTCCGCGTCGAGGTGCGTGAGATCCAGGCCCACATGGTCGTCGCCCGTGCGCTTGAGCTCGCGGTCGATGGCGCGCGCCACGACGTCGCGCGGGGCGAGCGAGCCCATCGGGTGCAGCGAGTCCATGAACGGCGTCCCGTCGATGCGGCGCAGGATGCCTCCGTCGCCGCGCAGCGCCTCGCTGATGAGGAAGCTCTTGGCCCGCGGATGGAACAGGCACGTCGGGTGGAACTGGAAGAACTCCATGTTCGCGATCTTGGCCCGCGCGCGCCAGGCCATGGCGACGCCGTCACCGGTCGCGACGTCGGGGTTCGTCGTATAGAGATAGACCTTCCCCGAACCACCGGTGGCCAGGACGACGACGCGCGCGGCGATCGTGTGGACGCGGTGATCGCGCTCATCGAAGACGTAGACGCCGAGGATGCGGTCCGGGCGCTCGCCGGTGGCCTTCTCACGCCGGATGAGGTCGACGGCGACGTGACGCTCCAGCAGCCGGATGTTCGGGTGCGCTCGTGCCCGCTCGACCAGGATGCGCGCGATCTCGTGACCGGTGATGTCGGTCGCATGCAGCACGCGCCGGCGCGTGTGGCCGCCCTCCTGCGCAAGGTCAGGCGCGAAGTGCACGCCGTGGCCCTCGAGCCGCGCGATGGTCTCGGGCCCCGCGCGGACGATGGCGTCGACGGCGGCGCGATCGTTGAGCCCGTCGCCCGCGACGACGGTGTTGTCCACGTGCTCGTCGAACGAGTCGTCGGCACCGATCACGGCCGCGATGCCGCCTTGGGCGTGGCTCGTGTTCGAGTCGAGCGCCGCGCGCTTGGTCACGAGCATCACCGTGCCGTGCGCGGCGGCCTCCAAGGCATAGGAGAGGGCCGCGATGCCGGAGCCGATGACCAGGGAGTCGACGCGGTCTTCCATGGCCGCGAGCCTGACACGGGACGGAGGCGACGGTCAAAGCTCGCGCGCCGAGTTGACACCTCCGATACGGAGCGGGATCGTCGCGCGATGGCCGAAATCGACCCCGCCGTGGCCGACTCGGATGACGCGACCGTCGTCTCCGCCACGAACGATCGCCCGGTGAGCCACGAGGACGGCACGCAACCCATCATCGCGGGCCGCTACCGCCTCACGGGTGTCCTCGGCAAAGGGGGCATGGGTGCGGTCTATCGCGCGCATGACCAGGAACTCGACGAGCTCGTCGCCCTGAAGATGCTGCGGCGCGAGGCCGGCGGCGCGGACGTCGCTCTCCTCCGCCGCGAGGTCAAGCTCGCGCGCCAGGTCACGCACCCGAACGTCGCGCGGATGTTCGACATCGGCGACCACAACGGCATGCGCTTCCTGACGATGGAGCTCATCGACGGCGGGACGCTCGGAGCGCTGCTCGCGCGCGAGGGACTGCTGCCCGTGGCGCGCGTCGTGGCCCTCGCCGACGCGGTCGTGGCGGGGCTCGAGGGCATCCACGCGGCCGGCGTCGTGCATCGGGACCTGAAGCCCGCGAATGTCCTCCTGGGGCGCGACGGCCGGGTCGTCGTCGCCGACTTCGGGATCGCCCGCACGGCGTTGGGGACCGGAGACGGCGACGGCCGTGCGACGATTGTCGGGACGCCGCAATACATGGCGCCCGAGCAGGTCGAAGGCGTGGCCGACCTCGACGCGCGCGCCGACCTCTTCGCGCTCGGGGTCATGCTCTTCGAGATGCTCACCGGCAAGCGGCCCTGGACCGGCAGCACGCCGATGGAGAGCGCCCTGGCGCGCCTGCTGACGCCGGCGCCGGATCTGCGACGGGTGAGCCCGGGGCTTCCACACGACCTCGCCGCGCTGACGATGACGCTCCTCGAGCGCGAGCGGGACCGCAGGCCAGCGACCGCGGCGCTCGTTCGGGCGGCGCTGAGTCGCGTGGTGGCGGAGCGCGAGCTGCCGACGCTCGCGCTGTCGCCACCGCCGCCGCGTCCGTTCGTCGAGCCGGAGACGACCACGTGTGCCGTCGCCGTGCTGCCGATGCGCGCCGGCCCCGACGCCGAGCACCTCGCGGCTGGGCTGACCGAGGACGCGGTCGATGGGCTGTCGGGGATCGCCGGCCTCCGGGTCCTGCCTTCGGGGCTCGTGCGGCGCGCCCTGGAGCGCCACGGTGAGGCGCTCGACGCGGGCCGAGCGCTTGGAGCAGACGTGGTCGTCGAGGCCTCGCTGCGCCGCGCGGGTGAGGTCTTGAGGTTGAGCGCGCGCCTCATCACCTGCGAGGACGGCTTTCAGATATGGGCCCGGCGCTGGGACTGCCGTCTCGCGGGCGTCCTGCGGCTCGGAGACGAGCTCGCTGCGGCCTTGGCCAGCGCGCTGGCTTCGCGACGGTCGCACACGGGGTGTGTCGAGCTCACCGACCCCATCGCCCTCGAGCTCTACCTGCGCGCTCGCCACCAGTATCACCGCCTGTGGCGCGACGACGTGGCCCAGGCCTGCGTCCTGTTCGGGCAAGCGCTCGCGCGTGCGCCCGACGATCCGCTGATCCTGGGCGGGACCGCCTTGGCCTTGGCGCGCGCGTACGCCGTGGGCTCCGCCGAGCCAGGCTCAGTCGAGCGAGCACGGCGCTTCGCCGCGCGGGCCGCCGAGCGTGCGCCGCACCTCGTCGATGGCTCCCTCGCGCTGGCGGTCATCGAGCTCAACGACGGTGCGCTCGAACAAGCCGCGGTCCACATTCGCGCTGCGCTGTCGCTGTCTCCGGGCTCGGCCGAGGCCCACGAGCTCGCGGGACGGCTGTGCTGCGAGCTGGGGCGCTTCGAGGCGGGGCTCCGCCACGTGGACGTCGCGCTGGCCAGCGAGCCGCGCCTCACGGTGGCTCGCCTGGCGCGCGCGCGCTCCCTCGCGCTGCTGGGTCGCTTCGATGAGGCGGACGCGACGGTCGTGGAGGGGCTCGCCGACGGGCCGACCACCCCGGGGCTGTGGATCAGCCGCGCGCGAAACGTCGTCCTCGAGGGCAACGCGACCCGCGCCACGGCCTTGGCCCACGCGATCGCGGCGGCCAACTTCCCGCAGAAGCCGATCGCGCTCGCGCTCTGCGCCACGGTGACGACAAGGCGCGTCGATCCGACCGCCCTGGCGGCGGTTCACGCCATCGGCTACGCGACGACGGGCTCGCCTCGGCTGCGTGCATGGGCCCATCAGGTCGCGGCGGAGTGCCACGCGGCCTCGGGCAACCTCGCGTACGCATTGGAGAACATCCAGCGCGCCGCGGAGCAGGGGCTCTCCGATCTGGCCTGGCTCGAGCGCTGGCCCGCGTTGGCGCCGCTACGGGCGCATCCCGCGTTCCAGGACGTGCACGCGAACCTGTCGGCCATGGCCACGCGCGCGATGCGGGCCTTCGCCGGTCCCTGACGCGGCTACCCCTTGAGCAGGGCGAAGGCGTGGTTCCACTGGTTGGACAGGAACCCGCGCGCGCACCAAAGCTGACACAGCGGCTCGATGGCGCGCGCAGAGGCCGCGGAGCCCATGTCCTCGGCGCTCCAGCCGAACCCCTCCAGGAGGCTGGCGACGAGCGCCTTCGCGTCGGCGTCGTTGCCGCAGATGAACATCGTGGGACGTCCCCCAGGAAACGTCGGATGGATCATGAACGGGTTGCCCACACTGTTCCACGCCTTGACGAAGCGCGCCTGCGGGGCGCGCCGCTGGAGCCGCTCCATGAGGGAGTCGTTGGCGTCAGTGAAGTACCGCAGCACGCCGTTCTCGGGAGGAGCGTCCGCGATCGGGTTCGTCGTATCGATGACGGTCCGACCCGCGAGCTGCTCGGAAAGGTCCGCGACGACGGACTCGGCCGCGGTCCCCTTGACGGCCAGGACGACGAGCTCCGCAGTCGACGCGACCGACGCGAAGGTGCCCGCCGGGATGCCGGTCGCGTTGCTGAACTCCGCGAGCTTGCTCGGCTCGCGGCTTCCGATGTGGACGGTGTGCCCGGCTTCGGCGAAGCCGCGCGCCAAGACCTGCGCCACGGCGCCCGAGCCCAAGATGCCTACATTGATTGCCATTACAGAGTCTCCTTTCGTTCGAGGTGCGCTCAGGCCGCGGGAATCGACACGAGGTCACGGAGCACGTCGGCGAGCGGTGTCTTGCCCATGAGCCGGCGATGCCCGCCTTCCCAGGTGACCCGCCCGGACAGCATCCCATCGGTCATCTCACGGTACAGCGCCGCGATCTCCTCGGGAACGCCGAAGCCCATGAACGTCGGGACCAGCTGCTCGAGCGGTGCGGCGACGGCAGTGATGGACCGGCCGGTGAGGGTGCTGAGCGTCGCTGCGACCTCGGCCATGGTCACGGGTGGACCGCCGAGCTCCACGATCTGGACGCCATGGCCACCTTCGGCGAGGAGCTGCGCGGCGACCGCGCCGATGTCGACGGTCGCGATCATGTCGATCGGCGCGTCGATGGGCACGAAGCCCGGCACGATGCCTTGATCCAGCATGCTCAAGGACCCCGCGAGGTTCTCGACGAAGTACGCGGCGCGCAGGAAGGTCGCGCTGATCGACGGATCGCCGTCGTGGATCGCCCGCAGCCCGTGCTCCAGCGGGTAGAGCCCCGCGATCGGGCCGTTGCCGTCGGGCAGCTGCGCCCCGAACGACGACAAGGCGACGACGTGAGGCACCTGCGCGGCCTCGACGGCGGTCAGGATCGCGTGGCTCGTTGCATTCTGGTAGGCGCGAAAGCCCGGGGCCATTCGCGGCGGAATCAGCAGGTACGCGCCGTCCACGCCAGTGAGGGCCGCGGTCAGCGCACTGGCATCACCCAGGTCCGCGACAGCGACCTCCGCGCCGCGCGCGACGAACGCCTCGGCCTTGCTGCGCTCACGCACGATGACGCGAACGGCGTGTCCCGCGTTCAAGAGCGTGTCGGCCACGACGCGACCCGTACGACCGCTGACTCCAGCGACTGCGAACTTCATATCAACCTCCGAGTCATTGTTGGACTGTTGGACTACTGGACTGACGTGCCGGCGTCTCATGCGCTCGGCACGAGAAGAGGATAGGCCACCTCGCGAATGAATCCAGAGCATGATATGCACAATGATCATGCACACTGCGCATGTCGTGAAGGGGCGAACGCCATGAACCTCGGAAGCGTCGACCTGAACCTCCTGGTGGTACTCGACGCGCTGCTCCACCTCCGCAGCGTCACCGGAGCCGCTCGCCGGCTCAACCTGAGCCAGAGCGCGGTGAGCCACGCGCTGCGCCGCCTGCGAGAGGCGCTCGGCGATGAGCTGCTGGTGCGCGTACCCGGCGGCATGGCTCCGACCGCACGCTCCGAGGCGCTCATCGAGCCGCTCCGTCAGGCCCTCGCGCTCGTCGGCGACGTCGTGACTGCGCCGCGCCCATTCGAGCCCGCGACCGCCCAACGGAGCTTCCGTGTCGCCGCCGCCGACTACGCCCAGTTCGTGCTCTTGCCCGAGCTCTTGCGACGGTTGGCGCTGGAGGCACCCGGCGTCGACGTGTGGATCGTGAGTGCGGCAACCGATGATACCGATCGGCTGCTGCAGTCGGGCGAAGTCGACCTCATGGTGGGCGTCCCCCCGCGCGGCAGCCGTCTCGGCGGCATTCGCGAGCGCCGGCTCTTCGACGAGCGCTTCGTCTGCGTGGTGCGCGGCCAGCACCCGGTGATTCAAGGCGCGCTCAGCCTCGAGGACTACGTGCGTCTGCCTCACGCCTTCGTCGCGCCCCGCGGCCGCGAGGGCGGCGTCGTCGACGAGGTGCTGCGCTCTCGGGGACTCAGCCGGCGCGTCGCGCTCGCCGTGCCGCACTTCCTCGTCGTGCCGTATGCGATCGCGTCGAGCGACCTGATCGTCACGTTGGCGGCGCGGATCGCCGTCGCGTTCGCGCGGTCGATGCCACTCCAGGTCCTCGACCCCCCGCTCCCGATCCCGAACTTCGCCATCCACATGAGCTGGCACGAGCGCTGGAACGGTGACGCCGGCCATGCCTGGTTCCGCGGCTTGCTCGCGGCCTCGGCCGAAGCCGTGAGGTAACATCCTTGCCTCCGGACCGCGGGCGGCTACACTCGGACGCAATGCGCCTTGCGCTCTCGGTCGTGACGCTCGTGATTGCGCTCCCCGCGTCGGCGGACACGTTCTATCTCTGCCGCAAGGCCGGTGCCACGGCGTTCGCCAATGGGCCCACCGTCGCTGGCTACAAGCGGCAGGGCTACGCCTGCACGCCACGGATGCAGTTCCCCGATCGTAGCTCACAGCCCGCGTCCCGCGAGCCTGGTGACGGCGTCCAGAGCAGCGCCCCGACCACGCCGCTCGGCAAGTTCGCCGGCCCCGCGGGCGAGCGCGAGACGTACGAGCCCTACATCCGCGAGGCGGCTGAGCGCTACAAGGTGCCGGCCAACCTCATCCGCGCGGTCATCCGGGTCGAGTCCAACTTCCGGCCCCACGCGGTGAGCCAAGCGGGCGCGCAGGGCCTCATGCAGCTCATGCCCAGGACCGCAAAGGAGCTGGGCGTCACCGACGCCTTCGACCCGAAGCAGAGCATCCTGAACGGGACCAAGTACTTGCGGATGCTCATCAACCGCTTCAAGGGCGACCCCAAGCTCACGCTTGCGGCCTATCACGCGGGCCCGACCATCGTGGAGGCTCGCGGAGACATCCCGTTCGAGGCCACGCGCCAATACGTCCGCAACGTACTTACGCACTTTTATCGTTATCGTGACATGGTCCCGTCCGCCTCGCCCGGCGGCGCGACCGAGGTGCGCACGCCGGCGTCCCCGCGGAATCCGTAGCTCGTGGCCAAGCTCCCGAAGCGGTTCCGGCTGCCAAAGCTGAAGCCCCCAAAGCCGCGCAACGGGCCGAGCCTCAGAGACGAGCTCTGGAACCTGCCAAACATCCTCACCTACGGTCGCGTCCTGCTGATTCCGGTCGTAATGTACTACCTCGGCAAGTGTACAACCGGCGCCGACCCGACGTCCGTCGATCGCGACTCGCGCCTGTACTCGTTCATCGCGACCTGCCTCTTCTCGCTGGCGGCCATCACGGACTTCCTCGACGGCTGGATCGCGCGCAACTGGAACCTCGGGACCATGCTCGGCCGCTTCCTCGATCCGCTGGCGGACAAGCTCATCGTGACCGCGTGCCTCGTGATGCTGGTCGAGCTCGGCCGCACGCCCGCGTGGCTCGTCATCCTGCTGCTGGCGCGCGAGCTGTCAGTGACCTCGCTGCGCTCGATGGCCTCCTCGGAGGGCCTCGAGGTCGCCGTCTCGCAAGGCGGCAAGTGGAAGACCGCGTTTCAGCTCATCGGGCTCGTGGGCCTGCTCACGCACTACAGCTACCCCGTCGTCTTCTGGGGCCTCGGCACCTGGGCCTGCGACTTCAACCTCGTGGGCAACCTGCTGCTCGGGGGCTCGATGATCTTCTCGATCAGCAGCGCCATCGAGTACTTCTACCGTTTCGCCGTCGCCGCCGCGTCTCACGATCACGCGCACCGTTGAACATCGACGCGCGCATTGCTAAGGTGCCGCGGTGCGTCTGCTCGTCGTCATCGCCTTGGGCTCCCTCGTCGTCGGGGCGGCCGTCACGTGCACCCAGCGGGTCGGCGAGGTCATCGATCCGCTCAAGGGCGAGTGCCTCACCTGCGATTCGGCGGAGCTGCTCGCGCGCTGCTCGGACCTCAAGGACAACGATCGCGACCTGCTGACCGACTGCCAGGATCCCGACTGCGAGGTCTTTCCGAAGTGCACCGCCAAGCCGGGCCCGGAGAACACCGAGGCGGCGTGCAAGGACGGCATCGACAACGACGGCAACAAGTACATCGACTGCCTGGACAACGCGTGCGTCGCGACCCCGGCCTGTCGCACGGCCACGCAAGGGACCGAGGCCGACAACGTCGCCTGCTCCGACGGGCTCGACAGCGACTGGAACGGCTACATCGACTGCAAGGACCGCAACTGCCAAATCCCGGGAGTGAGCGTCTGCGAGGGCTCCGACGCGACGTGCTCCGACAAGAAGGACAACGACGGCAACGGCTTCACGGACTGCGGCGACTTCTCGTGCAGCAAGAGCACCACGGTAACCGTCTGCAAGTAGACCGGCGCGTCACTCGCCGCGCTTGATGCCCAGCACCTTCATCTTCTTGTGCAGGTTGGTCCGCTCGATGCCGAGCTCATCGGCGGCGCGCGACACGTTCCACTGGAGCTCGTCGAGGCGCTGAATGATGTACTCACGCTCCATCGCGTCGCGAAAGTCGTGCAGCTTCAGGCCCGTGGGCAGCGGCGCGGAGGGAGCGCTCACGGCAGATGTAGGAGAAGCCAAGGCGACCGGCGCGGCGCCGCCCAGGACGTCGCGCGGGACGTCGCGCAGAGTGACCCGCTCGTCGCTCATGATGAGCATGCGCTCTACGACGTTCTTCAGCTCGCGGACGTTGCCGGGCCACCCATAGCGGCAGAGCGCGTCCACGACGCCGCGATCGATGGGCTTCTGGCGAAAGCCATTCTCCTGACAGACCTCGACGGCGAACGACTCGACCAGCGCGGGGATGTCGTCAAGGCGCTCCCGCAGCGGCGGGCTGTGGATGGGGACGACGTTCAAGCGAAAGAACAGGTCCTCGCGAAACTCGCCACACGCGACGGCGGCCTGGAGATCCTTGTTGGTCGCGGCCACGACGCGCACGTCCACGACGAAGCTCTTCTCCCCGCCGAGCCGCGTGACCTCGCCGGTCTGGAGCGCGCGCAGCACCTTGGCCTGCGCGGAGAGGGACATGTCGCCAATCTCGTC
>SXGT01089702.1_pt1 | contig 14809 bp, 9 predicted proteins | sample 3176221 | NCBI WGS metagenome assembly SXGT01 (sample SAMN11356862, study PRJNA531348) | freshwater metagenome | isolation source: freshwater sample F1-120 | place: China: Fuxian Lake, Yuxi | collected 2017-12-25
CGGGGACGACGCTCACCGGCTCCGAATAGCTCCGGGGGCACGCCTCCGCAATCGGCCCAGGCCTCGGCCGGCGGGCGGTCCGGCGCGGGAGCCGCGCCGATTCCACCTGGATCGACAGGCCGTTCTGCCCGGGCTTCGCGGCGTTTGCCCGTGGAGCGGCGCCGCTCGTCGTGCAACCGCCGCCCCGAGCGCCGCCGGGGGGCGACACAACTCCGATCTCTGGGGCGAGAGATCCGAGTTCTGTCGCCGCGACGAGCGGCATGTGTCGCGACAGGAGAACCCGCTCGTCGAGCAATCCGCGATTCGCGGCGTTTGCCCGTGGAGCGGCGCCGCTCGCCGCGCAACCGTCGCCCCGAGCGGCGGCGGCGTTCGCCGTCAGGTTCGCCATCGCATCGCAGCCGCAGCGCCTCAGCAGCCGCACTCCTCCGGCGTGTTCCAGACCCCGGCCGCGTCGAGGTTGGCGTCGGTGACCGGGAACGCCACCCAGTCGCCGACCTGGAGGTGATCGAGGTCGAGCGTGCTGAGCGCCCGCAGCACCGGGACGGGCACCCCGACCGCTTGGCTGATGCCCCACGCGGTCTCGCCCGGCTCCATGCGGTGCGCGCCGACGTAGTGGACGGTGCGGCCGGCCGCCCACACTTCGTACGCGTTCTGCGGGGCGGGCGGCTCGGAGGCGGAGGCGGAGACGAGCGCGAGGAGGAGGAGGGTGACCATCGGGGTTCCTGGGGTGCACCCCCCCACATTGCACGGCGCGTGCCAGCCCCGGCCCCCCCGCGCACGCGCCGGTTCTACATCGGGTAGGGGCGATCTACCCTTCGTAGAATCCCGCTCAGAGCAACTGCGGGCGGGTGCTCGTCTGCGACGACGCCGCCTTGGTTCCGCTGCCGTTGCCACAGGTCGCGGCGAGCGGAGGCGCGAGCGTGTTGTCCCCCAGGTCGCCGGTCAGCTCCAGGGCCTCGCCGGCGATGACCGAGGCCTCGTCGAGGTCCCCGGCGTCGTCCTTGTCGATGCCCGCGAGCTCGAGGAAGCCCGACTCGCCGATGGTCGCCATCGCGTAGAACTTCCCCTTGGCCAGGGTCGGCTGCTTGCCCTTCTTGTCGGCTTCACCGAGCAGGCTCAGCTTGCCGCTGAGGGACTGGCCCACCGGGTTGCCGGTGAAGGCGAGGTCCACGCCGAAGACCACCGTCAGCTCGTCGTCGAACTCGGGGGTGAGCACCGTGCTGCCGAGCTCGTTGCCTTCGTCGTCGGTCGCCACCAGCTCGATCTCGACGCCGTCGTCGGCGAACGGGAGCGCCGCGGCGTACTGCGTCACCGCGAGGCTGCACACCTCCCCCGCGTCGTCCGCAGCGAGCTGCACGCAGGTGCCGCCGGCACACACCGGCGCCTCCAGGTCCTCCACCGTGAGCACCGCGCGTCGGGTGTCCCCCGCGGACTTCCGGAACGCGCTCTCGTCGGCGAGGCTCACGCTCCCGGTGTCCACCGTGAGCGTGCTCCCGTTGATGAGGATCTTGCCGAACGTCGCGCCGGTTCCGTACTCGAAGCGGATGTCCTCGCAATAGAACTCGGGCTTCACGCGCCGCTGGTAGCTGTTGACCGGGACGGTCACCTCCTCCCCGCTGGTGAGCTCGAGCTCGGCGGAGACCGGGACGTCGTCGCCGTAGGTCCAGCCCTCCGAATGGGCGACCCAACCCGCGCCGATGCCGTCCAGCTCCAGTCCGTACTTCCCCTGACCATAGCCGCGCCGGTCCCCCGCGCTCTGGAAGGTCTGGTTGAACCCGGTGTCGATCCAGTCGTACAGGCCCACCCGGGTGAGCGGGTCCTCGTCGGTGGACACCGTCGCGATGCCCGCACCGCCGTCCTCCCACGGGAGGCCCACCTTGACCTTGGTCTTCTCGATCTTCTTGCCGCGCGCGTCCTGGGACTCGACCTTCAACGTCACCTCCCCTTCGGGCGCGGTGTCGAGCGTCCCCTCCCAGACCGAGCCGAGGTCGTCGAAGTCGAGCTCCGACTCGGCGCGGACCGTCGTGGTGGTCGATCCCCACTTGAGGCAGTTCCCGTCGGCGTCGTAGGCGTAGCACACCTCTTCGCCGGCCACCGACTCGGTGACCGTGAGGCTGGCCGAGCTGGCCGACCATGCATCGGCGCCCGCCAGGTAGACGTCGATCGCGGAGCCGAAGGCGTGGTTGCTGTACCGGGCCGAGCGCACCTCGAGATCGGCGGCGTCGCCCTTGCCGGTGGCGTCGGAGGTGCCACAGCCGCTCCGCGACGCGCACCCCGACGTGTCGTCGGCCGACACCGCGCTGGCGTCGCCCATCGTGAGCCGACCGTCGGCGTCGAGGGTGCCGGCGAAGCTCGCGAGCGGCACGTTCAGCTCGTCGTAGACCGTGAGCGTGAGCGTGGCCGTCGACGTCGGCAGCGCCGCGATCGTGGCGCTGCCGTGCAGCCAGGTGTCGGTCTCGGTCAAGGTGACCGTCTCGTCGCCCGCTTCGCTCTCGACCTCGACCTCGTAGCCCGCCGCCGCGCTGTCGGCGTCGGCGGTGACGACCACCCGGCTCGAGGTGCTGAGCGTCCCCGCCTGCCAGTAGACGGTGTCCGAAACGACGACACGCCGGATGAACGCGGCGTCGGCGGTGCCGACGTGCAACGTCGGCGCGGCCAGGAGGAGGACGAGGGCGGAAGCGGTGAGGCGACGAAGGGTCATGGAGGGTCCGGGGAACACCGGCACCGTACGTCGGGGCCCTTGCCGCCGAATCCCACACCGATCTCACACCGCGACGCGCGGCGCGCCGGACCCTGCCGCCTTCGGGACGGTCGCGGCGCCGCGCCCCACCGAACCTTGATAGCCCCCGCCCCGTCATGGCCGTCAACCGCGCAGGCATCGTCGACAAGAACTTCCTCGCCCTCCTCGCCGCGTTGCCGGAGGGTCCGACCCGCGCCGACCCCGAGGCGCCGGTGCGGGAGGGCACCTCGCTCACCGCTCGCCACGCGATCGAGCTGTTCACCAGCCAGCTCGAGAGCCGACACCTGGACCTCGCGGCGCGGGCACTCAAGGCGCGGAACGAGTGTTTCTACACGATCGGCTCGGCCGGCCACGAGGGCAACGCCGTCGTCGCCAGCGCCGCGCGCCCCGACGACCCGGCGTTCCTGCACTACCGCAGCGGCGCCTTCTACGTGCAGCGCGGGCGCCAGGTGCCGGGCGCCACCCCGCTGATGGACGTGATGCTCGGCCTCGCGGCCAGCTCCGACGAGCCCATCGCGGGCGGCCGGCACAAGGTCTTCGGCAGTAAGCTCCTCGAGATTCCCCCGCAGACCAGCACCATCGCGAGCCACCTGCCCAAGGCGGTCGGCATGGCGCTCGGCATCGCGCGCCGCCCGGGCGACACGCGCATCGCCCTGTGCACCTTCGGCGACGCGTCCGCGAACCACTCCACCGGCATCGGCGCGATCAACCACGCGGAGTGGCTCGCCCACCAGGGGCGCGAGTGCCCGGTGCTCTTCGTCTGCGAAGACAACGGCATCGGGATCAGCACGAGCACCCCCGCCGGGTGGATCGCCACCAACTTCGGGCAGCGCGCCAACCTCGCCTACGTCGCCGGCGACGGCCTCGATCTGCCTGATGGGTACGACGCCGCCGTGGCCGCGGTGAGCTGGGTGCGCCGCTACCGCATGCCCGCGTTCCTGCACCTGCGCACGGTGCGCCTGCTCGGCCACGCCGGCTCCGACGTCGAGAGCACCTACCGCTCTCCCGCCGAGATCGTCGCCGAGGAGGCCAAGGACCCGCTCCTCACCACCGCGCGCCTGCTCGTCGGGGGCGGCTGGATGCGCGCGGCCGAGGTCGTGGCGCTGTACGAGGAGGTGCGCAGCCGCGTCGCGGCCCTCGGCGAAGAGGCGATCAAGCGGCCGAAGCTCCGCACGGCGGCCCAGGTCGTCGCGCCGCTGGCCCCTCGCCACGACGAGCCGGTCCAGGCGCTCGCGACCACGGCCGCACCGGCCGAGGCCCTCGCCCACGCGTTCGGCGGCGACGACCCGGTGGCCGACAAACCCCGCCACCTCGCCGTCCAGATCAACCGCGGCCTGTGCGAGGCCATGGCGAAGTACCCGGAGATGCTGGTCTTCGGCGAGGACGTCGGCAAGAAGGGCGGGGTGTACCACCTCACCGCCGACCTGCAGAAGCGCTTCGGCAAGGAGCGCGTGATCGACTTCCTGCTCGACGAGCAGAGCATCCTCGGCGCAGCCATCGGCTACGGCCAGGCGGGCTTCCTCCCGGTCCCCGAGATCCAATACCTGGCGTACTTCCACAACGCCTGCGACCAGCTCCGCGGCGAAGCGTGTTCGCTCCAGTACTTCAGCAACGGTCAGTACCGGAACCCGATGGTCGTCCGCATCGCCGGCTACGCCTACCAGAAGGGGTTCGGCGGCCACTTCCACAACGACAACTCGGTCGCCGCGTTGCGCGACATCCCCGGCCTGGTCATCGCGAGCCCCGCCCGCGGCGACGACGCCGTCGGCATGCTGCGCACCTGCCTCGCCGCCGCCCACGTCGACGGCGCCGTGTGTGCGTTTCTCGAGCCCATCGCCTTGTACATGACCAAGGACCTCCACCACGACGGCGACGGCGAATGGAACACGCCCTACCCGGCCGCCGACTTCAGCGTCCCGCTCGGCAAGGGCAAACTCTACGGCGACGGGGCGGACCTGACGATCGTCACCTGGGCCAACGGACTGTGGATGAGCTTGCGCGCCGCCAAGGAGCTCGAAGCCGAGACGGGAAAGCGCGCGCGCGTGCTGGATCTCCGCTGGCTCGCGCCGCTGCCGGTCCAGGACATCGTCGAGGCCGTCCAGGCCACCGGTCGGGTGCTGGTGGTCGACGAGTGTCGTCGAACGGGTGGGGTCAGCGAAGCGGTGTACACCGCGCTCATCGACGCGGGCGTGGCGGCGAAGATGGCACGCGTGGCCGGTCACGATGTCTACATCCCGCTCGGAGGTGCCGCCAACCTGGTGCTCGTCCAGCAGGCGGACATCGTCGCGGCGGCCAAGGTCCTCCTGGCGTAGACGACAGAGGGGTTGGGCGGCTGCCGGCCGGAGGCCGGCACCGGGCTGTCGCTGCGGCCCTCCGGGCCTCCGCTCCATCCCTGCCGCGTCGGCCTCGGCGCAGACACGCAACCTCGGGTGCGATATTGGACTCACTCGTTCCGGAGCAGCGCCATGTCGTTGGAGGCCATCGGCACCTTCGTGGTGGCGGTCGAGCACGGCAGCCTCACCGCCGCGGCGCGTGCGCTCGGCGTCCCCAAGTCCACCGTGAGCCGGCGGATCGTGCGCCTGGAAGCGGAGCTCGGGGTGGAGCTGCTGCGGCGCACCGCCCGCACGTTCCGGCTGTCGGAAGCAGGCGAAGTCCTGTATCGCCGCTCGGCGCCCGCGGTGCGCGACCTGGAAGAGGCGGCGCGCTCGGCGCGCGACGCCGCCGCCCAGCCGACCGGCGAGCTGCGCATGGCGGCGCCGCTCGACCTCGGCTCGGCCTACCCGCTGGCTTCGGTGGTCAGCGCCTTCACCCAGGCCTACCCGCAGGTGCGCGTCAGCATCGACCTCGCGGACCGCTTCGTGGACCTGGCGGGCGAAGGCTACGACCTGGCCATCCGCGTGCACGCACGCCCGCTGGACGACCGGGCCGGCCTGCGCGTGCGGCGCCTGGGGCGGGCCGGTTGTGGCCTGTACGCCAGCCCCGCCTACCTCGAGCGGCACGGCACACCCCAGCATCCGTCCGAGCTGGTGCACCACCGCACGGTGAGCGTGTCGCACGCCGAGGCGGCGGCGGGCTGGCCGCTGGTGCCCCCGGGGGCCACCGAGGCGCAGATCGTGCCCGTCCGCCCGCACCTGGTCGCCTCGTCCATCGGCTTTGTCCCGGCCGCCTTGGTGGCCGGCGCCGGCATCGGGTTCGTCTTCGACCTGCTCGTGCGCGACCACGTCGCGGCCGGGCGGCTGGTGCGCGTCCTCCCCGAGTGGTCGCCGCCCAGCCCGACGATGAGCGTGGTGTGGCCGGCCAGCCGGCACACCGCGCCGCGTGTGCGCGCGTTCCTCGACTTCCTCGGGACCCACGAGCACGCCCTGGGCTGCCCGACGGCTGGAGCAAATTCGCAACCATAGATTGCCGCAGGCGCACCTTGTTGCGCCGGAGCGACGGACCTACCCTTGGGGCCACCACCCACGGAGCCTCATGTCCTCTTCTCCTTCGCGTAGCCTGCACCTCGGACTCTGGGCCGTCCAGGGCCTCTTGGCCTTCGCGTTCCTCGGCGCCGGCGCCATGAAGACCTTCACGCCGATCGAGGAGCTCGCCACCGCCATGGCGTGGGTCGGGCACGCGCCCGCGTTCCTGCCCCGCCTCATCGGCGTGTCGGAGTTGCTCGGGGCGGTGGGGCTCATCCTGCCTTCGGCGCTGCGCATCCAGCCCAAGCTCACGGCGCTCGCGGCGGCGCTCCTGAGTGTCGCGATGGTGCTCGGCGTGGCCACGCACATCGCCATCGGCGAGCCGGCGATGAGCGCGCCCGCAGCCGTGCTCGGGGCGCTGTCGGCGTTCGTGGCCTGGGGCCGCGGCGTGGCGGCGCCGATCGCGGCCAGGGGCTGACGTCGCCCCCCTCGCCGCGATGCGCACCCGCCCCACCGCGCCTCGGGACGGGCCCGGCGCATCGCCCGCCGGCGCAGAAAATATCGTGAGCGCGAGGCCGAGGCCCATCCATCGAATTGGGGATGCCATGGCAAACAGGACCGATTGCGACGCGGCAACCACCCCGTTTGCCAATCGAGGATCGCCTCCCCTAGACTCCGCGCCTCTCGAGGCCCAAGATGTCCGACCCCGTTCACCCGCACGCCGTCTCCAGCCCCATCCGCCGTCGCTCGCCCGCGCGGTTCGGCCCCGCCGCCCTGGGCGTCCTGGCCCTCGTCCTCGCCGCGCCCTCGACCGCGCAGGCCGCCACCTTGTCCAAGGCCTGCAGCGCGAGCCTGCTCTGGGGAACTGCCAGCTCGTGGACGGGCGGCGTCGTGCCCGGCGCGAACGACATCGGCGCGGAGCTCGGGCCCAACACCGGGAGTTGCGGCATCGGGCAGCTCATCACGGTCGACGCCTCGGCGCCTGAACCGCTCGGCGGCTGGATCGGCGGGCAGCTGCACAACGCCGGCCAGAACGCGGGCGGGGTGAGCCTCGCGTTGGCCCGAGACACCACCTTCAACGGCAACGTCTACATCCGCGAGGGCAACTTCGTCGACGGTGGGTACGACGTGACGATCCTCGGCACGCTCGCCAACTGCGGGAACAGCACCTGCGCCTACCTCAACGGCGAGGGCAACGGGCTTGGGTTCACCCGCACCGGCGGGACCCTGGACGTGAACCAGGTGTACCTCCAGCGGTCCTCGTCGGCGAGCTTCCGACCGGGCGACACCGCGAACAACTTCGTCCTGGCCTGCCTCTCCCAACGCAACGCCTGCCCCACTCCGAGCATCACCCAGGACCCGACGTACTACGCGGACACCAGCGACGAGGGGCTCACCGTGGACGGCACCCTCACGTTGGGCGCCCTCAGCGCGACGGTGGAGTCCAAGCTCACGCTGAACTGGAACACCAGCGGGTTCACCGGGGCGGTGGACTGGACCCTGCGCGTCGCGGGGAACCAGGTGAGCGTACTCACCACGGCGTACACCAACGGTCAGCTCGTGATCGGCACGCTCCCTTCCGGCGTCACGTTCGACCCCGCCACCCACATCTTCTACAACGCCACCGATGGGTACACCTATGTCGGCTTCGTCGGGGACAGCGACGGCGACGGAGTTGCAGACGGCCTGGACGTCTGCCCCGGCGGTGACGACACCGTCGACCCGGACCTCGACGGCGTACCCTCCGACTGCGACGTCTGCCCGGCGGACTACTTCAATGACGGCGACGAAGACGGCGTCTGTGACGGGGCCGACCTCTGCCCGGCCACCTACGACCCGAACCAGGAAGACTTCGACCTGGACGACATCGGCGACGCCTGCGACGACGATTGGGACGGTGACGGCGTGCCCGACGAGACCGACTTGTGCGCCGGCGCGGATGACAGCGACGACGCCGACGGCGACTTGATTCCCGACGGGCCGGACCGGGATGGTGAGGTGTGCGACATCTGCCCCCTCGACGCGGAGAACGACGCCGACGTGGACCTCTGGTGCGAGAGTGACGACAACTGCCCCGACACCGCCAACGAAGACCAGGACGACCTGGACGGCGACCTGATCGGGGATGCCTGCGACGCCGACCGCGACGGAGACAACGCCCACAACGAAGACGACTGCGCCCCCGACGACCCCACCGGCGACGCGACCGTCACCTGGTTCCTGGACGCCGACGGCGACGGGTTCGGCGACGTGGCCGCGCAGGTCCTGGTGTGCGAGACCGCCACCGACCCGGTGGGCTACGTGCAGACGTCGACGGACTGCGACGACACCGACGCCGAGGTCCACCCGGACGCGTTGGAGGTCTGCGACGACGACGACGTCGACGACGACTGCGACGGGGTGGCCGACGACGACGATGACGAGGTCAGCGGTCAGGGCACCTGGTACGTCGACGCCGACGGCGACGGACTGGGCGACTCCGGGTCTCCCACGTCGGCGTGCGACCTCCCCAGCGGCTACGCCGCGACCGGGGGCGACCTCTGCGATGATGACGCCCCCGCCAGCGGGCTCGACGCGGACGGGGACGGCTGCACCGACGCGCCTTCGGTCCCTGGCTTCTCGACCACGGCCAACGCCGACGGCACGTACACCCTGACCACCGGGGAGGACGCCACGGAGATCTCGGTCGTGCTGCCCGCCGGAACCACCACCGACGCCACTGCCGCGATCACCCAGTCCACCGACGAGTACGGCAACCGGGTGATCCTCTTCTCGGGAATCACCCTCCCGTCGGGCGGTACGAAGTCGGCGACCCTCTACCTGCCGGCGAGCGCCTTCATGCGGCAGGTGGACTACAAGCCGAAGGGCACGCTGCAACTCCGCCAGATCCTGGGGGGGAGCCGGCACTGTGTCATCGACTCCGAGAGCCCGTCGCCCGCCCCGACCAAGACGGGTTGCACGGGCATCCTGTGGCGGTCGGACACCAACATCAACCTCACGACCACCGGACAGAACGTCAACACGTTCTCGAGCATCTTCCGGACCCACTCCTCGGGGCTCTACGCGGGCAAGGTCGCCGCGGGCTTCGGCGTTCCCCTCGGCGAGCGGACGGCGTCGTGGGCCGGGGCCGGCACCGTGGTGTACAGCTTCGCCACGACGAAGTCCACGGTCACGCTGGCCTACAAGGGCCAGAAGTACACCGCGAAGTACTACGACATCACCGGCGCGCGGCACTCGTTCTACGACCTGCGCCACACCGGCATCGTCGTGTACGCGGACGACGACGGTGACGGAATCCCCAACGCCGACGAGGTGGTGGAGTACGGGACCGACCCCGACGTCGCGGACTCCGACGGCGACGGCCTCCCCGACGGGATCGAGGTCGCGATGGGGACCGGGCCCCTCGACGCGGACGACTCCGCCGACCCCGACGCCGACGGCGATGGCCTCGCCTACGACCAGGAGCTGCTCTTCGGCACCGACCCGGACAGCGCCGACAGCGACGGCGACGGCGTGGGCGACGTGGTCGAGCTCGCCGACGGGACCGACGCGCTCGACGCCGCCAGCAGCCTCTACGAGGACCTCGACGGCAACGGCGTCGACGACCGGCGCGACGACGACGACGGCGACGGCATCGATGCCGGCCTCGAAGCGGAGTACGGCACCGACGCCAGCCTCGCCGACACCGATGGCGACGGGGTGTCCGACTACGCGGAGGTCTACATCTACGAAACCGACCCCCTCGACGCGGCAGATGTGCTCCGGGTCGACTCGGACGGGGATGGCCTGGACGACGACGTGGACAACTGCATCGAGGTCGACAACCTCGAGCAGGACAACGCCGACGGGGACATGTTTGGCGACGGCTGCGACGACGACGACGACGACGACGGGGCCGACGACGACGACGAGACCTGCGACACCGACCCGGCGAAGACGGCGGCGGGCGACTGCGGCTGTGGGACGGCGGACGAGGACGCCGACCTCGACGGCGTCACCGACTGCTTGGAGGAGGTGCTCACCATCGACGGGCGCCGGAGCCACGTCTACTTCGAAGACGGCCTGGGGGTCTACGCCCAGTTCAACGGCGCCCTCGAGCTCAACGGTGGCCTGCTCGCGCCCGACCTGCGCAGCGGCGACGCGGGCTACGGCCAGATCGGTGCCACCATCGAGGGCGTGGCCGCCTACAGCAACGACGCGGTGACCTACGAGGTGGCCGACGGAGGCAGCGCCGTCGACAACCGCGAGCGCTGGGGCTGGAAGGTCGGCAACAACGAGCGTGCCTCCGTCCGTTGGAAGGACAGCGAGAAGTACGTCTCCACCCGCGATCCTGCCTTCCCGTCGCTCGACGAGGAGGACAACTACGGGCGCCTGGTCAGCCGGTTCATCCACGCCGACGAGACGCGGCTCCGGTTCCGCTGGACCCGCAAGACCGAGCTGCCCCTCACCGTCGCGATCGACGGGGTTCCGCTGCTGACGGTCACCGAAGATGCGGACGACTCCTGCGTCGAGGGGGAGACGACCCCGGAGGGGGCGGTGTACACCTGCCTCGACGGCTACGCGCTGGTGTCCACCTACGACGTCCACGAGGTCTACCGGGATGAGGACGGCGAACGCAAGCGCGTGGTGGACATCGACTTCACCGGTGACCGCCTCGGCGACGGCAACGTCATCGCCTGGTACGCCGACGCCGACGCAGATGACGGACTCTCGGGCCTGCTCTACAGCCAACTGGCCCTGGACGACGGGACGGGGACCAGCGTCTGGTACAACGCGGGCGGACGATTCGAAGCCATCGTCCCCATCACCGGCGTGGCGGAGCCCAGCGTGAGCTGTCCGAGCGCCACGCTGAACCTGCAGTTCGGTGACGCCTCGACCGCGGCGGTGCTGGAGGGCAGCGCGGAGTGGACCGGCTACGACGTGGAGCGCCGCAGCCAGACCCTGACCAAGAAGGTCAACGGGCGGCGGGTGACGGTCACGCGGGCGTGGACGCACTGGCGGGCCAACGAGGTCGGCGAAGACTGCGAGCTCGATGACGACACCTGCGATGAGGACTGAGCCCGGGCCGGCCCCCGAACCCGGCGGCGGGAAGGGCCGGACCGGTGCCGTCGTGCTCGCCTTCGGGCTGGTCGCCGCCTTCGTGATCGTGGGGTGGTGGTCGACGAACCCGTCCGGGTCCGCCGCTCCGCCACGTGGTGGGTACTCCGACCCCCTCGGGGGCCCAGGCGGGGCCCTCCCGCAGCAGGCGGGCCTGGAGGGCGCGGCCCTGGCGGAAGCGCTCCACGAGTGGTCGACCCTCTACGAACCGCGCGGCTGGCTCGATGCCGCCGGGACCGCCGCGCTCAAGGCCGAACGCGACGCCGCGGCCGCCCGGATCGTCGCGGGCATCGGCGCCGCCGACCCAGGCTCGATGGCGGCCCTCCTCGAGCGCTGGCGCTCGGCCGGAGCGCGGGAGCAGCTCCTCCTCATCGAAGGAGTCGCGCGGAACCCGTCCCGAGAAGGGGTGGAGACGCTCGAAGCGATGTACACCTCCTGCGCCGCCCGGCGTGTGTGCGAGGAGGTGCTGTCGGCGCTCGGCGCGAGCGAGGGCGCGGGGAACACCGAGCTCCTCGCGCAGGTCCTCGAGGGCGAAGACGAGCGGGCCGCGCAAGTCGCCGCCATGGCGCTCCATGGCGAAGCTGCCGCAGAGGACGGCCTGACCGCGGTCATCTACGGCGAGCAGCCCATCGAGGTGCGCCTGGAGGCCGTGCACAGCCTGGCGGGGATCGGGACCCCCTCGGCCCACGGCGCGCTCGGCGACGCCGCCCAGAGCGAAGCGCTGGAAGCGCGGGTCCGTGCCTATGCAGCCAAGGAGCTCGAGCGCGCCGGCGTGCGCTGACCGGCGGCGAACCGCGCTCCGCACCGCGAGGTCCCGTCGCCCCCGGCGCCGCGATGCGCACCCGCCCCACCGCGCGTCGGGACGGGCCCGGCGCATCGCCCAACGATACTGCGGCCCGGATGGACCCCGGAGAAGGACGCGCCGCCCGCTGGATCCCCGCGATGGCCGCGGGCGTGGCGCTGTGCGCCGGGGGCTGGTTCCTGTGGGCCCGCCTCCAGCGCTTCCCGGCGTGGGACCCCACCGGACACGACTGGGACCAGTGGTACGCCACGGCGATGTCCACCAAGACCGACCTGCGCTATCCCAACAACCGGTGGCCGCTGTCGGGGTGGGTGATGCTCGCGACGCAGGCGGTGCTGCCGGTGCCGCCGCACGTCGGCGCGATCGCGGCGAGCATCCTCGCGGGTGCCACCGCCGTCGGGGCCACGTTCTGGCTGGCCGCGCGGCTGGTGGGGTGGCCCGCCGCGTGTGTGGCCGCCGCCTTGGCCGCCGGGCACCCCGAGGTGCGCGCCGGCGCCGGCAACATCGGCCCCTACGCGCTGTGGGCGTGCGCGAGCGCGGTCGCGGCGCTCGCGGTCATGGAGGCCGTTCGCACCGACCGGACGGCATGGTGGGGGGGGTGCGGGCTCGCGTGGGCCGCCACGCTCGCCGTCCTCGAGAAGGGCCTCGGCATCGGCCTGGCCCTCGGCGGGCTCATCGTCGGGGTGCACACCGTTCACGCGTGGGTGCGTCGCCGCGGCCTGCGCGAAGCGTGGCGGGCGCCGGCAGCCACCGGCGCCGCGTTCGCGGCGCTCGCCGTGGCATACGCCGCGTTTCCCCGCCGGCTGTGGTCACTCGACGAGATGATGGCCCTGGCGGCCACCGGCCGGGTCGGCACCAACGGCTACAGCGCCGGCGAAGCCGGCTACGTCTTCGGCCAGCGGATGGACCCGCTCACGCTGTGGCACACGCTCCAGGCCGGGCGCGCGATGGCGGCCCCCACCGCGAGCGAGGCCGTTCTCGACCGCATCGTCGTCCCCGACACCCCGCTGCGTGTCGTCGCCGCGCTGGGCGCGCTGGCCGGCATCGTCGCGATCCTGCGGCACGCCCGCAGCCGCCCGCACCTGGCCGTGGGCTGGCTCGCGGTCGGGGCGGTGCTCGCCGGGACCGCCCCGGCGCTCACGGCGGCCGTGCCCCAGGCCCGTTTCCTGCTTCCAGGGCTCGTGCTCGGCACGGTGGTGCTCGTGGCCCCGTTCGCCCACCTTCCCGCGCGCTACGGCCTGTTCGCGTGGCTCGCGATTCCGCTGTGCCTGGCGCCGCAGAGCCCGTGGACGGGGCGCTTCTGGCGGCCCTTCCCCGAGCCGGAGGACGAAGAGTGGCGGCGGCGGCGGCTGCTCGCCCAGGTGTACCAGGAGACCCGCACCGCCCTGCCCGACGCGCCGGTCGACGTGGTCGCACCCCTCGCAGGCGGGCTGCTCCTGGTCGACGGCCGGGGTGGCCGCGTGCACGATCGGCCCGATGCCACCGGGCTGGAGGTGGCGCCCGACCACGGGGTCGTCTTCCCGGTCGACGCCGCCGGCCCGACCCACGTCGGCGCCGACGCAGGCTCGCTCGCCGCGACCCTCACGGGCCGCGTGGTCCTCGCCGAATGGCCCACGCTCGACGCGCGGCGCACCCTGGTGCTGGTGTCGCCGGTGGAAGCCGAACCCCGGCCGCAATAGCCCTCCAACGCAGGGGTGCCGGTGAAACGAGTGGGATTCGCGGTGGTGGTGGTACTCCTGGTCCTCGGCCTCGCCGAGGGCGGCGCGCGCGCTTTCGGACCGGGCCTGTTGCCGCCCGACCGTTCGCGCATGGCCAAGCCGGGGGAGCAGGTCGCGGGCGAGCCGAACATGGTCGGCGACGCGGACACCGGCTGGCGCGCGAAGGAAGGCCCCCAGCAGTCCTTCGGCATCCCGGGAGGCACCACCGTCAACGCCCTGGGGCTGCGCGGGGCGGCCCCCGTCGAGCCGCGGACCGGCAAGCGCATCATGTTCGTGGGCGACTCCACGGTCTTCGGCGTCTTCGTCGCCGACCGCGACACGTTCGTCTCGCGCGTCGGCGCGGCGCTCGGGGTCGAGGCGATCAACGCCGGCTGCCCCGGCTACAGCTCGTGGCAGGCGCTCCAGGCGGTGCGCGGGCGCCTCGCCGACGTCAAGCCCGACCTGCTGGTGATCGCCACCTTGTGGAGCGACACCCAGGGCGCCGACTCCAGCGACGCGGTGCGCTTCGGGGGGGCCCGCCGCTCGCTCCTCGACCAGAGCCTCGCGTTCGTGCTGTTGCGCGAGTGGGTGCGCACGGTGCGGTGGGGTTCGCACGCCGAGGAGGTCAAGGTGGGCCTGAGCATGCCGGTCGCGCCGAGCTTCCGGGTGCCGATCGGCCAGTACGAGGACAACCTGCGCGCCCTCGCCGCGTCCGCCCCCCAGGCCGCGTTCCTGATCCTCCCGAGCATCCGCGATCCCGCCTCCGGCAAGGTGGGCGACTTCCGCGACGCCTACCGCGCCACCATGCGCGAGGTGGCCGCCGACCTCGGCGCGCCGCTGGCCGACACGCCGGCCGCGTTCGTCGGGACCGACACCCGCGCGATGTTCGTCGACGAGGTGCACCCCACCGCGCAGGGCCACCAGAAGATCGCCGAGGTCGTGGTCGCCGCGCTCAAGTAGGCGCCGCCATCAGCGCGCCGGTGGGGGCCCCTGCGGCGCCCCCGAGAGCGGCGGCCCCGGAGGCGCCCCCGAGAGCGGCGGCCCCTGCGGACCGGCCCCGGCGGCGCCGCCC
>SXGT01257951.1_pt1 | contig 14809 bp, 8 predicted proteins | sample 3176221 | NCBI WGS metagenome assembly SXGT01 (sample SAMN11356862, study PRJNA531348) | freshwater metagenome | isolation source: freshwater sample F1-120 | place: China: Fuxian Lake, Yuxi | collected 2017-12-25
CGACCGTCATCACGATCGCCGTGCCCGCCAGCATCCCCACCGCCGCCAAGCCGATGCCGTACATGCCGAGGTCGCCCATGGCGTAGTTGGCGAGCAGGCCGACGCCAGCGATCAAGAGCAGGCAGACAAACACCGACTCCATGCCGACCGCCATGCCCTGGATGACGTTGGTGCCGGCGCCAGTCTTGGCCGCCTCCGCCACCGACTTCACCGGCTTGTAGTGGCCGGTGTAGTACTCGGTCAGCAGGCCGATCAGCGCGCCGCCAATGGCGCCGCCAGCCAGCGCCACCGTCACCGACTGGCTGACGTGGAGCATCGGCAAGATCACCGCCGTCACCGCCACCAGGATCAGCGGCGGCAGCACCATCGCCGCCCGCAGCACGGTCGACGGCGCGCTGTTCTTCATCATCCGCATCAGGAAGATGCCGACGATCGAGACGACGAGGCCGAGGCCGGCCAGAATCAGCGGCAGCGCCACCGCGGTGCTGCGCGCCACCGCGTCGCCAAGGCTGGCGTCGGTGAGCAGCTGGTTGACGATGCTGGCGTCGGCGGTGAGCGCGATCGCCATAGTCGCCACGATGGCGGCGACGAGCGACTCGTAGATGTCGGCGCCCATGCCGGCGACGTCGCCGACGTTGTCACAGACGTTGTCGGCGACGACGCCAGGGTTGCGGGGATCGTCCTCGGGAATGTTCTCAAGCACCTTGCCGGCGATGTCGGCGCCGACGTCGGCCGCCTTGGTGTAGATGCCGCCACCGATGCGAGCGAACAGCGCGATCGAGCTGGCGCCGACGGCGAACGCGTGCAGCATCGTCGCCAGCTCCTTCTGCCCTTGGTAAGTCACGTAGACGCCGTAGAGGCCGATGAGCGACAGCGCCGCCACGCAGAGACCCATGACCGCGCCGCCATCGAGCGCCGTCAGCAGCGCGTTGGCCTTGCTGCCGCCCGCCGCCGCCTGCGCCGTCCGGACGTTGGCCAGCGTCGCCGCCTTCATGCCGATGAAGCCCGCGAGCAACGACAAGAACGCGCCGGTGACAAACCACGCGCCAGCGACGGGGCCGAGCGTGGCGGCCAGCGCGCCGAACACGACCACGGTGTAGCCGGCGAGCACCTTGTACTCGGCGGCGAGGAACGCCATCGCGCCTTCACGGATGTAGCCCGCGATGCGCCGCATCGTCTCATTGCCTTCGTCAAGGCCCTTGATGCGCACATAGAAGCCCGCCGCCAGCACCAGCGCGACGACGCCGGCCACCGCGGGCACCAGGGTTAGCTGCTCCAAGAGCTCACTCATCTCGCCTCCTACTGCGCCGGTCTGCCAGCGGCGCGACGCCGGATGTGTGCGTCGCGACTTGCATTTTCGAAAACGGTCGGGCCGCGCTGGCCGGTGTGGCCTGGGCGGGGGCTTGGGAATCTACCTGCGTTAATCGATGGCATCAAGGTCGGCGGGCCGCGAGGCGGCGCGTCAGTGCCCGAAACCTAGCGTGGGCTGTGGCGCTGCGGCGCCGCGGTCTGGTCGGCGGGGTGGCGTCAGGCCCTTAAACCGGCGCTGTCAGGGACAGGGCTTGTCGGCGGCCTCGACGGCGTCCTTGGCCTGCCAGAGCGCGGCGCCCTGTTGCCAGCAGCCGCCCGACAGCCAGGCTCCGTCCGGCCCCCAGTGCTGGTGCCGCCCATGCTTGGCGCCCTTGCTCCAGCCCTCGTCGCGCGCCTTGCCGCCATCGGCGTACCAGACCTTGCGCGGCCCGTCGAAGTTGCCCTGCCAGTAGCCGTGCTCCATCGCCTTCTGGCCATTTTGGTACCAGGCGCTAAAGGGGCCATCGAGCTGATCGTCCTTCCACTTTGCGATGTTGAGCTTGCTGCCATCGGCGTAGAAGGCCAGCCACTCGCCTTGACGCAGGCTCTGCTGCCAGGTGCCCTGCACGATCAGTGCGCCGTTGTCGGCCCAGCGTTGCTCGGCGCCGTGCTTCTTATTGCTCTGCCACATCACGCTGAGGGTCTGTTGACCGCTGACGGCGAAGGCCTTCTCCAGGCCATCGAGCTGCCCATTCTGCCAGACGCGCTCGGCCTGCAGCTTGCCCTGCGGCCAGAAGGTCTGCTCGAGGCCGTGCTGCTTGCCCTTTTGGAAGTCCCGCCGGCTGGCCAGCACGCCGCCCTGGTACCAAGTCGACCACGTGCCGTGCGGCTGACCCGCCACATAGTGCTGCTCGCTCTGCTTGTCGCCCGACGGATACCACAGCAGCCAGGCACCGCTCGGCTGGCCCTTTGCGTAGACGTAGTGGTACTTCGGCTTGCCGTCTTCATGCCAGCCGCGGTCGTCACCGTGGCGCGCGCCGCTCTGCCACTGCGTCTCGCGCTGCTTGGCGCCGTCCGGCCAGAACCAGCGCTCAACGCCGTGCTGCTTGCCGTCGACGAAGGGCTGCTCCTGCTGCAGCGCGCCGTCCTCGTACCAGCGCCGCCAGACGCCCTCGGGCTGACCGTCCTCGTAGCTGAAGCGATGGGAGGCGCCGCCGTTTTCGTACCAACCCTCTTGGACGCCCTGCGGCTTGCCGTAGCTGAAGGTCGCGACGCTCTGCTTGGCGCCGCTCGGCCAGAACTGCTCGAAGCTGCCGTGCAGTTGGCCCTGGTGCCAGTGCTCCACCGACTGCGGTACGCCCCCTGGGTAAAAGAGCCGCGTCACGCCGTGGCGCTTGCCATGCTGCCAGCCCTCTTCACTGATGAGGCTGCCGTTGCCGTCCCAGGCCCGCCAGACCCCGTCCTGCTTGCCCTTGTCGTAGTGGCCATACAAGATCAAAAGACCATTGCTATTCCAGCGCTTGTACGGCCCGTGGTGTTTGCCGTTGTCGAGCTCACACCAACGCGTCGCCACTCCGCCGCCGCCGCCGCCCTGCTTCTCGGTGGCGCCGGGCGGGCACTGCAGCGCGCTCGGCCCCGGGCCCTTGGCCGCCACCTGGACAAAGGCGTCGCTACCAGCACCGTCCGCTGCGGTGCCATCGGCGCTGGCGTCGCTGGCGATGGCGTCGCTGGCGCTCGGCGGCTCCACCTGACAGCCGGCGCCGGCGAGGGCGGCCCAGGCGAGAGCCAAGGACATGAACAGGCTACGAAGATCTCGCATCGCCTCCCCCTCAGCCGACGACGATGCGCCGACGCACCAAGATCAGCAGGCCGCAGCACAGCAGCAGCCCAGCGGCGCCACCCGACGCCGCGGCGCCGGGGCCGGCGCTGCAGCCACCGTTGGCGATCGCCGCCGACGCAGGGACGCCGCCAGCACCGGCCGTCGTGACCCAGGGCTTGGTGACGTGGATGACGGTGCACATCGAGTCGTCGCGGGCCTCGACGAAGGTGCGCGGCCCGTCGTCCTGCGGCCGCTGCCACCGCTCGACCGCGGGCTTCAGGGTCAGCGGCGCCGGCAGCGCCGGGCCCTTGCCAGGGATGGCGCCGGCGATCGCCTGATCGACCAGCTCGATCTGGGTCGGGTGGACGGCGACGGGCGCGCCAGACTCATCCAAGACCTCGATCTTGCTGGCCATCGGCGCCGCCTTGAGCCGCGGGTCGCTGGCGTTGTTGCCGATCTCGCCGCTGCCGTTGAAGTCGCCCGGGATGGAGCCGTCGAACACCCAGCTGCCGCCGCCGGCCAGCGTCAATCGGGTCTGGTCGGCGGGGTACCAGCCCTTGCTGCAGACGCGCTTGAAGGTCGCGTAGAGCTCGTTGCTCAGCGCCGGCAGGCTGGCGTGGAAGGCGAAGAGCGGGTCACGGTCCATCTCTTCCGGCGAGATGCGCATCACGAGGCGCGTCACGGTCTTGGCCGCCGCCAGCAGGTCCGAGATGCCGTGAATCGGCGCGATGAACTCCTTCTCCAGCGCCGCAGCCAGCGCGGCGCCATTGACCGGCAGCGTCCCGGCCAGCTGAAGTTGCTTGTCGCACCAAGAGCCCTGACCGCGCCGGCCCACGGCATAGCCGCAGCTCTGTAGCTGACCGAAATAGGAGAGCGGCTGCTGGCCGGCCAGCTTGGCGAGCCCCGTGTGCTGCTCGATCAGGTTGGCGCTGTCGTCGACCAGCAGCAGCTTGCTCTCGATGAGCGCCTGGGCCAGCGAAGCAGCGTCGGTGGCCAGCGCAAAGGGCGCGCTGCTCATGCGCTGCCCGGCACCGAGCAGCTGCGTCTCGTCGCCTGGACCGGCGTACTCGGTGACGAAGGCGCGGCCGGCGGCCTCGTCGATGGCGGCGGCTAGCACCTGCCCGTAGTTGCTGCCACCTTGGAACCAGTTGAGCTTGGCTTGGTTGATGACGACGTGCAGGTGGTTCTTCGGCACCGCCCGCCCCGGTCCGGCCAGCGTCACGACGACGCTCATGTCGTCAGCGGCGGCGATGGAGGTCAGGCGCAACGGCACGCAAGGATCGCCGTCCTCCATCTCGAGCACGATGGGCTTGATCTGGTCGACGCCGGCCGTGCTCTGCAGCTTGACCGCGACGAAGACGTCGCCCTTCTTCAGGTGGCTCTCGATGATCGGCAGCGCCTTCTGCGGCGTGTCGTAGCCGTGGTCGTTGAGCCACTTCAAGAGCGCGGCTGCGTCCTTGCTGGCCAAAATCTCGTAGTCGTAGGGGCCCGCCTGGGCCTTCTCAAGCACCTGCACCTTGCCGCTCTTGTCGTCCTCCGCCGCGCTCGGCGCTCCAGCGTCAAACCCGCCGCTTGCGCCGCTGTCCGACGACGACTGACGCCGGCCGCCCTGGTCGCCGCCATAGCAGAAGCTGTACCAATCCCGACAGTTCTCGTCGCCGGGATCGAGCTCGGTGCGGAAGCGCGGCGCGTGGCGCTGGTCGAGCTGGTCAAAGACCCACGAGCTGCCGACCGAGATCTTCGGCACCTTTGGCAGCGGCAGCACCCAGCCGAAGTCCTCGGCGAGCCCGGAGAAGCGCACCTCCACCCAAGCAACGGTGCGGCCCGTCTTGGGGTCCTGGTGGAAGAGCACACGCTCAGCGTTCTGTAAGATCAGCTGGTTGGACTGCTGCCCAGGCGGCGAGAAGCAACCCCCGCAGGCCAGCGCCTGTTGCGGCGACAGCAAGGCGAAGCCGACCAGGGCGGCGACAGCGGCCGAGGCCATGTGAGTGCGTGACAGGGTGCTCATGGGTGACTCCGAAGGTGCAGACGGGCCCTTTGAGGACTTGTCGGACGGCTTGGCGCTGCTCAGCGCCGCTGCCAAGTGCTAAACAAGGAGCGTGCCTGGGTCGGCATCGCTAGAGAAAGCTAAGTCCATTCGGGCAGATAATGGCGTTCACCCACGCGCCGAGAGGGAGGCCAGCCGCGCCGAGATCGTTGTGAAAATCGACAACGTGACGAAGGGTGTCGCAAAATCCATCATGGCCAGGTGGGGCCGGGCAGCTGCTCGGTCGCCAGGGCGCGCGCCTCGGCGATCTGACCGACCACGTCGCCGAGCGACCAGAACGACGCGCCCGAGCGCGGTGTGGCGATCGTCCAGACGCCGCTGCGGTCGGCCTGCAGATCGCGCCCCGCCGTGCGCGCGACCTCGTGGGCGATGGCTGCACGGCCCGGCCGGAAGGCGCGCCAGGCGTCGAGGCCGAGCCGATCGGCCGCCCCGCCGTCGGCGTAGGGCACCCCGTCGACCTCGACCGGGGCGAAGACGTGCGGCATGGCGCAAGACGCCGCCACCGCCTGCGCCAGGCCGCCGCGCGTCAGCAGGTGGTGGCGGCCAGTTCGGTCGATCACGCCGACGGCGAAGGGGCGCGGCAGGTCCTCGATGCGCTCGGGCAGGTTGGCAGATAGAAAGCCGATCAGCGGATCGAGGCGGCAGAGCCCGCGCCATGGCCGGAGGCTTGGGCGCATCAGGCCGAGCGGCCGGCGGCCGGCGACCAGGGCAGAGATCGCCTCGGGGCTATGGCCGGCGGCGAAGAGGGCGCCGACCATGGCCCCGGAGGAGGTGCCGACGACGGCGTCGACCGACCGCCCCGCCGCCAACAGCGCCTGCAACACGCCAATGTGGCGCGCGAAGGCGAGGAAGCCACTCGACAGCAGGAGATCGGGCGCGGGTGTCATCGGCAGGCTCGGCGGCGGCAGGAGGGCGCCACACGCTGGCGCCGACGAAGGCCACGAGGGTCGCACGCCAGGGCTGACGAGGCCAGCCCGGGGCGTTGGCCGGCGGGGTCACGAGGGAGGCAGGGAGTGGTGCGGTGGGCCCAAAGATTCGGCGACGGCGCTGCGCCACCGACATCGTCCGGGGCGCCCTGCGAGCTGCCGGGCGCGGCCGTGGGCGCTGGGCGCTGGGCGGGGCCACGACGTCCAGCTCACGAGGCGAAGGCGCTCCCGCCGGTCAGGGCGAGGCCCGCCGCCCTCGCCGAAGCGCCTGGTTGCGCGGCTCAGAGAGGCAGCGCTGGACCTCGGAGGTGTAATAGATGCCGTCGCCGACGAGGGTGGGACCGCCGTCGCGCCACTCGAGCCAGCCGCGGGCCTGCAAGGCCTGCCACCACGGCGCGAAGTCGGCCTGGAGGTCGCCGCCGGTGTTTGCGCTGTAGCTCGCCGCCTGCAGCCAGGGCGTGCCCTCGAGGCCTTTGAGCACGTGCAGCAGCGCGAGATCGACCGCCTCGAAGACAAAGGCCACGTCGACGATGGCGAAGTCGCCCGTCTCGACGCCGCGGCGGACGCGCTCGCGATAGGGCTGCTGGCCCAGCACGTTGCGAAAGGTCAGACCTGGGTTGGCGCAGCTGCCAGCCAGCAGCGAGTTGGCGCCGTAGCCGAGGCCGACGCGGTCGTGGTGCAGCACGTCGCGGTACATCTCGAGGAAGCGCACTGGCGGCAGGTCGCTGCGGCAATAGTCGGTGTAGCCATCGGGTCGGTAGCCGAGCTCGAGGAGGCGGTCACGGCCGCGCAAGAACGAGATGCAAGACTCCTGCACCGACGGCAGCTCGTGCTTACGACGGGCGAATTCCGAGTCGCCGCCGAGGGTCAGCGGGTGGTTGACGATGGCGTCGGCGCCCCAGGCGTGGAGCTGCTCGATGTCGCGGGTGACGTGCTCGGCGCCCTGGCCGAACCAGCCCGTGATCAGGTCGACCGAGCTGCGGATGCCGTTCCTTCGGCAGAAGGCGAGCGTGCGCTCGACCTGCTCGGGGCGCTGCAGCCGGCCGCTGTGCTGCACCAGCAGCGGATCGAGGGTCTGGGCGCCGATCGAGATGCGGTTGACGCCGACCTCATGCAGGGTCCGCAGCCGCGCCTCGGTGAACAGCGCCGGGGTGCCCTCGAAGCTGGTCTCGCAGCCAGGGGGGATGTCGAAGCCGTCGTGGAGCGCTCGAAAGATGCGGCGAATATTGGATTCGGACAGCACATTGGGGGTGCCGCCGCCGAAGTAGAGGGTCTCCAGCGTCCGGCGGCCAAGGCAGGCGACGACTGCGGCCAGCTCGAGCAGCAGGTCCTCGACGTAGGCGTCGACCGCACGCTGCGAGACGTAATCCTCGCGGGCGAAGAGGCAGAAGCCGCAAGCATCGGGCTCGGTCGGCGGACAAAACGGGATGTGGAGGTAGAGGTTGAGCGGTCGGCTGCCGTCGCAGCGCCGCAGCGCCTGGGCCATTGACAGGTCGCGCTGCTGCCAAAAGCGCGGCGAAGGGTGTCCGTACTGGATCTTGGTCCCCGGGGCGCGTCCGACGTGGGCCTCGAGGTAGGCCTCGACCTCGCGTTCCGTCCAGCCGTGTTGCAACGTCGCCTCCGGGGGGACCGGGGCCAGGCCAGTGGCGCCCGGTGCCCTCAGCGTAGCCGATGCTGGGTCAGATGGCCACGCCGGCGGCCCTAAGCGCTGGTGGCGTCGCGCCGAACGCCGCGGCTCAGGGCCAGATCGCTTGATAGGCGGCGCCGGGCAGGCCGTCGGGCAGCGCGGTCTCCTTGCCGTCGGGCCACCGCACCTTGACGGCCGTGGCCTTGCCAGAGGGCCCGAGGCCGAAATGGGCGAAACGCGTGGCAGTGCCGCCGAAGCCACCGCTGCCGAACAACAGACGCTTGCGGACCACGCCGCCGATCGTGGCGCTGACCACGGCGCCGAGGGCGTCTTGGTTGTTGCCCTTGCCGCGGACGACGACGCGGAAGCTGCCGCCCTTTTTGGGGAGATCGTTGCGCAGCACGCGCAGGACCGACACCGGCATCATGCCGTCGCCGCCGCCGGGCCGCGTCTGCACCACGTCGAGGTCGCCGTCGCCGTCGAGGTCGAGCAGCGCCTGTTCGAGGAACACGACGTGCGGCGCCACGCCGGCCTGAAACTTATGGCCTTTCCAACCCTTATCGCCGTCGCGCAGGTAGAGCAGGTCGAGGCTCGGCACCCCGGCGAAGGGGTCGAAGGTGCCACCGCCGCGGCTGGCGATGCAGACGTTGCTGAACCCCTCGGCCTGCGCCTTGGAGAAGTTGGCCGAGACGCCGACCAGCAGATCGTCGCGGCCGTCGAGGTCGAAGTCGGCGATGTGCGGCGACCACGCGCTGGCGCCCCAGGTCGTCCACCACAGCCCGAGCTGGCCGCCGATGTCCTCGAACTGCGCGGGGAGGCCGGCTTTTGGCTTCATGCCGGCGTAGACCGGCGTCGGCCCCGACTCGGCCAGAACGACGTCGACTAGGCCGTCGTCGTTGAGGTCACCGAGCGCCCAGCCCATCGCCCCGGCATAAGGGTGAAAGCCGATCTCCTGCTCGTAGCTGGCGAAGCTGCCGCCGAGGTTGTGGAGCAGGCGGTGGCTGCCCATGTCGTCGCCGACCAAGACGTCGATCTTGCCGTCCTCATCGATGTCGACGGCGGCCGCCACGGTCTGGTTGCCGCCGGTGGGCACCTTCCAGGCCTTGGTGGCGTCGACCATCGGCAGCTTGGGGCCTCGGATCAGCACCCGGTCCTGCATCTCGATGGTCTGCTTCATCGGCGGCACCAGCGTGCAGAGCAGGTCGCTGCTGGTGAATTGGCACTGCAAATGCGTGCAGGGCGGCGGATCGAAGCCGGCCGGGATGAAGAGGTCGAGGTCGAGGTCGCCATCGAGATCGACCGGGACGATACCAAACGCCGCAAAATCCATGATATAGGGGAGAAAAGCCGCGCTGGCGTCCTGGAAGTAGCCCTTGCCGTCGCCGAGGTAGATGGCGGCGCCAGAGAAGCCGCTGAACAGCAAGTCTGGCTTGTTGTCGCCGTTCATATCTGCGGCCGAGCAGGCGAAATTGGGCTGCATCACCGTGGTGTCGAAGGGGCTGCTGGCGAACTGGGGCGGCCCGGCGCTCAGCAAGGCGACGCGGATGGACGTCTTGTTGCCGCTGGAGATGACGATGGTGGCGAAGTCTTGGAAACCATTGCCGTCGAAATCGGCGACCGCGACGCAGGGCCCATAGACGGCGCCTGACACCGCGCCGTACTGCTGCGAGACGTCGATGAACGGGGCTTGCGGCAGCGTGGCCGGGTCGATCTCCATCGACACCGGCTGCGGCAGATCCGCCGTCTCGGCGTCGGCGGCGACGTCTGGGTCTGCCCCCACCTCGGTCGCGGCGTCGCCATCGCTCACCAACACGGCGTCGCCGTCGGGCGGCCCGGCGCCGTCGCCCCCGCTGTCGCCGTCGACGGCGGAGTCGACCACTGCCGCCGCGTCGAGGTCGGCCCCGTCGAGGTCGGCTGCCGCGTCGAGTTCGCCGGCGTCGCCATCATCCCCGGCGTCGGCGTCGGCGGCCGCGTCGCTGGCCTCTGCGTCGGCGGCCGCGTCGCTGGCCTCTGCGTCGCTGTAGGCGCCATCGCTGCCGTCGTCGTGGTCGGCCTCGGACTCGGCGTCGCTGGAGCTGCCGTCAGCGTCGGTCGGCGCTTGGCTGTCGGCCACTCCCTGCGCGCCATCGGTCTCTAGGGCGGCGTCGGGGCCGGCCTCGGCGCCGGCGGCCGTCCCAGACGCGCCGTCGCCGCCGCAGCCGGTGGCCAGCCAGAGCAGCGCCAGGCAGAGGGTGCGGCGCGAGCGCGAGGTCTGCGGGGCTAGGGCCATGTCACGTCGACCGTTTTACCGGCGGGCACGTCGGCGAGCGTGGTGACTTTGCCGTCGGGCCAGCGCACCTGCACCGACGCCAGTGCCGCCGCGGGGCCGAGGCCGAATTCGGCGATGCGCGCCCGGGCGCCGCCATAGCCGCCGTTGCCGACCAGCCAGCGCGTGCGCTTGTTGCCGGCGACCGTGCCGCTCACCACGGCGCCGAGCGCCTCGATGTTGCCGGGTTTTCCCTTGAGCCGCACCCGGGCGAAACTGCCCATGGCTGGCAGGTCGTTGCGCCAGATCCGAATCACGGAGGTGAGCCCGGCATAGGGGCGGGCCTGGACGACGTCGAGGTCTCCGTCGTCGTCGAGGTCGATGAGGACTTGGGAGATCGCCATGAAGTGGGAGTGTGGCCCGGTGGGGAGGTGCTGGGCGATGAAGCCACCCTGCGGCGTGCCGAAGAGCACGAGATCGATGTTTGGGTGGCCGTTGTAGGGCAACTGCGAGCCCTGGGTGCAGCCGGCCGTCACCGGCGCCAGCAGCGCGGGCTCGGTCCACAGCGCGCCGCCGAGGAAGAGGTCATCGTAGCCGTCGCGGTTGAAGTCGGCCGCGAGTGGCGCCCAGCTGCTCGCCGACCACGTCGCGCCGTGCAGTCCGCGCTCCCCGCCTTCATCGACGAAGGCCACCGGCAGGCCAGAGCCCGCCGCCGGCGCGTTCTGCACGTAGGCGTGACATGGGCCCTCGTCGGCTAGCACGAGGTCGGCCTTGCCGTCGCTGTCGAGGTCGGTGACGCCAAAGCCCATGCCGTGGCCGTAGGCCTTGAGGCCGATGTCGGTCTGCGCCATGGCGAAAGCGCCGCCGACGTTGTGCAGCAGGTAGTGGATGCCGAAGTCGTCGGAGACGAAGACGTCGAGCTTGCCGTCGTCGTCGACGTCGATGGGCTGCGGCGCCGAGAGCAAGCCACCGGGCGGCAGCTTCCAGGCCGCTGTGGCGTCGACGAGCGGAGGCTTGGTGCCCCGTATCAAGATGCGGTTCTGCAGCTCGGCGAGGTTCGGCACCGACGTGGTCAAGGCGCAGAAGAAGTCGGCGCCGTCGTAGCCGCACTGCTTGGTGCCACAGGCGGGGCCTGGACCGGGGTTGCCGGCGTCGAACGAGGGCGAGCCTGTGCCGACAAAGACGTCGAGGTCGCCATCGCCGTCAAAGTCGCCAGCCGCCGGCGACCAGGTGGAGAAGTCCATGATATACGGCAACCAGGTCTCGGAGACATCGCCAAAGCCACCGAATCCATTGCCCTGGTAGAGCGCGAGGCCGCTGGCGCCGCCCATCAGCAGGTCGGGCTTGCCGTCGCCTGTGAGGTCAAAGACGGTGCAGGCGCTCGTCGGCAGCAGCAGCGTGGTATCGACCTTGGTAAAGACGTGCGAGAGGCCCTTGCTCGGGCCGTAGCCGAGCAAGATGACATGGATCGTCGCTTTTTGCTGGACACGCTCGACGACCACGATGTCCTCGCGGCCGTTGGCGTCGAGGTCGGCGGCGGCGACGCAGAGGCTGTGCGTCATGTTCGGCGCGATGCCGAAATTGGTCGTCACGTCGGTGAACGCCGCCTGGGGTAGGCTCTTGGGATCGGTCGGCTCCAGCAGGACCTTGCCCACCGGCGCTTGCCAGCTCCAAGCCTCGCTGTCGGTGGCCTCGACCGTGTCGCCGCCGTCGGCGCTGTCGGCATCGGTCGTCTCGGCGCCTGACGTCTCGGCGCCATCCACCGCGGCGTCATCGCCGTCTGCGCCATCCACCGCGGCGTCATCGCCGTCTGCGCCGTCCGTGGGCGCTGGGGCGTCGGAGATGGCGTCGGCGAGAGCGTCGGCGTCGGCGTCGGGGTCCAATGCGGCGTCGCTGGCGGCGTCGGAGGCGACGTCGGCGTCGGAGCTGGCGACGTCGAGCAGGCTGTCGCCGCCGTCCTCGTCGCCGGCGAGCGCGCTGTCGGCGCTGTCCCCGTCGCCAGGCTCGCTGGCGTCCGGTCCGCGGTCGGCGGTGTCTGCAGCCTGGGCGTCGGCAGGGCCCAGGTCGGCGCTGGCGTCCGCGGCGGCGCTGCCCTGGCCGCAGGACGACAGCAGCCCAAGCGCCAACAGCCCGAGGCAGGCCAGCCTGGCCATCGCCACCCGCTCGCCCCGGTGCGCGTTGCTCGTCATCTGCGTCATCGTCTCCTTGATGCTGCCGGCCCCGGCGAGGCGCGCTGCAGGGAGGTTAGAAACCCAGGCGCTGCTTGGCAACTGCCGAGCCTCTTCCCGGTGACGATCGCAGACCTTTGGGCCATGCGGCGCGCCCCTCCTTTGGTCGACACCAGGTGCTGCGCCTCGTCACCCTGGCGCGCCGCGCAGGGAGCCCACCGCCACCCCATGCGACCTGGGCCGCGGTGGACCCACGGCGGTTGTGCGCTACGACGGCCCACGTCCGTCCGCCGGCGTCGCGGCTTCGACCCGCAGCAGGGCGTTGGGATAGCCGCTCTCGGCGCCGTGGCAGCACTCAACGCCGAAGCCGGTCGCTTCTGCGTCGGCCCGCAGGTCGTCCTCGCCATAGACCACGTGCACGAGGCCGCCAGGCGCCATGCGCCAGCCAAAGGCGGTGCCCGTGATCTCGGCGCCCGGCCGCGCCGGACCAGCGGCGTGGACCTCGGCGCTGGTATGAGCGCCATGGCGCAGGCCGCGGCTGGGCAGCAGCGGCCACGACAAGAGCAGCGGGGCGTTGGGCCGCAGTCGCGCCCGCAGCGCCCGCAGCGCCGCCCGCCGCGACGCGACACCGAAGAGGTGCGACCAGGCGCCCCAGCCAAAGAGCGCGGCGTCGTAGGGGCCGGGCAAGTCTGCTGCGCCGTCCAGCGCCTCGGCGCCGCAGCAGAGCACCTGCCCATCGGCGCCGAGCACCTGCTTCGCCGCCGCTGCCAACGCCGGGACGGGGTCGCAGCCATCGACGGCGTAGCCAGCGCTGCGCAGGGCCCCGAGCTCTCGGCCACCGCCGACGCCGAGCACGAGCACCCGCGCCGGCGGCGGCGGAAACGCGGTCTGTAGTGCTTGGCGCTCGAAGTCGAAGAGGCCGAGCTCCGAATGCCAGCCGCGGCGGTAGTGCGCGGCGCGGCGGTAATAGCGCGCGGTCAGGGCGATGGCGTCCTCTTCGCGCATCCAGCGGTTGCCGAGGCGCTGGCTGCGCGTGGCTAGGCCCTGCCCCAGGCGGGCAAGCTCCGCCGCCGCGATCAGTCGAAGTCGACGCCACATGTCTGCGCGTCCTCCGCGTCGGGCCGTGGAGCGGCCTCGCCTACTGGCCGGGCGAGCCTGCGGCCTTCCAGCAGCCGTCGCCGGTTAGGCAAGTCGACCACACCTGAGCGTCGCAGACCGCCTGGCAGGTGCGGGTGCCGGGCACCTTGGGGCCGTCTGGCACGTCGCAGAGCGCTTCGCACGGCTCGACGGCGCCGGCGGTCGGGCACTGGTCGGCGGCGGTGGTGCAGAGGTCCGGGCAGTCGAGGGCGCCGGCGCCGCCCCAGTACGAGGACGCGCAGTTGGCGCCGAGCGGCTTGAGACAATGGTGCACGCCCTGCTTCTTGGAGCCGTCGAGGCAGGTCACCGTCAGCGGCTTCTTCGCGCCGTTGTCGCAGGTGCCCACGAGCTCCTTGCAGCTCTGCGCCGTGACACAGGCCGCCCACTGGCCGCCGACGCAGTCGCGGACGCCGGGGATTCGCGGCGGCACGTCGCCGTGGATGCAGCCGGCTTGGTAGATCTGAGTGCATTCGACCCAGCAGCGCTGTAGCTGGCCCGGACTGCACACCGCGGGGCCGGCGTCCACCGTCGCGTCCACCGTCGCGTCCGCCGTCGCGTCCACCGTCGCGTCCACCGTCGCGTCGCCAGCAGCATCCCCGGCGTCACCCTGCGCGGTCTCTTGAGCGATCTCCACGACCGCGTCTGCCGCGACCTCCGACGCCACGTCAGACGCTGCGCTGTCGGCCGCCGCATCGGCGCTGCTGTCGGCGAGGGCGGCGTCGGTGACCACGTCGGCGCCGGCTGTGGTGTCGGCAGCGGCGTCCCCGGCGGTGTCCTGCCCCACCGCGCCGCCGTCAGCGTCGCCGGCGCCGCCGTCGGCTCCGGTCGCCGCGTCGACGCCATCGCCGCCGCTCTGGCCGTCCGGCTGGAAGTTCGGCAGCTCCGCGCCTGCCGCGGTGTCGCTGCCGGCCGTCTCGGCCTGACCACAACCGACGGCGAGCACAACGACGACGAGCACAGCGACGACGAGCGCCGCCGTCCGCCGCGCTGCCGTCAGACTCGACCAATGGGTCTCTCGCATCGCTGCCTCCCGCTGTCGCTTCAGCTTAGATCACCGCGCCTGGGCTGACTAAGCGTCCGTCAGGCCGGCCGCCGCGGCGCTCGGGTTCGGCGACCTCGCGCCAGGCTGACCACCCGCTTGCCGGCCGCCCCCACGTCGGGGCGTCCACCCCCCCAGCGACTGAGAGGCGACCACCGCCCGGGCTCACTCCCAGCCGCCACGCTGGCGCAAGCGGTCGCCGCGGCGGCGCTTCTCGTCGAGGCGCCGCTCCACCGAGCCCTTGGTGGGCCGCGTCGCCAAGCGTGGCTTGGGCGGCTCCAGCGCCCGCGAGACCAGCTCGGCCAGCCGCTGGCGCACCGTCGCGAGGTTCTGCGCCTGGCTGCGCTGCGCCTGGCAGGTGAGGACCAGCTCGCCATCGAGCGTCAGCCGGCGGCCCGCCAGCGCCGCGAGCCGCGCCTTGACCTCGTCGCGCAAGTCGGCGCTGCGGCGCAGATCGAAGCGCAGCTCGACGCTCGTCGCCACCTTGTTGACGTTCTGGCCGCCCGGACCC
>SXGT01496049.1_pt1 | contig 14808 bp, 8 predicted proteins | sample 3176221 | NCBI WGS metagenome assembly SXGT01 (sample SAMN11356862, study PRJNA531348) | freshwater metagenome | isolation source: freshwater sample F1-120 | place: China: Fuxian Lake, Yuxi | collected 2017-12-25
GGCAAGGTCGGATAGGGCAAACTCACTGTTGGTCATCGTGCGGCCTCTCGGTTGCTTGGTCGCTTTCGAGAATCGCACGATGACCACCATCACCCCGAGGATGCTGGCCCGCTCCTACACCACGTGATGGGACTCACCCCATGCGTCGAGGGCCAGGACCTGCCTTGGCGTCAGGCTGACTTCACCCTTGAGGTTTGGAATCAGGCGATGCTCAGCTTGCGGGAGTGCGATGGCTGGCCCACTTCCTCGCGTCGCCCCTGGGATGAGCTGCTGTGCGGCGTGATCCTGCATGACGTGATGGATGTCCAGACCGTCGCCCCTTGCAGACCCTGCCACGAGGTCGTCATACGTGCCGACGTCGTACGCCGAGACCTTGTTTGTGGCTACAAGAGAGTGGACGGGGGTCGGAGACGTGCCTCGAGCCTCGAGCGACAGCGAGGCAGACCCCTCCGGCGACCCGCTGAGCTGCGTCGGACCGGTCTCGGCAGGCCTGAACGGCTGAATGTCAACGCGCGCAATTGCCGGTACGTCGTAGGCGAAGAATTTGCCTACCGTCGTCGACAACGAACCGCACAGCCCCACGAACAGGCACGCAACTACGACGACGAGCGAAGGCCTGCTGATCCGCGTGCGATTATCCACGTCGTACCTACCAGTCGTATTCGCTGAGCAGATCGATCACCGGTTGGAGAGCAGCGGGATCCCACTCGCCGGAATCAGCCAGTTCACGGAGCGCACCGATGGCCTCGTGCAGCGACCGCCACTCATGCGCGTGCGACCGATGAAGCTGGACGTAGTTCAGTGCGCTAGCACGCAACGCTGTGTTGTCAGTCAGGAACCCGGTGGTCAGGTAGTCATCGGGATCACGGATCTGCTCGTTGCACACCGCACACGAACGGCGGCCCGGCCCAAGTCGAAGCATCAACTCATCGGACCGATGCAATGCGATTCTGCCCGTCGGGTCCTCCTGCACGCAGAGCCGGTGGAAGGCGCCGTCGCTAAACCGGAACACCGGATCCAGCCGATTCGAAACGAACGCTGGAAACGCGACTGCGTCATCTCCTTGCTCGATGACACGACCGCAGATCGGGCAGGTCGTCTTGCCCCGTACAAGAAGCGCCATCACCTTGCTCCGAACTTCGTCAACTGGCCATGCTCAAGTAGCCACGAGCTCTGCTGTCCGTAGGCGTCCAGCATGGCGAAGTCGGCGCTCGACGGTCCCGAAATGGGAAGCTGATATGGGTGCGTGTGGCCGAACACTCGGGTCACATCGTCGGTGAACTCGATGCCGCCTGGTCCACCAGAGACGATCGCTCTGTCTCCATTGGCGAGTCCGACCAGAGCGTGCTCATTGCCGGTCTCGTACGTGAGCACCTTGCCCTCATTGACAATGTCAGCGATCTTCTCGCCCCGGCCGATGGTGCGGACCACCGACATGGGAGCCGCTTCACCGCCCGCTCCACTAGCCACCGAGACCGTGTTTGTGGCAACAACAGAGTGGGAGGAGGTCGTCGATGTACGCCGGACCTCAGGCGCAGTGAAGGCAGACCCCTCGTGCACGTCGCTGAGTCGCTCCCGACTGACCGACACGCTATCGAACTCATGAACTTCGACGTGCTCCGTGGTCGGGGAGTCGTAGGTGAAAGTCGCTGCGTCAACTCTGGTCGTACCTGTGCCAATGAGACCGGGCAGCGCCGCAAGTACGGTCGCCGCGAGAACCCACCACAACCGCCGCCGTAGATTCATGGCCTCGGCGGCAACCTTTCGGACGGACGAGTCGCCCACTTCGGCATGGTGGCCGTTCATCACATGGGTGGGAACGCCGAATAGAGCCAAGGCAGCGAGCACAAGCGTCCTCAACGCGACCACCCATTGGCGGTTTCGTAGGTCAGGTTCGTCGGGCGGCACGTGCTCGTCACCCGAGGTTCAGCTTGAGATACTTGCGAGCAGCGCGTTGAACAACTGGGACCCGACTCTTCTGTAGGCAGGCCTCGGCGGCCGACGAGTAGCCCGGCAACTTCCGCTTTGCGAGAGCACCAAGCAGAACGGCGCTCACCTCGTCGTCGAGAAGGTGCTTCGCCGCGACCGCCTGAATGACATCGTCGCTTCCAAGATCGCCGATCAGACCGACGAGCGCCTGCCTGCCCTTGCCGAGTTCGCCGAATCCGACAAGCTCTGCAAGAACTTCAAGCAAACGGTCAACGCCTTTGTCTCTTCGCAGAGCTGCCACCCCGATCGCCCGAAGTTGCTCGCCGACGTTCCAAACAGCCATCTCGTGTTGCATCCAGTCAGGTGCACCGCCGACACCCTTCATCGCCAGCGAGGACCCCGAAGCTCGAACCTCGAAGGCCACCTCGCTCATCGCAAGACGGAGGGTGCTCGCGACATCCTCCAGCACGACCGGGCGCGCCTCAAGAAGCGAAGCCAGCCGCCGAAGTTGTGGAAAGTCCGGCACGTCAACCATTGAGGTTCATCGTCACGAGGTTGATGGGATTGCCGGGATCGAGGTGCGCCCGGAGCAACGGCCTCGACACGACCGTTCTCGTATCGATGACCACATCGACGCGACCAGGTACACCCCCGCGAGTCACGTACGCCGCATCATCCAGCAGCTGGGACGAAAGGTGTTGATATCCCACGTTCTTGGTCTCCGCGATGTATCGCCCGCCGTTCGACATGTGGTCCGGGATCCGAAACTCGGCGTTGCCGGACGCCGAGGGAATCCTGGTCGTGTTCTTCGGTAGCCCCGTGGCCGCCGAAGAGACCGACTCACCTGCCGCACCGAGGCCAGCCGGATCAACCACCTTTGTGGCTACCGGTTTTGGGGCGGGTGTGGGGGGTGGGTCGTCGAGGGGTGATTTGGTCGACTTGAGGATGTCGAGTTTGGTGGCGACGGCGGCGAGGCCGGAGCCGACGATGATTTCGCCGATCTTGTAGGCGATGCAGTAGTCGTAGCCGCGGCTGCCGCAGTCGTGGAAGCCGAGGACTTCGAGGATGACGTCGACGTCGAACTCGAGGATGGACTCGACGAGATCGACGACCTGGCCCGGGTCGGAGATCAGGTCCCACGCCGAGCCGAGCACACACCAGAAACACAGGGCGTTCAGCGCACCGTCAACCAGGCCGTCGAGCACGTCTCCGGTCGAGAAGCCGTCGCTCTTCGTGGAGGGTTTGGCGGGCGCACGGGGGGTGACGTGGCTGGTGTGGCCGGGTGCTGTGCAGCCAAGGGTGAGGTAGCGGGTTTCGCGGCATTGGCGGTCGCCGGGACCGACGATGTGGGAGGCGCTGACGCCGCCGGCGCGGCAGGCGTAGTAGCCGTTGTCGTTGCAGGGGTTGGTGTCCTGTGACCAGCCCGGATCGAGGCCGCTGGGGTCGCTCTGGCTGATCGGGTTGCCCTGCGCGTACAGGTAGGGGCTGAGTGATGCGGGGCGGGTGGGGTGGAAGATCGGGTCGACGGACAGGAATTGTCCGGTGCCGGTGGCGACGGATCTGGCGTTGAGGTAGTCGAGGTTCTGTGCGGGGTCTTTGGTCTGGCCGAGGAATGCTTTGCCGTTCGCGGGTTGCCCGTGGCGGATGTCGCCGTAGGGGAGGTAGCGGGTGGTCGTGGTGGCGCCGGTGTTGTTGATCGTCGCCGCGATCGAGCCTTGGCTGTTCGCCGCGGTGAGGGTGGTGGTACGCGTCGCGGTCGTGTCGAAGGACTGTTGCGCTGACGGGTAGAACTTGGTCGCGGTGCAACCGTTGTTGCCGTTCTGGCTGATCTCGATCGCGCCGAGATAGAGCGTGCGGGTGCCGTCAGGGTCGTGGCGCAGGATGCGGTTGCCGCCTGCGGCGTAGAGGTTGGTGGAGACGCCTTGTCCGGCTTGTTGAACGGTCTGGAGCTGTTGTTGGGCGTTCCAGCCGTAGGTCCAGGTGGTGGGTGTCGGGCTGGTGGGGTTCTCGACCTTCTGGGTGACGGCGCCGTTGCAGTCGTACCAGTACCACTCGGTGGTGGGGGTGCCGCCGGTGATCGCTCTGGTGGCGTGGGGGCGGGGGGCGGGTTGTGCGCAGGTCGGGTCGGTGGGTGCGCCGGTGCCGGTGGGGTTGGTGTATTGGTAGGTGCGGCCGTTGTGGGTGGCGAATCTGGTGAGGTCGTCGTAGGTGTCGCCTTCGTTGTACGGGGTCGGGCCCGTGGGTGTGGTGGCGGCGGCGGTGGTGGCGTCGGCGGCGCATGCGGTGCCGGCGGTGGTGTAGCTGCGGGTGAGGCGGGCGCGTGCGTCGAAATAGAAGCACTCGCGTTCGGTGCCACCGATGTCGGGTTGGTGAAGGACCGAGGTCGGGTTGCCGGCGTGGTCGTAGGTGTAGTTGTCGTTCTGGATCTTGGAACCGGCTTCGAGTCCGCCGGCGATGGTCGCCGTGAGTGTGGTGAGTGATCCGTCGCTGGTCGAGTAGGTGTAGCTGCGGTCGAGGCCGTAGCCGTTCGCGCCGCGGATGTTGCGTCCGGTGATGCGGCCGTACGCGTCGTAGGTGGTGTCGGCGACCCATTTCCCGCCGGTGATCGCGGTGTCGTCGGTGAGCAGGGCGGTGGCGAGTCCGAGACTCGTGTAGGTGGAGGTCAACGTCTCGGCGGTGAACCTTCCCGCGACGCCAGGCAGCACCTGCTGGTGGGTGGTGTTCGTGCGGGTGAAGGTGGAGCTGAACGTGTACGGGGCGAACAGCGGGTCGTCGGCGGTGGTGACCCGGTTGTAGTTCGGTGCATTCGGGTCGGTCGATGGTTGGAGTTGCAGGGTCGAGGTGGTCAACCGTCCGAGGCTGTCGGTGGCGTTCGAGGTCGCGACGAGCAGCGGGGCGGTGGTCGTCGACGCGACGTCGGGTTGCCAGTAGCTCGTTGCGGTGGCGACGACGCCGCGCTCCACGGTCGGGCTGCCCCCACCGGCAGGTGTAGTGGTGTCGTAGCTGTACTCGGCGAGCAGGTTCGTGCTCGTGTGGGACCCGAGGCGCGTGGTGAGCGGACGGCCGAGCGGGTCGTAGGTGAAGCTGGTGACCTGTCCCTTGGCGTCGGCGGTCCGTTCGATCTGGCCGGTCAGGTAGTAGCGGTTGGATGTCGCGCCGGCGTTCGGGTCGCTCGACGCGGTGATCTGACCGAGCCAGTTGTAGGTCATCGACGTCTGGTTGCCGGCGGTGTCGATGATCGCCGCGAGCTCGCCGCGAGGGGTGTACTCGTACTCGGTGACGATCGCAGGGCTGGTGCCCGGCGCAGCGACGGTCGGTTCGATCACCTTCGTCAGCCGTCCGTGGGCGTCGACGGTCGAGATGGTGGCACCGAACTGGTGTGTCCCACCGGGATTGATCGGCGGGTTGCTCGTCGTCGTGCGGCCCGAGTAGCTGGTGGTGGTCTGCCGTACTGTCACCGTGCCGTTCGAGTTGAGCAGCGAGGTCGCGGTCGTACGGCCGAGCGCGTCGTACGAGTAGGCAGTGTCGATCGGGATCGACGCGGTTGCAAGGTTGATCGGTCCGTCGCTGGGGTTGCCGGTCGCGGTGAACGCGCTCGACACGTTGATCGCAAGGCCTCGCGAGTTGAACACGGTTCGTGTGACCAGTCGGCCGCCTGCTGGTGACGCCGTGTGTTCCTGCACCGTGCGGCCGGAGGCGTCGACGTACTGATCGGTTTCCAGATAGGTCGCGGTCGTTGCCCCGGCCGGACGCCAGGGGTCGGTCGCGGTGGCGAACAGTTGCCGGGTCTGGACCCGCCAACGTGGCACCGTGTACCCGAACGCCGACAACGGGTTCCCGACGACGGTGTGATTGGTGAACACGTACGCATACGTCGCCGACGGGTTCCCGGTTCCGCACGCCGTGTACCCGGCGTCGGGGAGCCACAACTCGACCACACGTGACCACTCGTCGTAGCAGGCCCGCGTCGAACGGTTGTTGGCGTCGATGGTCTGCACGTCACGACCCCACAGGTCGAACACGCTGTGGGTGACCCAGCCGAGCGCGTTCGTCATCGCGACGTCGTTGACGTTGTGGTTCCCTGCTGTCGTCAACGCGGCCGCGCCGGCGAAGGACGAATAGGTCGACAATGTCGCCTGGCCCGCGGCGTCGAAGCCGCGCGTCACCCGACCCCAGCCGGGTGTCGGCGCGAACCCGTTCGGTTCGAACTCCATCCGTGTCGTCACCGAACCGGTCGCGGTGTGGTCGCTGTTCCTGACCACACTGGTGGTGTCGCCGACGCTGTCGACCTTCTGAGTGACGTTGCCGAACTTTGGTGCCGTCGCCCACGCCGGGCTCGCGGACTGATCGTCGTAGTACAGGTAGCTCGCCGCAACACGAGTGGATCCGTCGTCGGCACACGTCGTGTCCGGCACCACGGTCGTCGCGGCAGGCAGACCTTCAGGGAACCAGGCCTGACCAGCGGTCGGCGCCGTGGTCGCGGTGTAGTAGGTGAGCGTGCAGGTGTCGTCGGGCAAACCGGATGGATGCACCGTCGTGGCCGGCCCGTTCACGTTCACATACGACGCGTTGACATCGCCGTAGTCGACCTGGTGCACCAGCCGGTGCGAGGTGTCGTAACCGAAGTCGACCAGACCGTAGAAGCCGCCCTGTTCGCGCGACTTCACCTTGTCGGTCAACACTCGATACGCGGTGCCCGAGAACCCGCTCACCGCCGACCGCGATGACCACTCGAACACGGAGAGCTGCCCTGCGTACTCGACACTGCCGGTGGCGTTCGTCGACCAGGATTCCAACTCCGAGCCCTGCAGCCAGTCGTGGTCGGTCCAGGCCGCGCCTGACTTGTCGAGCACCACGACGTTCTTCTTCGCCGCACCGGGCGTGTGTGACGTCAGGTCCTGATCCATCCCACGGTAGAAGACGTGTTCGGTCACGCTGCGATTCGGATCCGATGAGCTCCCGACGATCTCCTTCACCCGGTAGTAGCCGCGCGAATCACCCCAGCTCTTCGTCGACGCGTCCTGGTACGGCGACATGTCCGCGTGCCACGCCATCCCACCCCGGACCGCGTCCTCGAACGGTTCCAGATAGTCGTACGACGTCGTCATCGTCGCCGACGCACCGAGCCCGTCCTGCACATCGACACGATCGACCCGATAGCGGTTCCACGACGCGAACCCAGCGGTGCCCGACGTCGGAGAGAACCAGCGCGGGAAACACCGAAGCGTGTTCGAATTCCACCCCGACGTCTTTCCCTCGCACCCGGCATCCGGCGCCGAATACGTCACGCGAATGTCACGCCCGAGGTCGTCGAGGATGCCATCCACCCGATACAGACGCATGTCGGTCACCCCGGCCGCCGGGTTGTCATCCACCCGGTTCGCGAACGGGCCGGTCCAACTGTCGAACCGGATCGGCTGGCTCGTCGAATTCGTCGTCAGTTCCCGGCGCGAGATCGTCCGCAGCCACAGATGCTTCGGATCCGGCCCGCTGCCATCCGCGTCCACCCAGTCCTGCGTCAACTCGTGACGTTCCGGCGCCGACCAATCCGTCGCCGCCGGACCGACTCGCCGCTGCGGGGTGATCCACTTCAACTTCGACACATCGAAGAACGTCGGCGCGTACTTCGTGCAATAGGTGCTCGACCCGTTGAACCCGCAGAACTGATCGACCGGGATGTCGGGGAAGTTCGCGCCCGTTGTCGTTGTCGGCGCGGTCACACAATCGGCGACGTTCGAACACCGGTACGAATAGTCGAACTTGATGCGCGACGTCTCCACGTTCGCGTCGCCGGCCGTTGACAGCAACTGCCCGTACTCGATCCGATTGAGCCGCCCACCCAACACGTACGGCACCGTGTTCGCCGGCCCGCCAGCACGACCGTAGAAGTTCTTGTCGACATCGTAGTGATAGGTCGTCACCCGACCGTTCGCATCGACGATCCGGTCCAACTTCCACCGATACGTCATGTGACACCACTGCGGTGACTGCCCGTAACACGGCTCACCGGCCTGCAAACTGTACGCAGGCACCGTCCACGACGAATGCAGATCGGTCCCCGGCGCGTCACCCAACACACCCTCGGACTTCCCGAACCCGAACCAGTACTGGTTCCCCGCCAGGTCGTTGACCACCCAATACGAGTCGAGCGCGTCGTCCTCGAAACCGCCACGCGCAGCCGACGACGTCTTCGTGTACAGCTGCACGACCCACCCGGCATCGCTCTCCGATGCATACGTGAACACCGAGTAGCCGCCAGGGCCCGCCGTCGGACCCGCAACCGCGACCAACTCACCCGAGATGCCGGCCATCGAGATCGTGCCGTTGAACCCGACGAAACAGAAATCACCGATCGCGCCACCATCACGATTGCACGACTTGAACGTGCGCTCGATGAACGCATCATCCGTCGCCCAACCCAGACCGACCGGACCGCCCTGCGTGTTCTGATCAGCCGACATCCCATCGACGGACTGCGAACTGTACGACACCGACACCGTCGGCGCCGCGCCCGCCGGCGCCGCCAGACCACCGACCGGATAGCTCCACGAGAAACCACCCGAGTTCAAGCCCACCGACCACGAACCCGACGGATTCAACGACGACGTCGCATAGTTGCCGTTGTTCGAGTACGCACCTGCCGACAGCCCGAACCCCGGACCCCCCGTTGACAAACCCGCCCGCGATGCGCCGAACCCGCCGACCCCGGAACGCGCCAGACCCAACAGGTCCGAGCCCCTCACATCGACATACACCCGTTCCCCGACCAGGTCGTTGACGAACCCGTCGACCACCCGCGGCCCGGCGCAACCCTTGCTGCCCGGCGCCTGCAACCAACACTGCTCGAACACCACCAACTGCAGACGCCCCGCCCAATCGGCGCCATACGCGTCACGGAACGACGAATAGTCCACCGACAACCGCACCATCGCGTCGCTGCTCGCCAACACGTCATCCGGATCGACCGAGAACGCGACCTTCTCCAAGCCGGCAGCCTGCGCGACCTTCTCATCGACCACCGACACCAACGCGCTACCGGCACCATCGACCGACACGCCCTTCACGCCCGGATCCGCCGCCAACTCGACCGGACCCACTCGAGCCGGCACCGCCGCAGCACCACCCACATCGACCAACGACTCGGCCGCCACCACCGGCGCCACGTTCCGCGGTGGATCCGGCAGACGAACCGGCACCGACACCGCCACATCCCGACCCACCGACCGCTCCGACCGGAACGGGAACAACTCCGGCGCAGTGTCCGACGACGCACCCGACGGGCCGGCAGCCTGCACCAGCGACAACGGCAGACCCGACACAGCCAAACTCGCCACGAGACCGACGGCCACCACCCTGACCCAGCCCCGCAACCTCACCACCCCAACCATCCCAATCTCCGAACCAGGGCACCTCCCCGGCAGCACCCGAACGCCGACCATAGTGGAGCCTCGTGGCGGCGGTGGACCTTCGCATGTACGGTCGTCACGAGAATTCAGAAAGGGGTCGCGCTGGTGGGAGGGGAACGCATCGTCGCCGTCAGGGCGGTGGCCGTGAACGTGCCGATGGTGGCGCCCTACCGCTTCTCCTTCGGTGTGCTGCGCAGTTTCACCACCACGCTGGTGGAGGTGGAGGACGCCGACGGCGTGGTGGGCCTGGGCGAGTCGCCACACGGCGACCAGGTCGCCACGGTGGAGGAACTCGGCCGGCGTCTCGTCGGCCTTGCCCCCGACGCACTGAACGAGGCCGAACGCCGGTGCGTGCCGTCGACCGGGTTCTCGTTGTGGGCCGACGGCGCCGCCTCGCGCCGTGCGTTCGGCGCGATCGAGATGGCGATGTGGGACCTGCGCGCCCGGCGTGCCGGAGTGCCGCTGAGCACGCTGCTGGGCGGTGCGGTGCGCGACGAGGTGGCGTTCACCGAGTACTTCGCGCTGCGGGAGGGCGCCGAGACCATTCCGGCCGACGTGGTGGCGTACTGCGAGCGCATGGCCGCCGAGTTCGGCAGCCCGTCGTTCGAGGGCAAGCTCGGCGTGCTGCCCGTGCACCAGGAACTGCAGATGGTGCACGACCTGGTGGCGGCACTCGGCCCTGGCGCCGTGGAACGGCTCGACGCGAACGGCGCCTACACCGTGCCGACGGCGCGACGGGTGGTGTCGGCGCTGGCCGACCTGGGCATCGGCTGGCTGGAGGACCCGTGCCGCACGCTCGACGACGTGCAACGCCTGCGCGACGACGGCGTGCCGATGTCGTTCTCCACGCACGAGGTCGACCTGGTGCGCGCCGCCCGGCGCGGTGTGCCCGATGGGTTCTGCGTCGACATCGCCGAATTGGGTGGCTTCCGTCGTGCGCAGGACTTCCTGCGCGCGTGCGCCGCGTTGGGCATCGACTTCTGGTGCTACAGCGGTGACGCCGGCGTGATGACCGCGGCGTACCTCCACCTCACTGCGGTCGAGACATCGATCATCCGCCCGCACCAGTCGCTGTTCCGGTTCACCGCCGACGTGGCGGTGGAGCAGGGCCACTGGTCGCCGCGGGGCGGCGTGCTGCCGGTGCCCACCGAACCCGGGCTGGGTGTCACGCTCGACCGGGCTGCGGTGCAGCGCATGGCGGCGGCCCACGCCGAGCAGGGGGCGATGGGCGGCGACTACGGCGGTGCCTTCCGCCAGCAGTGATGACCTTCGTCCCTTGAGCGGGACGGTCGTTCCGGTATTGTCCCACGCAGTCCACGAGCGTCGACCTGCGAAAGGGGAACAGTGTCCGGGCGGACGAGAACCACAGTCGAATGGCCCACCGTGCTGGTGCTCATCGGGTTCGGTCTCACGTATCTCGGCGTCGTGCTGTTCCACTCGTCCATCCCATTGCCGCTGCAGGTCATCGTGCTCGTGCCGCTCGGCGGCCTGTGGATGTCGCTCGGTCACGAACTGCTGCACGGCCACCCGACCCGTTGGGACTGGGTGAACACCGCCATCGGCAGCATCCCGCTCGCGTTCTGGATCCCGTTCCCGCGCTACAAGACGCTGCACGTCAAGCACCACCTGTCCGACCTCACCGACCCCGACGACGACCCCGAGTCGTTCTACGTGCGGCCGCCGGTGTGGCAGCAGGCCGGTCGGCTGCAGCGCTCGTGGTACCTCGTGCTCCGCACCCTTGCCGGGCGACTGACGCTCGGCGTACCACGCGGCATCATCCGGTTCTGGATCCGCGAGGCCAAGGCGTGCCGCGACCCGCGCATCGCACGTCAGTGGCTGGTGCATCTTGCGCTTGCCGGCGTGTTCGGGTGGTGGTTGTTCGGCGTGGTCGGCATGAATCCGCTCGTGTACCTCTTCGGGTTCGTGCTCGGCGGTGTGGCGTGCACGCAGTTGCGCTCGTTCCTCGAGCACTGCGCCGTGCCGTCGGGGACGCGGTCGGCGGTGGTGAAGGCCGGGCCGCTGATGTCGTTCCTGTTCCTGAACAACAACCTGCATCACACCCACCATGCGCTCCCCGATCTCGAGTGGTACCGCATCCCTGCGCAGCACCGGGTGCTCGGTTCCGACGAACTCGCCGAACAGGGTGCAGGTCTGTACCGCGGTGGCTACCTGGAAGTGGTGCGGCTGCATCTGTTCACGCCGTTCTGCCAGCCCGATCACCCGCTCTCGCCGGGCGCTCGGCCGTACGGCAGCCGCGGCATCGCCTGACCATCTGTCAGGATCAGCCCGTGATCGCTCGACTCGGCATGTACCCGTTCGCGCACCTGCGCGACGCCTACGACACGCTCTGGCACACGATCCGCCACCACCTGGGCGACGGACCCGACGAGCTGCACCCCGACATGGACCTGCACGAGTCGTGGGCGCGGCCCGATCTGCTGCTCGGCCAGACGTGCGGGTGGCCGCTGGTCACGCAGTTGCGCGATCGGGTGGAGGTGGTGGGCGCGTTCGACGTGCAGGCACCGTTCGCGTCCGCCGGCCGTTACCGCACGGTGCTGGTCGCGTCGAAGCCGCGCAGTGTGGAGGAGTGGAAGGCCGACCCCGACACGGTGGTGGCGATCAACGGGTCCGACAGTCTGTCGGGCTGGGTGAGCCTGCAGTGGGCATGGGGCGGGGTGCCGTCAAACGTGCGCACCACCGGTGGGCACGTGGCGAGCATGCGTGCGGTCGCGGCCGGTGAGGTGCACCTCGCGTCGATCGACGCGCTGAGCTTCGAGTTCTTCGCGGAGAGCGAACCTGCGGTGGCCGGTCGCCTGCACGTGGTGGGTCACGGCCCGTCGGTGGGCACCCTGCCGCTGGTGATGTCGCCGGCGCTGGCCGCTCGGCGCGACGACGTGCGCGCTGCCATCGCAGCGGCGGTGGCCGACCCAGCGGCGGCCGGAGCGTGCGCCCGGCTGCGGATCAACGGGTTCGTGCCGTGCGGGCCCGAGGCGTACGCGGACCTGCCGGGGCTCCTGCCAGCGCACTGAGCGCTGCGGCCTCGCGCGCCACGGCGGCCCGTGCGGTGCGCAGCCGTGTGCCGGTGAGCCGGAACGACGGGCCGACCACGCTGAGGGCGCCGATCACCTGGCCGTTCGGGCCGTGCACGGGCGCCGAGATGGCGGTGACGCCGTCCTCCACCGCGTCGGTGCGCATCGCCGTGCCGTCGGCGTCGACATCGCCCGACAGCGCCGCGCCCACAGCGGTGCCCTTGCGAGCCACGCGCTGGCCGAGCCAGCTGACGTGGCGCACCGCGTGGGTGCCGGGTTCCATCGCGGCGTAGATGGCGTGGCGAGCATCGGCCGGTTCGGCCAGGTACGCCGACTCGCCGGTGGCGGCCGCCAGCGCGGCCAGCGACGACTCCGCCAGGCGGGGGAGTGCTGCTGCGCTGGCGAGCGAGCGGGCGATGCGCAGCAGCTCGTCGCCGGGTACGAAGCGTCCGTCGTCGTCGCGGGCGGCGAAGCCGGCGGCCTCGAGCGAACGCAGCTGGCGCAACGCCGTGCTGGGCGTGAGGTCGACGGCTCGGGCTGCGTCGGCGAGCGAGATGCCGGCGGGATGATCGGCCACCACCCGCAGCAGCGCCAACCCGCGATCGGTGGCGCGTGGCTGCCCGTTGGAGGCGGTGGTGGTCGCGACGGCCATGTTGCGCAGTATGGCATGCTGTTGCGTACGATGAAACACATGCAGCCTGCCGTCGATCCCGTGTCCGTGCTCGTCGATGGTCGCGGTCTCACCGTGGCCGACGTGGTGGCCGTGGCCCGTCACGGTGCCTCGGTCATGTTGGGCGACGACGCCCGCGCCGCCATGGAGCGCAGCGCCGCGCTGGTCGACGGGTTCGTGGCCGGCGACACGCCGGTGTACGGCGTCACCACCGGCTTCGGCTCGCTGGCCAACACCGTCATCCCGGCCGACCGCACCGCGGAGCTGCAGGTTGCGTTGGTACGCTCGCACGCCACCGGCATGGGTGCCACGGTCGAGCCCGAGGTCGTGCGCGCGCTGTTGCTGCTGCGCGCCCGCAGCCTCTCGATGGGCTACTCGGGCGCCCGCCCCGAACTGGTGGAGCTGCAGCTCGCGTTCCTCAACAACGCCGTCACGCCCGTGGTGCGCGAGCACGGCTCGCTGGGCGCCAGTGGCGACCTGGCGCCGCTCAGCCACTGCGCGCTGTCCCTCATCGGCGAGGGCGAGGTGTTCACGCCCGACGGTGGCATCGAGCCCACCTGGTCGGCGCTGGCCCGCACCGGGCTGCACCCGGTGACGCTGCGTGCCAAGGAGGGCCTGGCGCTCATCAACGGCACCGACGGCATCCTGGGCATGCTGTGCCTCGCGCTGCACGACATGTCGCAGTTGGCCCGCATCGCCGACCTCACCGCGGCCATGAGCGTGGAGGGTCTGCTCGGCACCGACCGGGCGTTCGCCGCCGACCTGCAGGCATTGCGCCCACAGGTGGGCCAGGCCGTGAGCGCCCGCAACATCACCCGCCTGCTCGCCGGCTCGGCCATCGTCGCCAGCCACCGCGAGGGCGACACCCGCGTGCAGGACGCGTACTCGCTGCGCTGCACGCCGCAGGTGCACGGCGCCGCGCTCGACACCATGGCCCATGCCCGCACCATCGCCGAGCGCGAACTCGACGCGGCCATCGACAACCCGATGATCCTGCACGACGGTCGCGTCGAGAGCTGCGGCAACTTCCACGGCGCGCCGGTGGGGTTCGTGTGCGACTTCCTGGCCATCGCTGCGGCCGAACTGTGCTCCATCGCCGAACGTCGCACCGACCGTATGCTCGACAAGGCCCGCAGTCACGGGCTGCCGCCGTTCCTGTCCACCGACGCCGGCGTGAACAGCGGGATGATGATCGCCCACTACACCCAGGCGGCGATGGCCATGGAGGCCAAGCGGTTCGCCGTGCCCGCCTCGGTGGAGAGCCTGCCCACCAGCGCGATGCAGGAGGACCACGTGTCGAACGGGTGGGCGGCCGCACGCAAACTGCGCCGCGCCGTCGACAACCTGCGCCGCGTGCTCGCCGTGGAACTGGTGTGTGCCGCCGCCGCCATCGATCTGCGCGGCCCGCTGCAGCCCGCCGCCGGCACCGGTGCCGCGCTGGCCGTGCTGCGCGAGCGCGTCGGCGGACCCGGCCCCGATCGCTGGCTGTCGCCCGATCTGCGTGCCGCCGAACAACTCCTTGCCGACGGCACCGTGCTGTCGGCGGTCGAACAGGCCATCGGAACCCTGGAGGTCATGTAAATGTCCGGTCCCCGCCCCGTGCGCGCCCCGCGCGGTCTCGAACTCAACACGCTCGGCTGGCCGCAGGAGGCCGCCTATCGCATGCTGCACAACAACCTCGATCCCGAGGTGGCGGAGCGACCCGACGACCTGGTGGTGTACGGCGGGACGGGCCGCGCGGCGCGCAGTTGGGATGCGTTCGACGCGATGGCCC
>SXGT01599998.1_pt1 | contig 14806 bp, 3 predicted proteins | sample 3176221 | NCBI WGS metagenome assembly SXGT01 (sample SAMN11356862, study PRJNA531348) | freshwater metagenome | isolation source: freshwater sample F1-120 | place: China: Fuxian Lake, Yuxi | collected 2017-12-25
CCCCCGGCGGGGGCCGGCGCGGGCCCGCAGCCGCGCGGCCTCGGCTTCGAGCGCGGCGCCATCGAGCTCGCCGGACGCGGCGGCGGCGAGCAGTCGCCGCTGGTGCACCTCGGGGAGGCCCACCACCGCCCTCAGCTGGGTGACGCCCAGTCGGCCCGGCGCGGAGAGCTCCAGGCGCGCCCACATCTCGGCGATGGTCACGCAGCGGTAGAGGGTGGAGGCGCTCACGTGCAGGTCGCCGAGCCCCGTGTCGCGGTCGCGGCAGCGCGCGGCGAGCTTCCTGAACGAGGCGTCGTGCTCGCCCCTCGCCCGCCAGGCCGCGTGATCGCCGCCGTACACGTCGCGCAGGATGGCCTGACCGGCCGCGAGCGTGAACGCCAGCGCCGACTCGCGGGCCAACTCGTTGATGGTGCGCACCACCCCATCGATGACACTGTCCGCCACGGCAGGGGGGAGAAGTTGCCGCCGCTGGATGCGGGTCGAGTCGTCGTTTGCCACGTGAAAACCCTCCGGCGACTATTCGACACCCCGTCCGTCCGCGGTGCAACCACAGGCTGCACCCCGGGCACGCAGCTGTTTCCGGCCGGAAACACGGTGCCGCCCGGCAATTGGCCGCCAATGCCGGTGTTCTCGGGCGTCGCCCGTCACCGCGAAAATCGCGCCCGGGCTCCTGTCGCCCGCGCCCGGCCCACGACTGTTTCCACGTGGAAATGCCCGCGCGGTCACGGGTAGACGATGAACCCCGTGTTGATCGACGCGATCGACCGCCGCTTTCGCATCACCGCGTAGCCCTCGCGCCCACCGGTCTCGTTGGTGTTGCCCTCGATCGTGTGCAACATGCCGTTGTCCACGCGCTCCACGAGGCCAGTGTGCCCGAATCCATGCCCGTGGTCGATGACCAGCACCGACCCGGGCACCACCCGCCCAGGGTGATCGAGCGCGGTGGAAGCGGCCACCCGGGTGGCGACGGGCGACCGGGCCCAGTGCTCCATCACGCGCGCCGTCTTCACGCAGGGGTTCTGCACCCCCTCGGCGCGGGCCGCCTCCGCGAAGCACCAGTAGACGAAGGCCTGGCACCACGGGTGCCCGCCCGCCGGGTCGAGCCCGGCGGCGCGCACGTAGGCATCCACCTCGGGGCCGCGGTTGGTTCCCCCCTGCTCGCGCTTGCCCACCTGCGTGGCCGCCACGAGTACCACCCGGGCGAGGAGCGCGGTGGGCGCGGCATCGACCACCGGCGCCGGGTCCGCGAAAAGCAGCGCCCAGCTCACCGGGCCGACGATGCCGTCGGCCTCGATGCCCGCGCGGGTCTGGAAGAGGCGGACGGCAGAGTCCGTCTCGGCGCCAAAGGCCCCGTCCACGTCGATGCCGTAGCCGAGCTCGACCAGGCGCGCCTGCACGCGGGTGACAATGGTGGTCCTGGGGTCGCCGCGACGGACGGCACCCCCGGGGTAGCTGGGCATCTCGGACTCCCTTTGCTGCCGGGTGCACCACCGGCCCGCCCAGTGTCACCCTCCCCGCCTGGAGCTGTCAATGACCAAGTCAACGCCGGGGGTGCGTTTACGCGTGGAAATGGCGACAGGGCCCAGCCACAATTCACGCGTGGAAACGAAGCCGCTTGAATCGACGGTGAGTAGAATCGCACACTATTAGGTAGTACCTGTGTAGTTCTTTGTCGTGTCGCGACAAGTGACTTTTTTCATCGCCCCCCGTTGACGTCGCGTCCGCTCCGAGAAACACTCCCGACGCCAGCCCACGCGGCGCCGGCGCTCCCCAACCCCCGTCTCTCGAGGCATCCCGATGCGTTCGTCTCGTCATGTCCGGTTCGCACCGAAGTCGGCGCGCTACCTCGTCACCGAGGTGCCCGATCACCTCCCTCACGCGCGCGCGCTCGCGGTGAGCGCGCCCCTCACCGCCACCGACGGGGGCGACGAGGGCGACTACACCCTCGCGGTCGATGGTGCCACCAGCAGCGCCCGGGGCGTGCTGAAGCTCGCCGGTCAGCTCGGCGGCACCGCCGACCTGCCCGACGTGCGCGGCCTTCGCGTGCTCGACAACGCGGCGCCGCAGCTGCTCACCATCGGCGAGGTGCAGGACGGCGAGGTGCTGGCGCGGTCGGGCACGGGGCTGGTCGGCGTGTCTGCGCTCTCGACCGGCGGCGGCACCGTCACCGGCAACATCGCGATGAGCGGCAACAAGGTCACCGGGCTCGCCAGCGGCACCGACACGGGCGACGCGGCCACCTACGGGCAGCTCACCTCGATGGTCAACGGCCTCGACTGGCAGCAGTCGGTGCTCGACGCCATCTCCGCGCCGCCGGGCTCCCCGGCACCGGGCGACCGCTACCTCGTCACCGCGACGGCCTCCGGCGCCTGGGCCACCCACGAGGAGAAGATCGCGCAGTGGACCGGCGGCGCCTGGGCCTTCACCGTGCCCAACAAGGGCTTCACCGTGCACGTGGAGGCCACCGGGCAAGACATCACCTACAACGGCAGCCACCCTGCCGGGAGCTGGGTGAACATCGGCGCGAGCGTCGACCACGGCTCGCTGATCAACCTCGGGACGGGCAACCCCCACGTGCAGTACCAGCTCGGCATCGCCAAGGGCGCGGCCGATGGCTATGCCGGGCTCGACGGTACCGGTCGCGTGCCCGGCACCCAGGCGCCTCCGAAGAGCGTGTACGCCACGGGCGGCAACCAGGCGATGGTCCCGGGCGACATCGGGGCACCCCCGTCCGCGCGCGCCGTCGCGACCGGCCCGGGCCTCGGCGGTGGGGGCGATCTCTCGGCCGACCGGACGCTGTCGATCGTCGCCTTCACCGGGCTCGTTGCCCGCGACCACGACCCGGCGCTCTCGAGCTGGTCGGCGAGCGAGACGAAGGTGCACGTCACCTACGACGCTGGCCCCGACGGCACGCTCGTGCCCGTGGGGCTGCGCCTCCCGGCGACCGTCGACGACGCGCTGGAGACCGAAGCCGTGTTCGAGTTCCACGACGCCACCACGCGGATCGTCACGAACGTGTCGATGATCCTCGTGCTCGACGACAACATGCAGGGGCTCGCCAACGCGTTGATGGGCGACGTCACCGGGGCCGAGTCAAACAACGGTCGCAGCGTGCGAAAGGTGATCTTCCGCACCCGCAACACGACGGGGAGCCCGGTCAACGACATCGACCTCGGCGCCTTCCGCCTGCGCGCCTACGCCTTCCCGCGCGGCGGGGGCGGCGCGCTGTAGCCCCGGTTTCCCTGTCCGCTCCAACCCTCCCCAGGCGAGAAGAAGATGTCGCTCGATACCCGCACGTTCATCAATGGCGTCTTGCTCGAGGAGGGCACGGGCAATCGCCTGGCCGGCATCACCGTCACCGCGTGGCGGCAGGGCTTGCAGAGCGGGCGCCCCCTCGGCTCGGCGGTGTCCGGCGCCGAGGGGCGCTTCCGCGTGCCGCTTCCCGCCTCGGGCACGCAGAGCCGGGGCGCCGTGCGGCTGGTGTTCACCTACGGGCTGGAGGAGCTCACGCCGGCGGAGGGGAGCCCGCGCACGCTGTCGCCGGTCGACCTCGAGCGCGAGGTGGCGATCTGCCTGCCCTCGCCCCACCTCTGCACCAGCCCGGACGACCTCGACCCCGTCGACCCGGGCAACGACTGGTCGGTGTACGGCCTCGCGCGACACGAGGACGGCACGCCGCTGGCGGGCCTCGCCGTCCGGGTGGTGGCCCGGACGGTGTCGGGCAGCACCACGCTGGGCAGCACCACGGCGGGCAACGACGGCTTCTTCCAGGTGAACTACCCGGCGCCCGGCCAGGGACAGCGCCCGCCCCACGTGGCGGTCGAGGTGCTCGACGGGGCCACGCCCCCGGCGGTGCTCTATCGCTCCGACACCGCATTCTCGGTGGCGCAGCTTGCCCGCGTCGACGTGACCGCCACCGGCGAGGCGCACCGCGGCGCGTCCGAGTTCGCCACCGTGCAGGCCGCCGTCGACATCGAGCGAGGCGCCGTCGCCTTCGGCGACATCGACGACGACGCGCTCGAGTTCATCATCGAGGCCGTCGGCCTCCCGGCCGCTGCCGTCCGCGCCTACGTGCGCGCGGGACAGGTCGACGAGGCGCTCGCCACCCCGGGCTGGCACGAGCAACTCCACGGCGTGCTCCGGCGGTCCCGCAAGCTCACCACGGCGCGGCTGTTGCGCCTGCGCGCCACCGTGGTGGCCTCGCTGCTCGACGCTGCGGCCACCCAGAACACCATCTCCCGCGCCGCGGCCGACCAGGCCACCGCCTTCACCGAGGCACTGGTGGCCACGCGAGTGGCACGCGCGCTCGACAGCGACCACGAGGACTCGCTCATCCCGCTCGCCCTGGCCGCCGGGCTCAGCACCTCGGAGCGTCAGCTGGTGTCTCGCCGGTGGGCGGAGCGGGAGAGTACGGTCAGCGCGTTCTGGTCCGATCTCGAGGCGGAGATGGGCGCCCCGGCGGTGCAGAAAGTGCGGCGGGCGATCACCCTGCACACCCACGCCGAGCAACACCTGCCGATGGTCGAGGTGGTTGCGGCGGCCGTCGGCCAGGGCGCCCTCTCGACGATGGCCACCTACACCCGCGCAGAGTGGGGCGCGCTCATCGACGCACCCTGGAGTGGCGGGGCCACAGTCGGCGTCCCGAGCGGCATCGACGGCTCCACGCCGGAGCTGCGGCGAGAGAACTACATCACCGCGCTGCGCGACAACGCCGAGCGGGCCTTCCCGTCGGCTCGCGTCCGGGTCGATGTCGCGGCCGACCAGGGCTCCCCGGCCGAGCTGCGCGCCTTCCTCGACGCCAACCCGAGCTTCGACTTCGCCGCCAACAAGGTGGAGGGCACCGGGCCCGACGCCGAGGCGGCGCGGAAGTACCAGCGCCTGTTCAGCGTGTCGCCGGGCACGGGACGCTGGTCGGCGATGGGGGCTCTCGGCGCGAGCCACGACTCGGCGCTCTCGATCGCCCGCACGCCCCGGTCCAGCTTCGTGGCCGACTGGAGCGGCGCGCTGGGCGGCGACGAGTTCGCCACCGACACTCACATGATCGCCACCGGGCGCGCAATCGTGGCGCAGCTCGCTTATGTAGCGGGCCACCCCGACCGCCACGTGCCGATCCGTGCCCTCGGCGGTCCGGTCGACCCGAGCTTCCTCGAGGACGACACCGAGGTCTACGAGGCCGCCGGCAACTGCGACTGCGATCCCTGCCTGTCGCTCACGGGACCGGCCGCGTACCTCGTCGATCTCCTGGCCTGGATCGACAGCCTCGAGGCGGCCACCACCGGGGTGGTGGGCGACGACAGCAAGAGCATCCACGGGCGGCGCCCCGACCTGCGCCTGGTGGAACTGTCCTGCGACAACACCTACCGGCAGCTGCCCTACATCGACCTCGTCAACGAGATCCTGGAGCGCGAGGTGCTCGTCCGCTCAGGGGAAACGGTCACCATCCCCTACGTCCGGTCTACCCTCGACGCCACCGAGCTGCTGGTCACGCCGGAGCACGTCGTGGCCGCTAACAGCGGCACCACCGCGTACGACATCGTCGGCAGCTCGACTCGCTCGCTTGGCCTGCCCTACCACCTCTGGAACGAGCAGGCGCGCACATTCCTCGCGCAGCTGGGGGTGTCTCGCGTGGAGCTATTGCGGGCGATGTCGTTCCCGGGCGCCACCGAGGTGCTCCCGGGCGACGCCTCGGTGGAGGCGCTGGGCCTCTCGGCGGCCGAGGTGGCGCTGATCGTCGATGATGCCGTGACCGGGCAAGTCCGCTGGGGCTACGACGCCACCGTGGGCTGGGTGGCCGAGCTGGAGGTGCTGGCCACCTTCATGGCGCGCGCGCGCCTCACCTACGCCGAGGTGCTTGAGCTCTTGCACTGCCGGGCCGCCAACCCCGGCATCGACAGTGGCGGCACCACCTACATTCACCTCGTCGCGACCGACCCCTGCGACGCCGACGCGATCGTTCTGCGGTACGACGCTGCCACCCCGGTGGCCCTGGTCGATGCCCAGTGGCGACGCCTCTCGCGCTTCCTCCGGCTGTCGCGCGCGCTGGGCGTGGGCCTGCTCGATTGCGATCGCGTTCTCGCCGCGATGGGCGTGGCCGATGCCGACGACGACACGCAGCTCACCGGCGCGGTGGCGGCGTCGATCGGCGCCTTGAAGAGGCTGTCCCTCGCCACTGGCCGTCCCGTCGTGCAGTTGCTCGGCTGGTTCGTGCCCCTCGACACGCGGGCCGATCGCGCCGATGCCACGCGACCAAACCCGCCCCGCTACGATCGCCTCTTTCTCGACGCGGCCACCTTCCCCGAGGCGGCCGACCCGGTGGGCAACGGATGGGCCTTCCGGCTCAATCCTGCCCGGACGGAGCTGGCCGACGCCGGGAGCGAGTTCCTTGCCGCGCATGCCGCGAGCATCGCCGCGGCGCTCGGCACGAGCACCAGCGAGGCCGAGGCGGCCGTGGCGTGGGTCGTGGCCGGGGGTGGCACCGCCTTGAACCTCGCGAACGTGTCAGACACAGTGCGCCGTTTGGAACTGGCTGCGGTTCTGGGCACCACGGTGTCGGAGCTCAAGGCGCTCGACGCCTGCAGCGCGATCGACCCCTTCGCCTCGCCCCGCGACGCGCTCAACTTCGTGGAGGAGGTGCGCTCGGGCTGCGACGCCAGCTTTACCGCCGCGCACCTGCTCTACGTGACCACGCACGACGAGGCCGCCGCCGCGCGGGTGGGCCTCAGCGACACGCGCATCCAGGAAGACCTGGGCGCGATCCGCGACCGGGTGCGCGCGCGCGCGAGTGACTTCGACGTGTCCGGCGACGCGGACACCCTGACCCAGGCCGAGCTGGAGGCGTGGATCAACAGCGAGTTCGGCCTCAGCGGGTGGCGCGACGATTTCATCGTGATTGCCGGCACGAGCTGGCTCCCCGCCACCCCCGAGGACAAGCAAGACAAGTGGGAGGCGCTGCAGCTCTTGTGTAGCGTCCACGACGACCTCGCCGCCGCCCTCGACATGCGCGACTTCCGCGCCCGGCTCATCGGCGCGGGCGCCTACGAGCCTGCCATCACCGGTGCCGGCGCGCGCTTTGCATGGGCGCAGCGTATGCTTCGCTGGGGCGCCTACCGGGCCGCGCGGATCGACGCGCTCCGCGAGGAGGCGAGCGCCCAGCTCGCGGCGCGCCTCGGCCGCAACAACGGCTTCGTGGAGCGGCTCCGGTCCGAGCCGGTGGTGGTGCTGGAGGAGGGCATCGACGGCGGCGACGGTGGCTTCGACCTGGTCGACCTGCTCCTGTCTCGCAATTTCCTCGCCCTGGAGAGCGCGGGTGCCGAGGGTAGCTACGCCGACCTCGCCCGCGACGACGACCTGTCGGCGCCGCCCGCCGCCATCGACGACGCGGTGGACTTCTTCACCTGGATCAGCAAGGTGTCGACGCTCTTCGCGGGCCTCGGTCTCGACGAGGACGAGCAGGCCTGGTGGGCCGACCTGGACTGGGGCCTCGTGGGCTCCACCACCCCCTTCGGCCTGGTCGACCTCCGGACGCTCCGCCCCTACGCGCACGTGTCCGGCAACGCCGCGCGCTACGTCGGCGTCGTCAACGCCCGGGTGCTCTTCGCCCAGCGCCAACGCCTCCCCGGCGCCGACCCCGGCTTCGCGGAGATCCTCGATACCGCCGCCTCGATCGACACCGACGTGACCAGCTTCGCCGAGGCCATCGCCACCCGCACCGGCTGGGCCGCCACCGACGTGAGCGACGCCTGCACGGCGCTCGGTTACGCCACCCCGGGATCGTCTACCTTCCAGGACCCGGCGGAGTTCCGCCGCCTGGTCAACGTGCTCGACGCGGCGCGTCGCCTCGGCGTGCCGAGCCAGGTGGTCATCGACTGGTTCACCCACGCGCGCCCGGCCGGGGTGTTCGCCTACGACGCCTCGCAAGACGACGCCGACGCCGCCCTCCGCGCCGCCCGCTCCCGCTACCCCGACGTGGACAGCTGGGCGGTGGTGGCGCGCCCGCTGCGCGACCGCCTCCGCACCCGGCAGCGCGACGCGCTGGTGGCCTGGTTGCTCGCCGACCCAGACAGCCCCTTCGCCGACGAGAGCGATCTTTTCGGTCGCCTCCTCATCGACACGCAGATGGCGCCGATCGCGCTCACCTCGCGCATCCGCCAGGCCTCGCTCTCTGCCCAGACCTACCTCCAGCGCAACATGATGGGCATCGACCGGGCCGAGCTCGTGCTCGCCGACGAGGAGCGCGACCAGTGGGCCTGGCGCAAGAGCTACCGCGTGTGGGAGGCCGCGCGAAAGGTGTTCCTCTACCCGGAAAACTACCTCGACGCGACGCTTCGAACCGGCAAGACCGAGGTGTTCGAGCGCGCCGAGGCGGTGATCGAGCAGGGCGAGCTCGACAGCGACCTGGTGGGCGAGGCGGTGCTCGCCTACACCCGGGGCCTGGTGGAGGTGGCGAGCCTGCTCCCGGCTACTTTCCTCCGCGACGAGGATGGCGTGGTGCACGTGGTGGGGCGCTCGGAGGGCGAGGTCCGCGGCTACTACTACCGGCGCCTGGAGGACGGGAGCTGGACGCCCTGGGAGAAGATCGAGGCCGGGATCTCGGGCGTGCACCTCGCGCTCGCGGTGGACGGGGGGCGGGTGTACTTGTTGTGGTTGAAGTGGGGACGGACTGCGGACACCGAGGGAACGGAGGTGCCCGACGAGCTGGGACGCTGGCGCACCGTGCAGGTGCAGTGGGCGGAGCGCAGCCCGGGGGGTGACTGGTCGGCCGCGCAGTCGAGCGAGGTCTACACCATGGAGTACGTGAAGGACTCCGAGGCCGACACCGGCATCGTGGGGCTGGCGAACGAGGTCGCCGTGAAGCTCGCCAGGTACGAGGAGAAGAGCGGCAAGGCCTACAAGAACATCATCCGCTCGGCCGAGGCGGACATGTTTCGACTGTACACATCAGTCGACGACCACCGCGTCAACGTGCGCGTGACGTGCTCCGCCTGGCAGGACTACCCCGTGGCCCTGTGCCGGATCGAGCCGGCCACGGGGAGGGGGCGCTGGTCGGAGCCGGAGATTACCGACGAGCACGACGAGTCCGATCTGAACCCCGAGGCGCAGGGCGACCAGCTCAAATCGACCGACGACCGCTTCTCCGAGTGCCCGCCCGACGATGTCGCGGCGCTCTACCTGTGGGACTCGTCCATCGGCAGGTCCGCGTTCAGCCAGTTTCCCGACGCGTTGCTGCTCGCGGGAGGGAACAAGGATCTCGGCGGGGCGACGGTGCTGGTCCCCCGTCTGCACGGCGTGGAGTGGCCCGACAACTTCCTCGACTTCTTCCTTGCCCACGAGGGTAGGGTCTTCTGGGTCCACACCGACGCGGCCAGCCTGCCGACGCTCCACGAGCACAACATCGGCTACGATCCGGCGAGCTTCGACGACCTCCTCGCCAACCCCTACCAGGCCGAGCTGTTCTTCCATCCCTACGCCGGGGATTTCCTCGAGAGGTGCGCCTACGATGGCGCCCTGGGCCTGCTGTTCCCGACGGACGACGCGACGGGGAGCAACAACACCCTCGCCCGCCAGCAGTGGGGCAAGGACGACTGGTTCAACGAGCTGTATGCCCCGGTGGGCGACCTCGTGGGGTCTGACGCAGCCGACAAATGCATCGAGTTCCGGCCTGGTGGTGCCTTCACCCTGTACAACTGGGAGCTCTTCTTCCACCTGCCCATGCTCGCCGCCACGCGCCTCGCGGGCGAGGGCCGCTTCGAAGACGCGCTCACCTGGATCCACTGCGTGTACGACCCGCGCTCGCAGAACCAGCATTACGCCGCGGTGAAGCGACCGTGGCGCTTCAAGCCCTTCCTCGACGAGGAGGCTGGCCCGAGCGTGGAAGACTGGGCGGCCTTCGTGGGCACCGAGGGGAGCGAGCAGGGCGCGGCCTACCAGGCCCAGCTCGACGCCTGGCTCGCCGATCCCTTCGACCCGCACCGCCTCGCGATGCTCCGGCCGGGCACCTACCAGCGCTGGGTGATGACCACCTACCTCGACATCCTCCTGGGCTGGGGCGACCAGCTCTTCGCGCAAGACTCGATGGAGTCGATCAACGAGGCCACGCAGCTCTACTTGCTCGCGGGCGACCTGCTCGGCGACCGGCCCGTGGAACTGTCCGGCAAGAAGCGGACCGACGTGTATTCCTACGACAACCTGCCCGGCGGCGACCCGTTCGACTGCCCGGCGGTGGCGGTGGAGAACCAGATCCGGGTGGAGCACGATTTCGGCATCCTCGACGCCGTGAAAGACCCGCCGCTGGTATTCGTGACTTCCGGAGTGGGCGACACCTACTTCTGCGTGCCGCGCAACGAGCAGCTCTACGCCTACTGGGACACGGTGGCCGACCGGCTGTTCAAGATCCGGAACAGCCTCGATCTTTCAGGCAAGTACCGCGCGCTCTCGCTCTACGCCGCGCCGATCGACCCGGACCTGCTGGTGCGCGCCGCGGCGCTCGGCGTCGACATCGCCAGCGCGATCGCCTCGGCCACGGCGACGCTGCCGAGCTACCGTTTCACCGTGCTCTTGGCGCGGTCGCGTGCTCTCGCAGAGGCCACGCGGGCGCTCGGCGGGGCGCTGCTCTCGGCGCTGGAGAAGAAGGAGGCCGAGGAGCTAGCGCTGTTGCGCAACTCGCACGAGCGCGCGTTGCTCGACCTGGTGACCTCGGTCCGCGAGCAGCAAGTCGCCGAGGCGACCAGCGCGGTCGACGCGGTGAAGCGGCAGGTGATCTCGGTGGAGGCGAGGCGGGACTACTACGAGCGGTTGATCAAGAAGGGCCTCTTGCAGGGGGAGAAAAAGCAGATTGACCTGCAGGAAACCGTGCAGGGCTTGGAGGTGACCATGGCACTGCTACACGCGGGCGCGGTCGTGCTGGGCGCCATACCGGCCGTCGGTGTGGGGTCCGTAGTCTACACTGAGTTCTCCGGCGAGCAGGGCGTGCAGGTGCAGGGCAGCCTGGCGTCCGCTGTGGCCAGCTCGGTGTCCGCCCTCTCCACTGGAGCCCAGCTTGCGGGCCTCGGCGCCGGCTGGCGCCGCCGCTCGGCAGAGTGGAAACACCAGCAATCGCAAGCCGAGCTCGAGCTCGAGTCCCTCGCGGTGCAAACCCTCGGCGCCGAGATCCGCCTCGACATCGCCCGTCGCGAGCTGGAGAACCATCGCAAGCAGGTGGCCAACGCCGCCGAGATCGACGACTGGATGCGCGCCAAGTACACCAGCGGAGAGCTGTACAACTGGATGGTGCAGAAGCTGTCCGGCCTGCACATGTCGGCCTACGACCTCGCGCTCACCACGGCGCGGAAGGCCGAGGCCTGCTACCGGCACGAGATCGGCGCGTCCGACAGCGCGTTCGTGGGCTACGCGCACTGGGACTCGCTGCGCTCCGGCCTGCTCGCGGGCGAGTCGCTCGCGCACGACCTCGACCGGATGGAGGCCGCCTACCTCGACAACGACGCCCGGGAGCTGGAGCTCTCCCGCCAGGTTTCGCTCGCCCGGCTCGACCCGGCGGCGCTGGAGCACTTCCGCGCCACCGGCGAGTGCTGGGTGTCGCTGCCCGAGGCGCTGTTCGACCTCGACTGCCCCGGCCACTACTTCCGGCGGCTCCAGTCGGTGTCGCTCACCGTGCCCTGCGTGGCCGGCGCCGCGATGCCGGTGCACGTGGCGATGTCGCTGTCGGGCTCCCGCGTGCGCCGGACCGCGAGCACCACCGCCGACCTGGTGGACGACACAACCCCGCTGTCCACGGTGGTCAGCAGCACCGGCGCGGACGACCAGGGGCTCTTCAACCCCGACCCGCGCGACAGCCGCTACCTGCCCTTCGAGCGGCGCGGGGCGGTGTCGGACTGGCACCTGCGGGCGGCCAACCAGGACATGCCGGGCTTTGACTGGTCCACGGTCACCGACCTCGTGCTCGGGGTGCGCTACACCGCCCGCGACGGCGGCGAGTCGTTCAGGAACACCGTCGTGGGCGGCCTGCCGGACCGGCTCGCGGCGCTGTACGGCGGCGCGCGGTCGAGCACGGAGCTGGCGGACGGCCCCGGGACCACGTCGCGCGTGGTCATCGCCCGCAGCCTCGCCCGCGACTTCGCCGACGAGTGGTACCGGGTGCAGGAAGGCGGCGCCGCGCCCATCAGCATCGACCTCGGCAAGGACCACCTGCCGTACTTCGCGACCGGGCGCACGATCAGCACGGCGCGGGTACACCTCCTGGCACGCGTGGCCAGCGGCAGCTTCTCCGCGGGCGGCAGCGCGTCGCTCGCGGTGGAACGCGCCGTCGCGCCCTCCCTCCCGGCCTCGGTGACAACGGGCAGCTTCGCCGCGTGGCCTGCAGCCGGCGCGGTCGGCCTCGCGACGGGCGGTCCCTCGTGGTCGCTGTCCGGCGGGGGCACCGGCGAGGTGCCCTACTGGCCCGGCACGCTGGCCATCACGCTCTCGGGCCTCGACCCGGCCGATCTCGACGACCTCGTGGTCCTCCTCGAGATCGAGGTCAGCTGAGATGGCCAACCCGCCGTCCCGGCCACCCGCGTTCCCCGCCCCCGGCGGCCCCAACGCCGGCAAGGAGCGCCCCGCCGCGCGCCCGCCGTCGGCGCCGCGCCCGGTGGACGCCCCGGGCAAGACCCGCGAGTCCTTCACGACCGCGCCGCGCCTGGAGTTGCCCCGGGGCGGCGGCGCGATCAAGGGCATCGGCGAGACCTTCAAGGCCAACCCCGCCACCGGCACCGCCAGCCTCTCGGTGCCGCTGCCCTTCTCGCCCGGCCGCCAGGGCTTCACGCCGTCGCTGGCGCTGTCCTACGACTCTGGCGCCGGGAACGGCCCCTGCGGGCTCGGCTGGTCGCTCGGCGTCCCCTCGATCCAGCGAAAGACGGACAAGAAGCTGCCGTCGTACCGCGACGCCCGGGACGAGGACACGTTCGTGCTCGCGGGCGCCGAGGACCTCGTCCCCGCGCTGGTGCCGTCCGGCAGCGACTGGGCCGAGCCCGCGCTGCCCGCCGCGACGGACGGCACCACCACCTGGCAGCGCCGCCGCTACCGGCCCCGGGTCGACGACGGCGGCACCCGGGTGGAGCGCTGGACCACCGCCAGCGGCGACGCCCACTGGCGCGCCTGGAGCCGCGACGGGACGCTGAGGATCTTCGGCCTCTCCGCGAGTGCTCGCCTCGCCGACCCGGACGACGCCACCCGGGTGTTCGCCTGGTACATCGAGGAAGAGCACGACGAGCGCGGCAACATCATCAAGTACGAGTACCAGGCGGAAGACGCCACCGGCGCCCCGGCCACGCAGGCGGAGTCTACCCGCTCGCTCCCCGGCCACGGCTGCGCGTACGCGTACCTCAAGCGCGTCCTCCACGGCAACACCACCCCCTTCGCCGACGACGGGAACTGGCTGTTCGAGCTGGTGCTCGACCACGGCGACCACTCGGGGAGCGGGACGGCGAGCCCGCCGGTCCCGCCGCTTCACGAGCCCGACCAGGACTGGCCGGCGCGGCAGGACGCCTTCTCCAGCCGCCGCCCCGGCTTCGACTGGCGCTGCCGCCGCCTGGTGCGCCGGGTCCTCGCTTTCCACCGGTTCTCTGACCCGTCCGCCGCGACGACGGCGCCGGCACTCGTGAAATCGCTGGAGCTCGAGTACGACCACTCCCCGGTCGCGACCACGCTCGCCTCGGTCACCCTGCGCGGCTGGAAGGAGGAGTCCGGCACCTGGACGACCGAGACCATGCCGGCGCTCGAGTTCACGTACACCCCGGCGACGGTCGACACCACCGTCCACCTCCTCCAGGGCGTGGACGACCTGCCGGGGGGCCTCGACGCCTCGCGCTGGCAGTGGCAGGACCTCGACGGCGAGGGCATGCAGGGCCTGCTCGCCGAGCACGGCGGGCGCTGGTTCTTCAAGCGCAACGAGGGCGGCGGGGTGCTGGGCCCGGCGCGGCTGGTGGGGCCCCGGCCGTCCCCCGGCTCGGCGTCCGGCCTGGCCGACATCGACGGCGACGGGCGGCTGGAGCTGCTGTCGCGATCCCCCGCCTTCCACGGCCTCGCGCCGCGGGCCGAGGACGGGACCTGGCTGCCGCCGAGGCCCTTCCGCCAGGTGCCCGTCCTCGACTGGGACAGCCGTGCCACGCGCCAGCTCGACCTCGACGGCGACGGGCTCCCCGACCTGCTCGTCACCGAGCACGACTGCATCACGTGGTACCCGTCGCTCGGCCGGGAGGGCTGGGACGAGGCGCGGCGCTCGCGCCACCGCGCGAGCGAGGACCTCTCGCCGCGCGTGTTGTTCCAGTCGGGCGGGGAGTCGATCTTCCTCGCCGACATGGACGGCGACGGGCTCACCGACATCGTCCGCGTGCGCAATGGCTCGGTCTGCTACTGGCCGAGCCGGGGGCACGGCCGCTTCGGGGCGCGGCTGCAGATGCAGGACTCGCCGAGGATGGACGCCGAGGACCAGTTCGACCCCCGCCGCGTCCGGCTGGCCGACGTGGACGGCTCCGGCCCCGCCGACTTGATCTACCTGGGCGCCGAGGGCGCCACCGTCTACCCCAACTGCGCGGGGAACGGCTTCGCCAGCGCCACCGGCACGGCGCTCCCGGCCTTCCCCGGGGTGGACTCGGCGGTGGCGGTGCAGGTGGCCGACCTGCTCGGCGACGGGACCGCCTGCATGGTCTGGTCGTCCCCCCTGCTCCGCGACGGCTGGGCGCCAGTCCGGTACGTCCGCCTGATGGCCGAGGGGAAACCCTACCTCTTGAAGACCGTCACGAACAACCTCGGCCGCGTCACCACGCTCTCGTAC
>SXGT01620820.1_pt1 | contig 14806 bp, 9 predicted proteins | sample 3176221 | NCBI WGS metagenome assembly SXGT01 (sample SAMN11356862, study PRJNA531348) | freshwater metagenome | isolation source: freshwater sample F1-120 | place: China: Fuxian Lake, Yuxi | collected 2017-12-25
GCTCTACCCTGAACTCTTCAAGCAACTCGAATCCGTGCGATGGGACATGGACAAGGACAGTCCCTGGGACCAGTTCGACGCTGCTTCGCTCACCGATGAGCAGGCCCAGACCATCAAGATGAACGCCATCACCGAGTGGGCGGCGCTGCCGGCCACCGAGATGTTCCTGCGCGACAACCGCGACGATTCCGATTTTTCTGCCTTCATGTCGATCTGGTTCTTCGAGGAGCAGAAGCACTCGCTGGTGCTCATGGAATACCTGCGGCGCTTCCGTCCCGACCTGGTGCCCAGCGAACAGGAACTGCACGACATCCGCTTCGAGTTCGACCCCGCTCCGCCACTCGAAACGCTGATGCTGCACTTCTGCGGCGAGATCCGCCTCAACCACGGGTACCGCCGCGCCAGCGAATGGCACACCGAGCCGGTGATCAAGCAGATCTACAGCACGCTCAGCCAGGACGAGGCGCGCCATGGAGGCGCCTACCTGCGCTACATGAAGCGCGCCATCGGCAAGTTCGGTGACGAGGCGCGTTCGGCGTTTGCCAAGGTGGGTGTGCTCATGGCGAGTGCGCGGCGCACCGCGCAGGCGCTGCACCCGACCAACCTGCACGTGAACAAGACGCTGTTTCCCAACGACACCATTCAGAGTCGCCTGCCCGATCCCGAGTGGCTCGAGCACTGGCTGGACAAGCAGATCAACTTCGATGCGGTCTGGGAAACGCGGGTCGTCGAACGCATCCTGCACAACATGAGCCTGCTCATGGACCAGAGCTTCAAGACCGTTCAGGAACTCAACCGCTTCCGCAAATCGCTGGCGGTGGTCACGCCCGCGCCCCAGGCCACCTGAGTCCGTCGTTGCCGGCGGACCAGCCCGGCCACCACGCCACCAGCAGGCCCAGCAGCAGCCCCCACACCACACCGCTGAGGTGGGCGGCCTGCACCACCGACATGTCGTTGGCCCGGTCCCAGACCACCGGGTTCCACCAGCCGCGCTCCATCGCGGTCTTGACGAGCACGCCGAGCGCCAGAAGCGCGCCCCAGCGCCGCGCCTTGCGAATCGGAATGCGTTTGAACACCAGCTGCACCGCCAGCACCATGGCCCCGGCGTGCAGCAGACCCGAAAGCCCCACCGCGTAGCCGATCTGCGGCCACAGCAGCAGGCTGATCTGCGTGAGCGGCCACGCGAGGAGCCAGGCCACGGTGCAACGCAGGCTGGGACGCACAAGCCAGGCAAACGCGGTAAGCGCGCCCAGAGCGAGTTGGTTGCCGATGAGATGCGGGGTGTTGAGGTGCACCCAGGCGCTGGTCCAGAGTGTCCAGGGGCGATCGGCCCAGTGATCGGCGCGCCAGGTGAGCGCCTCCACCGCGCCCGACTGCGCCCACCACAGCAGCATGCTGGCCACACCGTGCACGCAGCACACCACCAGCCAAGCGCGCGAAGGAATCATGAGTTCGTCGTGGTGGCGGCCTGCTGCTGGCGCCCCAGCACGTGCTGCCACAGGGCGCGCACGGCGGCGGCGGCGGTTTCCACCCGCGCCGGCTCCACCTGGGTGGGCATCTCGTCGAGCCGCGCCTGGTGCTGGATCTGGCGCAACTCGCGGTAGGCGCGCGCTGCGGCCTCGCCCATGCCGGGCTCCAGCAGCCCCACCTGTTCGGCGCGGCGCAGCAGGTTGATGTTGCCGGTGTTGGCTCGCAGTTCGGGGTGCGCGTGCGAATGCAGCAGCACCAGGTATTGCATGACGAATTCCACGTCCACCATGCCGCCGGGGCTGTGCTTCACGTCGAACCGGGTGCCGCGCACCGGGTGGGCGGCGCGCACCTTGGCGCGCATGGCCACGATCTCGGCGGCCAGCAGCTGCGCATCGCGCGGCGCGGTGATGACGGCCTCGCGAACGGCGTCGAATCGACCGGCCAGTGAAACGACCCCCAAGACGAAGCGCGCGCGCGTCATGGCCTGGTGTTCCCAGGTCCAGGCGGTGTTGCTGCCGCGCTGTTGCTGGTAGTTGGCGTAGGCGTTGAAGCTGGTCACCAGCAGACCCGAATTGCCGTTGGGCCGCAGCGCGGTGTCGATCTCGAACAGGTCGCCCTCGCTGGTCTTCACGGTCAGCCAGTTGATCATCTTGCGCACGAAGGCGGCGTAGATCTCGGACGCGTTCTCGTGCTCGTCCTCGTAGACGAAGACGATGTCCAGGTCGCTGCCGTAGCCGAGTTCTTTGCCCCCGAGCTTGCCGTACCCAATGATGGCGAAGCGCGGTTCGTCGCGGTGGCGGTTCTTCAGGCGGGCCCAGCACCAGCGGGCCGTGGTGCGAAGCACGGAGTCGGCCAGCGCCGAAAGGTCGTCGGCCACCTGCTCCACCGTCAGCACCTTCTCCACATCGCGCGCGAGCGTGCGGAAGACCTCGGCGTGATGCGCGCGGCGCAGCAGGTTGAGCAGGGCCTCTTCGTCGTCTTCGCCGGTGGATTGCAGCGCGGCGCGGCGCGCTTCCAGCTCGGCCTCGAACTGCGCCGCATCGAAACGGTCGCTCAGCAACTGCTGGCTGGCCAGCTCGTCGATGACGCCCGGGTGCTGGAGCAGATAACGCGCCGGCCAGTTGGCCGCGCCCAGCAGGCGCAGGAGTCTTTCGTGCACCGAAGGGCGTTCCTGCAGCAGGGCCAGGTAACTCTCGCGGCGCAGCAAGGGTTCGATCCAGTCGGCCATGCGAAGCGCGGCTTCTTCGCTCACGCGGCCTTCGTCGAGCCAGGCGCCGGTGCGCTGCACCAGGCGCACCAGCCGCGACCGCGCGTCTTCGCGCAGGGCCAGCACGCGAGGGTGGTCGCACCATTGGCCCACCTTGGCCGCAAAGGCCGGCGGCAGCTGCGCCAGCACACTCTCCAGTTCGTCGGCCGGACCGCGCGCCCCCGCACCGTTCTTGCCATTCTTGCCGTTGCAGCCTTTGCCGTTGCAGCCGCCGTTGGTCGGGCCGCCCAGCAGGGTGTCGAACTCTTGCGCCACCAGTTCGCGGTGGGCATCGAGCGCGTGCAGGAACGCGCACACATCGGGGTATTCCAGTGTGGCCGCCAGCCACGCCAGATCGTCGTCCTGCGTGGGCATCACGTGCGTCTGCTGATCATCCAGGTACTGGATGCGGTGCTCCACGCGGCGCAGGAATTCATAGGCCTGGGCGAGCGCATCGGCCGTGGCCTGCGGCATCAGGCCGGCCTTGCACAAGCGCTGCAGGGCGTCCAGCGTGGGGCGTGTGCGCAGCTCGGGGAACTGGCCGCCGCGCACCACCTGCAGCAACTGCACGGTGAATTCGATTTCCCGGATGCCGCCGCGCGAGAGCTTCACGTCGTTGGAGCGGCCCGGATTGCCGGCGGCGCGCTTGGCGGCGTGGTCGCGAATCTGTCGGTGCAGGCTGCGCAGGGAATCGAACACCCCGTAGTCGAGGTAGCGGCGGAACACGAAGGGCAGCACGGTGCCACGCAGCGCCTGCGCGCCGCCATCGCGCACGCAGGCCGCCGGTGCGATCACACGGCTCTTCAGCCAGGCAAAGCGCTCCCATTCACGACCTTGCACCAGGAAATACTCTTCCAGGGCGCCGAGCGAAACCGCACTCGGGCCCGAATTGCCGTTGGGCCGCAGCGCGAGGTCGACCCGGAACACGTTGCCGTGCTCGGTGGTTTCGCCCACCGTGTTGTAGATGTGCTTGACGGCCTTGCCGAAGTACTCGTGGTTGCTGATGCGGTTGCGGCCCTGCGCGTTGCCGGCGGTCTCGCCGTCCTGGTCGTACACATAGATCAGGTCGATGTCGCTCGATACATTGAGCTCGCGCGCGCCGAGCTTGCCCATGCCGATCACCCAGAGCTGGGCACGCCGGGACTGGCCATCGCTTCCCGTGCACAACGGCGCGCCATGCAGTTCGTCGAGGTCGGCGAAGGCGAGTGTGCAGGCCGCATCGAGCGCGAGCTCGGCGAGCTCGGTCACCGAACGCGTCACCACCGCGAGTGGTGCGCGTTGTTCGCAGTCCAGCACCACCAGGCGTTCCAGCACCAGCTGGCGCAACACCCGCAGCGCGGCGGGAAGGGACAGTCCGCGTTCGCGCAGGCTGGTCAGGCACAGCTGCATGCTGGCGTGCACCGGTTCGCCCGGTGGCAGGCAGGTCAGTTCATCGGGGTAGCGGCGCCGGATGCGCTGGACGAAGCGCGAACGATCGGCCTGGCGATCGGCGGGCGTCAGCGCGGGACAGGCGTTCACATTTGATGACAAACCGGAAACTCCCGCTGAGGAACCCGTGGAAAGGCTGGCCGTCATAATTTGCGGTGGACATGAATCAAAGACCGGCTCCCATCGCTGCTGCCCCGCGAACCCTCAAGACACTTTCGTTGGCAACGCGGCTCATGTTGTGGCTGGTTCTTGCGGGCTGGAGCCTGTTTGCACTGACCTGGTTCGGCCTGCACGCGTGGATTGTGCCCCGAATCGGCGAATGGCGTCCCGACCTGGAAAGGTGGGCGAGCGCGGCGGTCGGGGTTCCGGTCCGGGTGGGCGATATCCGTGCCAAGGACACCGACGACGACCGCACCTGGCTGCCCGCGTTGATGCCGTCTTTCGAGTTGCGCGATGTCCAGCTCATCGATTCGCAGGGTCGCGTGGCCTTGCAGTTGCCGCTCATCCGCACCTCGGTTTCTGCGCGGTCCATCTGGCGCGGCGGCTTCGAGCAGATCGTGATCGACCAGCCGGTGCTGGACGTGCGGCGCACCGCGCAGGGCCGCATCGAGGTCGCGGGGCTGGACCTTGCCGGGCCCGGTGAGGGCGACACCCGCGCCGCCGACTGGTTTTTTGCCCAGAGCGAGTTCGTCATTCAGGGCGGCACGCTGCGCTGGACCGACGACCTGCGTGCCCAGCCGCCGCTGGCGCTGGAACAACTGAATCTGGTGGTGCGCAACACCACGCTCACCCACCAGTTCCGGATCGATGCCACGCCACCACCGGCCTGGGGCGAGCGCCTGAGCCTGCGCGGGCGCCTGCGCGAACCCCTGCTCGACCTCGACCGCCAAGCCTCGCCACCGCAGAACCCCTGGCACCGCTGGAGCGGTGAAGTGTTTGCCGATTTCACCCATGTGGATGTGCAGCGCTTGCGCGCGTATGTGGACCTGTCGGACTGGGGCGTGGAGGTTCGCGCGGGGCGGGGCGCCCTGCGCGCCTGGGCCGACGTGGCCAACGGCGAGGTGGCCGGCATCACCGCCGATCTTTCGCTGCAGGGCGTGGAGGCGCAGCTGGGCCCGCAACTGCCGGTGCTCGCCATCGCCGATCTGCAGGGCCGGCTCTCGGCCGCCTGGTCTAACGACGGCTACGAGCTGTCCACCGAGAACCTGGCCTTTCAGACGCCCGAGGGTGTGACCTGGCCCGCCGCCAGCCTTCGGCTGGCGCACACCGTGGCCCGCGAGGGCCGGGGTGCCAGCGTCGAACTCAACGCGCAGCGCTTCGAACTGGCCGCGCTCGCCTCCATCGCCAGCCGCCTGCCTTTGCCCGCGTCCGCCCATGGCCTTATCGAACAACTGCGCCCGGTCGGCCAAGTGAATGGCCTGAACGCTCGATGGCAAGGGCGAGCCGGTGCGGTGGCTGCGGCCGAGGGCGGCCCCGACTGGACGCAGGGCAGTTACCAGGCCAGCGGCCGGGCCGTGGGGCTGGGGCTTTCCGGGCAGGGCAGCGGCCGCATGTCGGCTTCGGGCCGCTACCCGCTGCCCGGGCGCCCGGGCATCAGCGGCGCCACGGTGGATTTCGACTTCAGCGATCAGGGCGGCCGCGCACAGATCAGCGTGCGAGACGGCGCGCTGGAACTGCCCGACGTGTTCGAAGAGGCCCAGCTGCCGTTGAACCGATTCGATGCCGAAGCGAGCTGGCGCATTCGGGGTGAGCGCATCGAGGCGCAGCTGGAGAACGTGCAACTGAGCAACGCCGACGCCGAAGGCACGGGCCAGGCCAGCTGGCACACCGGCGATGGGCCGGAGCAGCGCTTCCCCGGCGTGCTCGACCTGACCGCCACGCTCACCCGCGCCGAAGCCACACGGGTGCACCGTTACCTGCCGCTCACCGTGCCGGCCGAGGCGCGTCGCTATGTGCGGGAAGCGGTGCTCGGTGGTGCATCGAACAAGGTCGATTTCCGGGTGCGCGGTGACGTTGCCGACGTGCCCTTCGAAGACCCGGGCGATCAGGGTGAATTCCACATTTCTGCGCGCCTGCAGGATGTCGACATGGACTACGTGCCGGGCTTCCTGCAGTCCACCGGCGACGCGAGCTGGCCGGGGCTGCGCAAGGTGGCGGGCGATCTGGTGCTCGATCGCAACTCGCTCAAGGTGACCGTGAGCGAAGCCGGCATCGCCGGTGCGCCAGGCGTTGGGCTGAGCCAGGGCGAAGTCGGCATCAACGACCTCAAGGGACATTCGGTGCTGATGATGAAGGCCAGGGCGCAAGGCCCCGCACCCGAACTGCTGGGCTTCGTGCAGCGTTCGCCCGTGAACGCCATGACCAGCGAGGTGCTGGCGCGCTCTCGCATCGGCGGCGCCGCACACGGCAACTTCGCCCTCCAGTTGCCACTGCACGATTCGAACGCCACACAGGTCAGTGGCACCGTGCAGTTCGACGGCAACGACGTGCAGATCTCGCCTGATTCGCCCTTGCTGGGGCGCGCCAGCGGCACGCTCGCCTTCACCGAAAAAGGCTTCACCGTGCGATCGGCGCAAGCCCGGTTGCTCGGCGGCGACGTGCGCTTCGAGGGCGGCATGCAGCCTGATGCAGAGGGCGTGCCGCGCGTGCTGTTCAGGGGCCAGGGCGAAGCTCACGCCGAGGGCCTGCGCGACGCCGGTCTGGGCTTTGTCTCGCGCCTGTTCCAGAACGCCAGCGGCAGCACCGCCTACACCCTGCAGCTCGGCTTCAAGGGCGGGCAGCCCGAAATGCAGCTGGCCAGCAGCCTGCAGGGCCTGGCCCTGAACCTGCCCGCGCCGCTGGCCAAGACGGCCGAGGCCAGTCTGCCGCTGCGGTTTGACAACACCGTCCTGGAGATGAGCGCGGACGACGCGCGCACCGATCAGCTCACGGTCCAGCTCGGCACCGCCATGGCACCGGTGCTGGCCGTGCGGTACGAGCGCGACGTGAGCGGTGCCGAGCCCCGTGTGCTGCGGGGTGGCATTGCCGTGGGTCTGAATCCCGACGAGACCCCGTGGGCCGGCGACGGCGTGAGCGCCAACGTGCAGCTCGACCGGGTCGATGTGGACGCCTGGGAACGGGTGTTCACCTCGGCCACCGGCGTGGAGGTGCGCGGCACCGCAGGCCCGCGCGCGGCCTCGGCCAGCAGCCTGGGCTACCTGCCCACCACGCTGGCCGTGCGCGCCAACCGGCTCACGGTGGAAGGACGCAGCTTCAACCGGGTGGTGGTGGGCGGCTCTCGCGAAGGCAGCCAGTGGCGCGCCAACATCGACGCCGACGAGCTCAACGGTTATGTGGAAGTGCGGCAGTTGCCCAGCGGTGCGGTGGGCAGTGTCTATGCCCGGCTCGCGCGGCTCACGCTCGCGCCCTCAGCCACCACCGAGGTGGAGCAGCTGCTCACCCAGCCCACCAGCGTGCCCGCGCTGGACATTGCGGTCGACGACTTCAGCCTGGCCGGCCGGCAGCTGGGGCGGGTGGAGATCGAGGCCGTGAACCGCGGTGGGCCGGCCCGCGCGGCCGAATGGCGCCTGAACAAACTCCGCCTGGGCGTGCCCGAAGCCCGCCTGAACGCCACCGGCAACTGGGCCGCGATGGGCGGCGAGGGCGGCCAGCGCCGCACCGCGCTCACCTTCACCCTGGACGTGGACGACTCCGGCGCGCTGCTCCAGCGCTTCGGCCGCGAAGGCGCGGTGCGGGGAGGCAAGGGCCGCATCGAAGGCAGCATCGGCTGGATCGGTTCGCCGCTCTCCATCGACTACCCCAGCATGTCGGGCCAGCTGCGTGCCGATTTCGAGCGCGGCCAGTTTCTGCAGGTGGAGCCCGGAGCAGGCCGCCTGCTGGGCGTGCTCAGCCTGCAGGCCCTGCCACGCCGGCTCGCGCTCGATTTCCGCGACGTGTTCTCCCAGGGTTTCGCGTTCGACTTTGTGCGCGGCGACGCGCGCATCGAGCAGGGCGTGCTGTTCACCAACAACCTGCAGATGAAAGGCGTGAACGCGGCGGTGTTGATGGAAGGCAGCGCCGACATCGCGCGCGAGCAACAAGACCTGAAGGTGGTGGTGGTGCCCGAGATCAATGCCGGTACGGCTTCGCTCATCGCCACCGCCATCAACCCCGCCATCGGCCTGGGCACGTTCCTGGCCCAGTTCCTGCTGCGCCAGCCGCTGCAGAGTGCGGCCACGCAGCAATTCCACATCACCGGCACCTGGGCCGACCCGCAGGTCGAAAAGGTGGAGCGCCCCGCGCCCGCCCGCGAGCCGGCCAAAGGCACGGTGCAGTAAGCTCGCCCTTCCATCGAAAGGAACCGCATGAAAGTCGCTTCGATCCAGATGGTTTCGGGCATCAGCCTGGACGTCAACCTCAGCGAGGCCTTGCGCCTGTTGCGCCAGGCCGCCAGCGCCGGCGCCGAACTCGCCGTGCTGCCCGAGTACTTCTGCTTCATGGGCGTGAAAGACGAAGACAAGCTGCTGCTCGCCGAAACCCCCGGCCTGGGCATGGTGCAGGATTTTCTGTCGGACGCGGCGCGCGACCTCAAGATGTGGGTGGTGGGCGGCACGCTGCCCATGGCCACCGACGACCCCACGCACGCCGCCAACGCGAGCCTGGCCTACAACCCGCGCGGCGAATGCGCCAGCCGCTACGACAAGATCCACCTCTTCCGCTACGACAACGGCCGCGAGCGCTACGACGAAGCCGCGGTGCTGCGCGCCGGCGAAACACCCACCGTGTTCGAATGCCGCGACCGCAACGGACAGGACTGGCGCATCGGCCAGACCGTGTGCTACGACCTGCGCTTCGGCGAGCTCTACCGCATGCTCGCGGCCGACGTCCTGCTCGTGCCCTCGGCCTTCACGCACACCACCGGCCAGGCCCACTGGGAAGTGCTGCTGCGCGCGCGCGCCATCGAGAACCAGGCCTATGTGATCGCCAGTGCGCAGGGCGGCAAGCACGAGAACGGCAGGCGCACCTGGGGCCACAGCATGGTCATCGACCCCTGGGGTGAGGTGATGGCCCTGCACGCCGAAGGGCCGGGTGTCGTCATGGCCGACCTCGACATCGAACGCTTGCGCAGCGTGCGCGAACAACTGCCTTCGCTGCAGCACCGCCGACTCTGAACGTGCCCACCTTGCGGCCCTCGCGCTGGCGTCAGGCGCTGCGTTCGCGCCGCTGGCTGCTGTGGGGTGCCCTGCTGCTGCTGGTGCTGGTGCTGCTGGGCGTGCTGGTGTTTCTGGCCACCGAATACGAAGAAGGGCGCGACCAGACCGCGCTGGAGCAGGAGGCCGCCACGCTGGCGAGCGACATCCGCAGCGGGCTGGTGCGCAACGTGCAGACGCTGCAGTCGCTGCACAGCGTGGCGCCCACGGTGGACAGCTGGTACACGCCCGCCGCCGAGCTGCTCGCACGCCACCGCGAAATGGCGCGCATCGAATGGCGCGGCAAGAACCTGCGCCTGCTGGCGCACCGCGACACGCCTTACCTGGCCGACCTCTACGGCATGCTCAACCGCGCCAGCGTGCCCGCCGAGGTGAGCCTGGCCTGCGACAACGCCCGGCGCATTTCAGGGCCGGCCTATTCCAGCAGCTACTTCTGGCCCATGCTCGGCGGCCAGGGCCTCGAACTCATGGAGATGTGCCTGCCGGTCTCGCGATCTGCCGAACCCGACGGGTACCTGGTCGTCACGTATTCGCTGCCCGGCATGCTGGCCGAGTTGACCAACCAGGCTTCGCTGCGCGGGCGGGGTCTGGCCTTCAACGAAGCCGACGGCACCCGCCTCGCCCTGCACAGCACGGTGCCCGGCCCGCGGCGCACGCTCACCGCCCGCACCGTGCTCGACATGCCGGGCCACACCCTGATCCTTCAACTGCAGGCACCGCGCCAGGCCGGCGGGCTGTTCCCCAACGTGCTCACCGCCGTGGTGGGCGCTCTTTCGATGGCACTGCTGGTCGTGCTGTTCATGCTGGGGCGCGACATCCGCCTGCGCCAGCGCGCCGAGCTCGACGTGGCCGAGGCGCTGGCGTTTCGCAAGGCCATGGAGGATTCGCTGGTGACCGGCCTGCGCGCGCGCGACCTGGAAGGCCGCATCACCTACGTGAACCCGGCCTTCTGCCAGATGGTGGGCCTGCCCGCCGAAAAATTGATCGGCACAGGCCTGCCCGCGCCCTGGTGGCCGCCCGAGCTGGCCGCCGAATACCAGCAGCGCCAGACCGTGCGGCTGGCCGGGCGCATCCTGCCGCGCGAAGGTTATGAATCCGTGTTCCAGCGCAGCGACGGCACACGCTTCCCCGTGCTCATCATCGAAGCTCCGCTGATCGACGCGCAGGGCACGCAGACCGGTTTCATGAGCGCCATCATCGACATGACCGAACAGCGCCGCGTGGAAGACCTCAACCGCACATCGCAGGAACGCCTGCAGGCCACCGCGCGCCTGGCCACCGTCGGCGAAATGGCGTCCCTGCTCAGCCACGAACTCAACCAGCCACTGGCCGCCATTTCCAGCTACGCCAGCGGCACGGTGAACCTGCTCGAACAACCCGCCGGCCCGTTGCCGCAGGCCGACCTGCTGCAGGCCATGCGGCGCATCAGCGAACAGGCCGAACGCGCCGGCCGCGTCATCAAGAGCGTGGCCGATTTTGTGCGCCGCCGCGAACAGGTGCGCGAAGCCGTCACCCCCCAAAGCCTCATCGACGCCATCCAGCCCCTGCTGGCCCTGCAGGCCAAGAAGCAGGGCATCCGCCTTCATATCGAAGTGGCGCCCGGCTGCCCCGCCGTGCTGTGCGACCGCACCATGGTCGAACAGGTGCTGCTCAACTTGGCCCGCAACGGCATGCAGGCCATGCCCTTCGACGACCCGCCCATCTCATCGGGCCTGCGCGTGCTGCACGTGGCCGTGGCCCAGGCCCGCCCCCACGCCGGCCTGACCCCGGGCGGCGAACCCCGCAAGTGCTGGGTCAACTTCGACGTGACCGACCACGGCCAGGGTTTGAGCAGGGAGGTGCAGGAAAAGCTGTTCACCCCGTTCTTCACCACGCGGGCCGAGGGCATGGGCTTGGGCCTGAGCTTGTGCCGCACGGTGATCGAGCAGCATGGTGGGGCACTGACGCATGAGGATGCGCAACCGCGGGGGACGGTGTTCCGGTTCACGTTGCCTGCGGCTGGGTGAACTGGACGGTTCACGCCACCCCACACAAACCCATCTGGTGCCTACGCTGTGGGTATCTGGTGTTCATTCGGCTGCGCTTCGTGTTTTCTTCGTTTGCCCTCGGCGCGCCGCGCGTGATGATCCGCGCTTCGAAAAGGGACCGCATCGGTCGGCCCACTTTCGTAGTTTCAACATCACCCAAGGAGGACATTCACATGACAGCAACCCTGACTGCAGAACGATCCGAACTCATGGCCATGAGTCTGCAATCGAGCAGCAGTTTCGACTTCAACAACGCCGCCCGCATGGTGATGGCGGGAGGCTTGAACAAGGTGCCCAATGTGGGCTTTGTGCTGAGCGCATTGACCAACGTCTTGTGGCCCGTTGGCCAGGATGTCTGGGACACGATCCGCAAGCGGGTGGAGGCGCTTGTGAACCAGCGGTTGTCTGACTACAACGCCCAGCAGCTCAGGACCGCCTTGAAAGGCCTGAAGGCCAATGTGAACGAGTACCTGGTGGCGTTGAAGTACTCGTCGGGCAATGTCAACTACATCTCCGAAAAATACAACGTGGCGCTGGGTCACTTCATCCAGCAGGTGGAGTACTTCAAGACCAGCGATTTCACCTCGCAGCAGTTGTTGCTGCCACTGTTTGCCCAGTTCTCCAACCTGCATCTGAGTTTGCTGCGGGACGGTGTCATCCATGGCCGCAACTGGGGCTGGACCACAGAAGTCCAGCAGTACAACCGGACCCGGCTGGCCGACACCATCGTCGACTACATCGATCACGTCGAAAAAACCTACACGACCGGGCTCGACACGATCCGGCGCAACACCTCGAACCACAACCGCGACGGCCAGCCGTTCCGCAACGTGAACCGCTACGTGCGGGAGATGACGCTCGCCGTGCTGGACTTCAAGGACATGTGGAAGTACCTCGACCCGGTGAATTACCCGAACCCGGTCGACGTGGTCCTCGACCGTGAGATCTATTCGGATCCGGTGGGCACCGCCGACGACACCGGCATCGCCGTGCCCGGCGCGCCCACCCAGCCGCTCACCTGGGTGGAGGTGTGGGGGTGGGACCGCATCGACGCCGTGTTGACCGCTTACGCATCCGGCGGGCCCGACGGCCGCAACAACAGCGGGCGCATGGGCAACGGCAACGGCGGCAGCAACTCAGGCCCCTATGGCGGCAAGTTCGATCTGAACCAGCGCGGCCCCATCGTGGAAGCCGGCGGCCAGGCCGGCGACATCCTGAATGCGCTGTGGTTCAACTTCAAGGACGGCAGCTCCACCGGCAAGCTCGGCGGCAAGTACCCCGGCGGCAATGGCTTCAGCTTCAAGTACGAAGACCATATCCTCTCCAGTATCAAGGTGATGGGGGTGAGCAAGCATTACCGCAGTGCCAACTGCGCGGTCTTCGGATTCAAGCACGACAAGGCGAAATCGCCGATGTCGGCCGAGATGGCGCAGCTGCTGTATGTGGCCTCCATCGCCGACACCAAAGCTCTGGACCTCGCGCGGGTTTCAGAAGACAGCGATGGCGCCGTTCGCCGCTGGGCGGAGGACTACGAGTGGGCGCGCCTTCGGGACCACATCTGGGCGCAGCGCAAGCAGGAAAGCAGTTTGCGCTGATCGGCCTTCGGGCGGTCTGGTGGGTGGCGCCGCTGGCGCACTTATCATCCGCCCATGACCGAGCACCCCGACGCCAAGATCTACCTCGTCGATGACGACGTGGGCGTGCGCGAGGCGCTGGCCTGGTTGCTGCGCACGCGGCGGCTGCTGAGCGAGGGTTACGACAGCGCCGAGGCCTTCATGGAAGCGGCGTCGGTATGGCGCGAGGCGCCCAAGGCGCCTTGTTGTGTGATGCTGGACGTGCGGATGTCCGGCCTGAGCGGACTGGCACTGTTCGAGCGCTTGCTGGCCCTGCCCTGGCAGGCCTGCGCGCCGGTGATCTTTCTTTCCGGCCATGCCGATGTGCCCACCGCGGTCGACGCGGTCAAGCGCGGCGCGTTCGACTTCTGCGAGAAGCCGTTCTCCGACAACGCGCTGGTCGACCGGGTGGAGCAGGCGCTGAACCAATCGGCCCAGGTGCTGGCCGTTCGGCGGGCGCAGATCGAGCTGCAGCAGCGGCTGGACAGCCTCACCGATCGGGAGCGCGACGTGATGGACCTGGTGATCGCCGGCCTGCCCAACAAACTGGTGGCCGACCAGCTTCACATCAGTGTGCGCACGGTGGAAGTGCACCGTTCCCGCGTGTTCGACAAGATGGGCGTGAAGTCTGCGGTCGAGCTGGCCAACGTGCTGCGCCCTGCATGAGGCGCCATCGCATCAATCGCGCTGGTCGGTCGAAGACGCGGCCTCTTTTTTCTGTTTTTCGACTTCGGCCGCATCGGGCAGCTCGCCCTTCCTGCGGCCGGAGAACATGGTCCACCACACGATGAACACCAGCAACACCAGCGCGCCCAGCGCTTCAAGCAACAACAAGGTCATGGATCGAACTGAAGATGGGTCCGGCTTCGTGGCCGGAAGGTGGGTGGCACGCCTGGGCCTGGGAGTGCTCATTGTAGGAAGTCTGGTCTCGTGCGCCGTCGGTGTGCGGCCCGATGTCCAGCCACTGCCCGCGCCCTCGCCCCCCACTGTGGTCACCGCGCCGGACGACAGCGTCCTGCCCGCGCCGATCCAGCGGCCCAAGAGCCGCTGGACGCCGGTGCGCTGGAGCGAACTGCCCGGCTGGGGGCAGGACAGCCTTCACGAGGTGTGGAACGCCTGGGTGCGCGGTTGCGAGCGGCCCGCGCCGGGCCAGGCCGCGGCGTGTCGCGAAGTGCGCCAGCTGGCCATTGCCACGCAGGCCGAACAGCAGGCCTGGGTGATGCGCCGCTTCCTGCCTTACCGCGTGACCGAGGCCGACGGCAGTGAACCGCAAGGCCTGCTCACCGGCTATTACGAACCCATCATGAACGCCAGCCGCGTGCGCACGGAGCAGCACCGCACGCCGCTGTACGGCCCGCCGCCCGGTCTGCCTTCGGGCCAGCCGTGGTACAGCCGCCAGGACATCGACACCCTGCCCGCTGCGCAGGCCGCGTTGCAGGGCCGTGCCATCGCCTGGCTGGCCGATCCCATCGATGCGCTGATCCTGCAAATTCAAGGTTCGGGCCGGCTCAACCTGGTGGAGAGCAACGGCCAGATGCGCCAGGTGCGCGTGGCCTATGCGGCCCACAACGGCCATCCGTACCAGAGCGTGGGGCGCTGGCTGCTCGATCAGCGCGCGATTCGCGAGGCATCCTGGGATGCCATCAAGGCCTGGGCGGCGCAGAACCCGCGCCGGCTCAACGAAATGCTGTGGAGCAATCCGCGCACGGTGTTCTTCCGCGAAGAGGCGCTGAGTGAGCTGGACGCGCGCTTCGGCCCGCGCGGCGAGTAAGGTGTGCCGCTCACGCCGGGCCGTTCCATTGCGGTGGACCCGCAAAGCATTCCCTATGGCAC
>SXGT01091361.1_pt1 | contig 14805 bp, 12 predicted proteins | sample 3176221 | NCBI WGS metagenome assembly SXGT01 (sample SAMN11356862, study PRJNA531348) | freshwater metagenome | isolation source: freshwater sample F1-120 | place: China: Fuxian Lake, Yuxi | collected 2017-12-25
AACTGCGCCTGCATCCCGCGATCCGTGCGTTACGCGACCGCGTGTCGTCCGGCTCAAACCGCATCCATGATCTCGATCTCACCTACATCACGTCACGCGGCCGTTGGTATCACGTGTCGTGGAAAGGTGATGACGACAAGGCCGGGGGCATCGCGACCAACATCGGCATCCATTTCTTTGATATGCTGACGTACGCATTCGGTCCGGTGCGCGCGAGTACGTTGCATCTGCGGACGGAGAAGCAGGCCGCAGGATATCTCGAACTGGCGAACGCGCGCGTGCGCTGGTTCCTGTCGATCGCCAGCGAGGATCTTCCGCCCAACCGCAAGCCCGGACAGATGACCTGGCGCTCGATCCGCCTGGACGGCGAGGATTTCGAGTTTTCGGAAGGGTTTACCGACCTTCATACCGAAAGCTATCGGGCCATCCTGGGCGGCCAGGGTTTCGGCATCGACGAGTGCCGCCCGTCGATCGAACTAACCTCCGCGTTGCGCACCGCGCCAATCGAGTGGAGCAAAGGCGAGCGGCACCCGTTCGCGCGCGAGGGGATGGCTTGAGCAAGGCCGGCGACGATCCGCGATTTCCCGGCGCGTTTGTGCACGAAAGCGCCTATGTCGACGACGGCGTTACGATCGGCACCGGCACCAAGATCTGGCACTTCGCCCATCTGCTCGCGAAAACCACCGTCGGCCGGCATGTCGTCATCGGCCAGAACGTCATGGCAGGACCGAACGTATCGATCGGCGACGGCTGTAAGATTCAGAACAACGTTTCGCTCTACGAGGGCGTAGAGCTCGAGGCCGATGTTTTCTGCGGGCCAAGCTGCGTGTTCACCAATGTGATGAACCCGCGCGCCGCGGTGAGCCGCAAGGACGAATTTCGGAGAACCGTCGTGCGGCGCGGCGCAACAATCGGCGCCAACGCAACTGTTCTTTGCGGCATTACCATCGGGGCCTATGCGTTCATCGGCGCAGGCGCGGTCGTAACCAAATCTGTCCCGGCGTACGCATTGATGGTGGGCAACCCCGCCCGCCGCACCGGCTGGATGAGCCAGACCGGCGACAAGCTCGGACCCGATCTGGTTTGTCCGCGAACCGGCGCGCGTTATCGCGAGGTCGGGCGCGATGAGCTTGAGTTGATCGAGTCGTGATTTTTCATTTCGGCTGACAGGTCGGTGCGGCCATCACAGCCAGCGCGCCGACCAGGCCCGCACCATGAGGATATTGTAGAGACCGGTCGCATTGTCCTCGGCGCCCCGAAGGTGACGCGCCCAGAGGCGCTCGACGCGCACCGGATCGAACAATCCCTCCTGACGCAATGCCTCCGGCGCCAGCAGATCGCCGGCCCATTCGCGCAGCGGCCCGCGCAGCCAATCCGCCAGCGGCACGGAAAACCCACGCTTGGGGCGATCGATCATGGATTGCGGCAGGTATCGCGCAAGCAATGCGCGCAGCAAACCCTTGGGTCCGCCGCCGTGGTGGACCGGCTCGGGCAGCGACCATACGAATTCGACCAGCCGGTGATCGAGCAACGGCTCCCGTGCCTCCAGCGCGACCGCCATCGAGCAGCGATCGACTTTGGTCAGAATGTCATCCGGCAGATAGCTCACCGTGTCGCGCGCCTGCATGCGTGACACTTGGTCTTCGAGCCATTGCTCACCGCCGGAAACCGCCGCAGGACGCAGAGTTCCTGTCGCACCAATGACCAATGCAGCATCATCCACACCGACCAGATCGATGCTCGACACCGCAGCGTCCGCGGTCGGCGCCGCCAGGGCAGCGGCGAGCCGGCGCGCCTTCTCGCCAATGCGGGCGGCGCGGCCGGGGTCGAGGACCGCGTTGGCGATGCCCCGCAGCATCGGCTCGGGCACGGCAGCCAGCCCTCGCCCGGCAGCGGATCTCAGAGGATGCGGAACGCGCTGCGCGTAACGCCAGATGCGGTCGAACCACATGTACTTCGGATATCCGGCGAACAGCTCGTCTCCGCCGTCGCCCGACAAAGCTACGGTCACATGGCCGCGCGTCATCTGCGATACGAGATATGTGGGCAGCTGCGACGAATCGGCGAAAGGCTCATCGAACCAATTGGGGACCGCCGCCACGAGCGCGAGCGCATCCTTACCTTCAAGCATGACCTCGGTGTGATCGGTGCCAAGATGGCGGGCCACCTCCCGCGCCTGCTCCGACTCATCGAACGCCGAGTCGACAAAGCCGATGGTGAAGGTTCGCGCCGTCCGATTGGAGGCCTTCTGCATCAACGCAACCACGGCCGATGAATCGGTTCCGCCCGACAGAAAGGCTCCGACCGGCACGTCCGCGATCAGCCGCCCGCGGACCGACTCGAGAAGATGGCCGTCGAGCGCTTCGACGGCAGTGTCGAAATCGAGCCGCGCTTCGCCACGATGTTTGAGTGCGTCGGCAAGCTGCCAATACGGAGCAATTTCCGGGTCGTGGCCGGCCCCGAGGGTCAGGATCGACCCGGGCGGCAGCTTGTGCACGTTTGTAAAAACGCTTCTCGGCGCCGGGACATAGCTGTAACGGACGACGGTGGAGATCGCCTCGCGGTCGACGTTCTTTTCGAACAGCGGATGCGCCATCAGGGCGCGCAGTTCGGAGCCGAAGAGCAAAACGCCCTGCGTAATCGTCCAATAGAGCGGCTTCACGCCGAGGCGGTCGCGGACGAGATAGAGCGTGCGCGTCCGACGATCGAACAGCGCGAAGGCGAACATACCCGCAAAGCGCCGGACCGCATGCTCCGGCCCCCACTCGACGATGGCGGTGAGCATCACCTCGGTGTCCGACGTGCCGCGGAAACGATGGCCGCGTGCTTCGAGTTCGGCCTTCAGTTCGCGGAAATTGTAGACCTCGCCGTTATAGGTAATGACGTAGCGGCCATCGAACGAGTGCATCGGCTGCACGCCAGTCGGCGTGAGATCGATGATGGCGAGCCGCCGGTGTCCGAAGCCGACGCCGGCCTCAGGGTCGCCCCAGCTCCCGCTGCCATCAGGTCCACGGTGCGCAATGGCATCGACCATGCGCTGTGCCGTGGACGCAGGATCGCGGTCGAGCGCTCGGCCGTTAGCCGTTACCGCACCTGCGATTCCGCACATCGATGCTCTCTTGTTCCCGCGAACCGCATCCCGCGCTCACGCGATCCAATGCTCGAATTCAGTGCTGTGGGAAAGCAGACTGAATGTCGCCAGCGCGGCGTCGGATTTCAAGCGATAAAAAAGTGATCGTCGAACAATGCCGCAAGACCGTCGGCGACGTCCGCTGCCGGTGCGCCCGACGTCGTTAGGCTTCCCGCCGTGAAGTCGCTGTCGGTGAGCGTCTTGTCGCCAGTGAGCTCGATCGCGAAGTCAGCAGCCTTGTCGCCGTTGAGGTCGCCCTCAAGCACCGTCACCCCGCGGCCGCTGTCGTAGCCATACCGCAGCGCCGCGCCCTGCCCGTCGAACGCCGACGTCCCCAGGAACCGGAACGCCTGGTCGCCGGATACGGAGCTGTTGGCGTCGATCCCCACCAGGTCGAGCTTGTCGGTCCCGGCCGTAAAGTCCGTAATCAGGTCGCGCTTGCCCGACACCGCCGAGCTGTCCCCGTCCGCAAACACGAACGTGTCCACCCCGCCATTGCCGGTCAGCGTGTCGGTCCCGGCCTTGCCGGTCAGCGTGTTGTTGCCAGCGTTGCCCGCGATCACGTTGTCGGCCGCGTTGCCGGTGCCGCTGATGTGGCCGGAACCCGTCAGCGTCAGCTTCTCGATGCTGGTCCCAAGCGTGTAGCCGATCGAGGACTGCACCGTGTCGGTGCCCGCGCTCTTGCCGGTCAACGCCTCCACGGCGTCCGGCGTCACCGTCACATAGTCCCCGCCCCCGGTCTGCGTCACGCCGTTGAGGTACAGCGCCCACTGCCGGCCGTTCGTGTAGACGTACAGACGGTCCTTGTCGCCGTCGCCGTCCCCGTCCGTCAGGCCCTGCAGCGTCCAACCCGCCCAGCCGTTGGTCGACCCCGTCGGCAGGTTGCTCACCGTCTGCAACACCGCCCCGTCCCGCAACAGCCAGATCTGGTTCGCACTCGCGCCAGACACCAGAACGTCGGTCTCGCCGTCGCCGTTGAAGTCCGCAGTCCCCTTCACGGTCCAACCCGACGGAACCGTGAACGCTGCCGCGCTCGAGCCCTCCGTCACCGTGTCGCCGGCGTCGTCCACCACATACGTGTCGTCGCCGTCCCCGCCCTCAAGCGTGTCCGCACCCGTCCCGCCATCCAGGACGTCGTTGCCCGCCAACCCCTTCAGCGTGTCGTTGCCGCCGAGGCCAGAAAGACTGTCGTCAAGAATGTCGCCGATCAGGGTATCGGCATTAGCCGTACCGGTGAGCGTCAATGGAACAGCCAACCGCAAACTGTCGGTCGTAAAGTCCGAGCTCGTCAGCGTCCTATTACCGGAGAGCTCGATCGCAAAATCAGCGGCTTTGTCGGTGTTGCTGTCGCCCTCAAGTACCGTCACGTTGCGGGACGAGTCATAGCTGTAGCGCAATGCGCCCGCGTTTCCATCAAAGGCGGCGGTGCCTAGGAATCGAAACGCCTGGTCGCCGGATACGGAGCTGTCAGCGTCGATCCCCACCAGGTCGAGCTTGTCGGTCCCGGCCGTAAAGTCCGTAATCAGGTCGCGCTGGCCCAGCGTCGCAGATGAATTCCCATCGGCAAACACGAACGTATCCGCGCCGCCGCCACCCGTGAGAGTGTCCTTTCCGGCTCCGCCAGTCAGCTTGTCAGCGGCGATACCACCCACCAGGGTGTCGTTGCCGGCCCGGCCTTCGAGTTCCCCGCCGACATCGTTGGCCCTCAATGTGTCGTTGAGGCCGGTCCCAATCGCCTTCTCGATGAAGGCGCCGTAGGCGATCGCAATGTTGTTGGTGCCGGAGATAGAGCTGAATGCACCGGGGTTGAGATTGATGGTAACGGCGCTGGTCTGATTCGACGCATCGAATGTGTCGGCGCCACCGCCGTCCCAGATCGTCTTGATCTGAAGCGACGTCGCGAATGTGTATGTGTCGTTACCGGAGCGCGTCGAGCTGTTGACGCCGTAAAGATACTGAATCGTGGCAACGTCATAGAGCTGCGGCGTGATCGGCTCGGTGCCGCCATAGCTCGGACCCGAATAGTAGGACATCACCGTGTACTGGTGACTGTCTTCGCCTGTCGGCAGATAGGGGCCGGCTGTGCCGCCACCGCCGGCGTTGTAGTTGCCGGGGTGCTTCATCCCGATCGCATGACCGATCTCGTGGATATAGGTCTGGTATTCCCAGCTGCCCTTGGTCGGATTGTTGTAGCTCGAGTAGCGATTGGTGATCCAAACGTCGCCGAACGCGGAGCCGTCGTTACTTCCCGAGTAACCTGGATAGGGATAGTAGGCCCAACCGCCGATGCCGTTTCCGAGGTCAGCCGTTCCAAGATTGATGGAGAGCCGGTGCCGGCCCCTACCTCAACAAACGTGATATTCGCGACCTCGGCATAGTTGGCGAACGAATCGCGCGCAGCCTGCTTCTGAGCCGCGTTCATCGCGACGAAGCGGTTCCGTTCGCCGGCTCCGCTGGAGTAGTAGCCTGGAACGCTGGTCAGGAAGCTGTAGGTGACAGTAACGGGACCGCCCAAGCTGCCCCACTGATAATCGTACGGATTGATCAGCGCATCAATCGCATACGAGGGCGCTGAGGAAGCCGCTGCGGCCGATACATCGGTTCCGGCGGCGGCCGGATCGATATCCAGCGCCGGCAGATCCAGCCCGTCAGCCTTGAAGCCGCTGTCGTCACCGCTGCGCGCCGCGACGCAGTCCGGGCATCCGCACATCATCTGGAGCGAGCCGGAGTCCAGCGTTGAGGTGTCCACCGCGACGGCGAGCATATCCGCCGAGTCGCCAGCGGATTGGGTTAGCCCGTCATTGAGGCTGACTGGTTGCGAGGCTGCAACCGATTCTGTGTCGTGCGATTCTGTTTCGCCGGTGACAGCATCGGACAACAGATCAAAACTACTCTCGTGCGCCACACCCTCCCCCGCGAGACGAGTTTGGGAGTCGGTCACATCAGAATCTAAATCGGTCGGCTTAGGCGCCAAATCTACGGACAAGTCGTATCCCTGCTCGTGCTCGCCGTACGAAAAATCCATGATGGCGTGTTAGCTGGCAGAACACGCTTGTGGCAAGTGTTTAGGGCGTAACAGTGACAACTCGCATGCTACACACATCAAACTCGCCGGCGATTCGGTTGATGAACGACGGTTCAAAAATCCCAGCAAAATCCCGTAAGCCTTGATGCAATTTGAGAAATTTTAGTCGTCCGTCGAGCGGGATTGGAACTGGGCTGCGCCTAGCAGTGCCCCGAGTTCCGTCGGACCCGCAATTGGGCGGTTGCAAGGCATACCGGCGTCAGCGAAATCTGCGAGATGGAGTATCGGAGTCGTTGGGAGCGAAGCCAGACGGTATCGGGAGATGACTGTGCGAGGCCCAGGTGACTGACGTGCTTGCGATCGGCACTCCAGGGCCAGCCGGCTCTTCCGAGACGACGACACGGCGCCGGACGGCGGACGTTCTGCTCGCCATCGCAATCTGCAGCATCACACTTTGGGACTTCCGCGTCTGGGACATCCGGATTTTTGACGCCGTCGCACTGGCGTGCCAGCTCGGATTCTTTCTGCTCGCCTGGGAGCCGCTGGAAGGGTGGCTGCGCCGCCGTCGCGATGTATTGCTGTTGATCGCTATCGTTATTCTCTATGCGTTGGCCGGCTACGTCGCCTATCGGCACCGATCCTCGCTCGCGATCGTGATCTTAAGCCTCATCAGCCTGCAACTGTTCGGCCGTCGCGACTGGCTCAGTGTCTTCTGGCTGTTCCGCTGGCTGGTCATCGGCCACACGATATTTTTCTTTATCCAGTTCATCGGCTTCTACGTCTTCGGTCAGGTCGTCGATTTCCATATCTGGCTGGGCACCGAGAGCCGCATCGGCCGCAGCCCGATCGAAATCCGCGCCGCCGGATTGTTCACGGAGCCCAACAGCTATTCTCTCAATCTGTTTTTGATCGCCACGCTTGCTGCGCTGCATCGTCGCGACCGCCTGCTGATGCTGCTCGCCGGAACGACGATGATGCTTGCGCAGTCGCTGTGGGGCAGTGTGGCGGCCGTCGTCTTGATCGTTCTCCATGAGATCCGCTGGAGCGTCTCGATCGGCCAGACCGTCAAGGGCTGCGTGGTCGTCGTGTTGGTGGCAGTCGCGATCTTCAACATCTATCTTTGGACCACCAAGCAGTCCGATGCTGCGCTGCCGTACTTCTACTGGCGGCTCACCGAACTCGCCGACGATGCCAGCATGAAGCAGCGCTACATCCGCAGCCTCTGCATCGAACAGCCGAGCGCGGATAGCGAGGCCAGCCGCTCCAAGTCGTCGCAAGTGGCCGGCTGGATCGCGGGCGAAGGTTTGACGACGCGTCTCTTCCTGCAATGCCTGCCCGCGAACGGAATCCACTTCATCTTGAAGTCATTCGGCGCTTTGGGCTCGATCGGTTTGCTTGCCGGACTTTGGCTCGCGACGCGCGGGCTGCCGATGCGCGCCAAGTTCCTGGTCGCGGCTGCGCTAGGCTTCGCCTTTACCACCTATCCGCTCGTAACCTACGTCATTTTCTGGATGTGGCTGCCCGCCATGATCACGTTGCTGCGCGCGGAGCAGCAGCCGCCTATTGGCGCGCGTGCAGCCGAGCCAGTAGCCGCTGGCGGGATAGTGGCAAACCGAGCGTCAGCAGACCCATCAGCACCGGCACGCTGACAACCAGCAACATTATCCGGCCAGGTTGCGATGCCGGCATGAGGGTGACAGCCCAAGCCAAAACCATCGAGGCCGCGATCGCACCGATGACCGGCGCCGGAATAGGGCGCCAGATCGCCGCGGCGGGACTCATCAATAACACCGCCCAATGCACGAACAGGCGCACGAAATTGAACAGCGCGAATGCCAGCGCGCCGCCCCAAACGCCCCAGTTTATGGAGAACAGCACCGCCAAGACGGCATAGGGAACGACAAACGCCACGTTGATCCACAGTACGACCAGGGCGCGCGCCGACGCGACCTGGAACAAATGCGGCAGCGTCACGAGGCCGTTCGCAATGCCGCCTAGCATCATGAGCGGCAGGATCGCGGCGAGTTGCGGCGGAACGTCCCGCACTAGAAACAAGAGATCGAGGGCGGGACCTGATTGCAACGCGAGGACGCAGCCGAGCGGAACGACCAATAGCACGGTGGCCTCCGTGCTCAGCCGAACGAGACCGGTGGCGGCGTCCCACTTGTGCTGATTGAGCGACTGACTGAGCTGCGGGAAAGCGGCGTTGCCGACGGGATATGACAGCGCGAACACACCACTCGCCAAGACATAGGCCGCCGAGTAGATGCCGAAGTCCTCAAGCGTGAGCAGCTTCGACAGGATGATCTTGTCGATTTGCAACAGCCCAACCGACGTCAACGAAATCGCCGTCAGGATTCCGGCGGTTCCGGCCAGCTGGCGTAACTGTATCCACTGCGGCCGAACCAGCCGGTTCGGGCTCGCGTACCACACACCCGCGGCCAGCAGGATGACTTCAAACGCATTGGCGACGAGCTGGATGACGAAAAATCCGATCAAACCGACTTGGTAATGGACCAGCGCGACGAGCGCGACCGCGGTGCGCGCCACCGCCGAGGCCGTGATGACCGCATTCGGATAGAAATGCCGGTCAAACGCGAACAAGACATTGGAATAGAACGCAACCGGAAACCGGATCGCAACGCCGATCACGATTAGCAACAGGCACGTCTCGACGAGGTCGCGCGGCAGCCGCTCGACGTTAAGCCAGTGGTGTGTCAGCGGGCCCTTGGCGAGCAGGCCGGCCAAAAGAAAACACCCCACCATCAGCCAAAACACGGTCTCCAGTGACCGGATCAGCGTATCTTGCACGAGGCGCGGCGCGTCGCGGCCAACCAGGACGGCGAGACGATGGTTGACCGACATCGGCAGACCGAGGTCGAACAACCCCAGCATCGACAGGAACGTCGCGTAGACACCGACCAGGCCAAGCGACTCGGTACCGAGCGTCATGGCGACCAGCGGAATGCTGATGAGACCGGCTCCAAGCGAGGCGAGCCGCGCGATGAGATGCGCGAGCGAATTGCGGATCAACATGCCTATCGCCTCAGCGGCCGCGCGCCGGCGCGTCAGGCCGGATGCTTGTCGCCCTTGACTGATGGCAGTTTGACCACGACCGTGCAAACGTCTGTGATGGCCGCAAATCCGGTCACCTCGCCGGGTGCCAACTTCACGATATCGCCAGCCGTTCGGCGCTGGCCGCCCATCTCCGCCACGCCCTCGAGTATGAGCGTGATCTCGGCAGCAACCCGATGATAGTGCGGCGCTTCGGTCGCGCCGGCCTTGTAGCGCTTAACCGCGACCTCCACGGCGCCGGTGGAATGGGCCGCGGGACTGAAATCGCCGACGAACCAGCCGCCGATCATGTCGTCGAGCTTAAAGACGTCCAACCGCGCTCTCCCGCTTCAGGTAGGCGCGGTATTGCTCCAGATCCGCGGGCACGCCAAGCCCATGCATCGCCGACGACGGGACTTCGAACACGCCGACCTTCTGCCCCTGCGCAATCAGGTAGTTGTAGACCGGGCAGGTGTAGAACTCATTGTTGACCCGATCGTTGCGGGCGATCATGTCGAGCGCCGCATCGATGAAATAACGGCCCTTGGCGAAGTAGTAGAGTCCCACGGTCGCAAGGTTGGAGATCGCGACCTTCTCGCGAACCTCCGTCACGAGGCCTGCGGAATCGGTGCGTGCATAGGACCATTTTGGACTGCGGCCCGGCTCCTTAAACACCAGGATCGAACCGTCAAGCTTGCGACGGTGGCAGTCGTTGATGAATTCCCGGCAGTCGAACTCAACGATCTGATCGCAGTTGGCGATCAGCAGCGGCGCCTCGCGATCGATCTCGCGGCGCGCGAGCAGAACCGTACAAGCCGCGCCTTCAGTAAGCCGATCCGTGGTGACGAAGCGAATCCGATGGGTATCCGTGGTCAGGCCTTCCACCAGAGCAGGATCGGCCGCCAGATGCGACGCGCGAGCGATGAGCACGGTGTCGAAATTCTCGTAGTGGAGATTCTCAAGAACACGCTGGATCATGGTCTTGCCGTCGACGTCGATGAAGGGCTTCGGCCGCGCATAGCCCGCAACCGTAAACCGGGCACCCTCGCCAGCCATCGGAACGACCAGAACCGGCCGGATCGTCTCGGCGTTGCGCGGGATCAACTCGGAGAAGGTCGCTTCCTCGAACTCCGCGATTTTCTGCGGGCTATAGAGCGGGAAATAGGAATGCGTCGGAATTTGACGATGTCCAAGTCGCTTGCCGGACAAGATCATTTCGTTGAGCACCTGCGAAATGAAAAACGAGCCCTGTACCGGATTATCGTTCAATAGGACACGCTTGGCGCTTTCAATGAAATCGCCGCTTCGCCTGAAATAATAAATTCCGGCGATGGCCAAACGGCTGATAACGCGCTTTTCGACTGCCTCCACGACCAGTCCGGCCTCATTGACGCGGATGTAGGAGAGGCGCGGATGCGTGGAGTCGACCGTAAGCACACCGCCATCGAAAGCGCGCTCCCGAAGCTCGGCGATGCAATGGCCAATATTTGCCACGATCACTTGATCGCTGTTGGCAACGATCAGTTCTTCATCCAGATCGAAATGATCGAGGGCCATCAGGCACGAGCACACAGCGCCTTGCGTCGGAGCCGACAGCCGGACGATATCGACAGCCCGGTCCTTGATGAGATCTTTCAAGACGCCATCGAGCCCAAACTTCCGGCAGTCCTCGTACTGAATAACGAACGTATAGCGCTGGTCGCTGGCGACATCCTGCAATCCGAGCAATGTATGCTCGATCAGGGGGGTGCCGGCGATATCGATCAGCGGTTTCGGAAAAACATACTCCCCCTCCGGGAAGTATCGATCGCGGCCGCCGATCGGTACGAGGATGTTCAAGCCATCGCCTCCGTCATCCGAGCGCCGCAGCGACACGCTGATACGTCACGTCGTCAGGATCGGCGACCTTGAGCACATGAATAGACGCGGACTCCGCCGCGGCGACCCCGCTGGCATTATCCTCAACCGCCAGGCATTCGTCCGCCTCGAGCCCCATTCGCCGGACTGCTTCATGATACATATCGGGCGCAGGTTTCGGCCGCTCGACATCCTCGTTTGACAACAAAAATTCGAAGAACTCCTCGATGCCGGCGCTCCGCATCATCTGCTGAACCGAGGTGCGGACCGAATTCGAGCACAGTGCGAGGCGGTAGCCCTCCCGCTGCAGCCGCGACAGCATGTAACGATGATGGAAGACCGGGCGGCAGTGCACGCTAATCTTGGCGCGCGTGTGCTTCTGTTTCAATTCGTTGACCAATTCATGCAAGCCAAGCGGCATTCCGCGGGTGTCGGAAAGAATTCTGAGCTTCTGCCGGGTGGAGAGGCCGTCGAAATTGGCAAGGTGTGCATCGTGGCTGATCTGCAGCCCGAACGGCGCGAGCGCGGCATTGAAGGCTTCGTAGTGAAGCTGTCTGGCGTCGATGAGCACGCCGTCCATATCGAAGAAGATCGCCTTAATCTTCGGCATCGAAGTAAGCCTTCGCCTCAACCGGGAAGTCGGTACAGATCATCAGAGCTTGGTGCCGATCTCCCCGCTCAACGATTCGATTCACCTCGCGCCAGCATTGCCATGCCGCCGATCGATCGCGGCCATGGAGCTCGGGCGATACCAACGCGACGCGGCGACCCGCCTTGTGATGCTTCAGGATCGCTTCCCCATCGATCCAGTCCCCGAAGAAACAATCGAGCCAAACTCCGGCCGCGCGGTCGATAAAGGCGGGCACCGATTCGATTTCACTTTCCCGTGTAAAACACGGCATATTTCTTTGCAAGTAACCGAGCGCCTCCGGCACCGCCATGTCGAAGAGAAAGTAGCGACCGGGCGCGACGTTAACCTTGGTTAACGCGCGCGCGACCTGACCGTGCAGGCCGTCCGATTTGACGTTCAGGGCCAGCATCTGCCGTGACCCCGAAGCCGTGTAGACCTCGAGCAACTGCTCCAAAGTCGGCGCCCCACCTGGGCCCGGTGGATCATGACTGATGACCACCTGTCCGGCGTGGTCTCTGATGTCGGTTTCAACGCCAAACCCACCCGCAAACGCGGCGCGCAACGCGGCAAGGCTGTTGCGCTCGTCCGGATGCCGCCAGAGGCCCCGATGTGCCAAAATTTCCATGCGGTATCGGCCTCCGAGCTGCGCCAAGGCGCGCTGCTAGGGCGCGGACAGGCTGGCGAGCTTGCGTTCCAACGTATCCCACACCGCCGCGGGTGTGCAGTGCTCGGTAGCGTACGAGCGTCCACCGAGCGAAATGCGCTCCAGCTCTCCGGGCGTGGCGAGAGCGCAATCGATGGCGCCCTTGATGCTTTCGACCGATCCGTCGTGCGTCAGATAGTGAACTCCGGGCTGCAACCCGATGCCCTCGTAGAATAAGCCTTCCTGACCGAGCATCGCGCAACCGCAGGCCATGGCCTCGAAGAAACCGATGGCGGGAGATCCCGACATTTCCTCCCCAACGACCGCAAACTTGTGATCGTTGTAGAAGTCGACGATATCGAAGGAGAAATACTCGGTCTGCGCGACATCGAGACTGAAGTGGTTCGCGATCCGGGCCATCACGTCGCTCCGGCCGCGCATTTCATGAAGCAGCGAAATCCGGTTGCTGAACCACGTGCCCAATTCATCGCGCCGCCGATAGAGCAGCTTGCGGACCGGGTGGTAAGTGTCGGTGCCGAAAAAATCGATGTAGTCCTTGTAGTAGCCGTGCGGGCGTTCCTCGTGCAGGTTATGAAACGAACCGGTCGCGGCGCAAATCTGCGTTCGCTCCTCCAAACGCTTCTTTACGAAGAACCGTTTGTTGACAGCGAACGGCACCACCAGCAACGGCCCGGCCGACGGAAAATGACGCTGGAAATAAGGGTTGCGGCGTAGATCGCTTTCGCCGATCAGAACCGCGTTCTTGAGCGAGGAAATGTTCCTCGCTTTCTCCGTGGTCAGAATGAAGTAGTGACTGAGGTTGATCAGCTTCGTGGCGAATTGCTCGATCGTCTCTTTCCGCGCGCCAAACGCGCCGACGCAGTTCTTGTATGAGAATATGTACAGAAATGCGCGATCGGCGATCTGGCTCGCCGACCAATAGACGGTCACTTTGTCCGCAAGATCGTTGATGCGGATCCAAGCCATGATCTCGAACATCAGCAGCATCCGCCGCAGCCAGCCCGGCAGCCGCGCAAACAACTTCTGGCCGAACAACGCGGATAGCGTTCCGTCGATCAGCACGGCGACGCGCTGGCCGCGACGCGCCGGCTCGTCGATCAAATAGCCGTACTTTTCGAGGCCTCGCCGTCTCACCAGCCAGAACGAGACAGGCGTCTTGATCAGGTCGTCCGCATGCGGATTGAGTAATGTGATGCGGCTAGCGTTGGCCATAAATTGACCGTGTGGCAGCGTACAATCGGCCCGCAGCGTAGTAGGTCATGGCCTTTGCCCACAATGACCACTTTCGTCGCGCGCTCATATGCTCGCCACCTAGCGCGATATACCGAAGATGTCCGTGAGCCAGGAGTATGGAACGTTGCAGCATGCCTTTGAGGCTGGACAGGCGGTCAATCCGTGAGCGGTCGTAACGGCGGGCCACAACGGTGGAGAGCAAGGCGGGCCCATGGAACTTTATCGCACGCGCGCATCCCAGGCCCTCGTAGCCGCGCAGATCGGCATCGAACGGAGGGCTCGTCACCAGCGTCTTGTTGAAGGCCACCAGCACCTCGCCATACGAGGTGTGAGCCAGATATCGGGCCAGCGAAAGCTGCTGCGGCTGATCGAACCGCCGGCCGACAAACTCGCCCCGTTCGTTGATGCAGCGAAAAAAGACCAGAGGAGCGCCGGCGGATCGTTCCAGTGTCTCCTGCACCGCCAGGGCCGCGTCTGCGATCAGTTCATCGTCCGAGTCGAGAAAAATCACCCAATCGGTTTGGGCCATCCCAAAGCCGGTGTTCTTCGCCGCCGTCACGCCAAGGTTGGTCTGGTGGGCGACATAGCTCAAACGCCGGTCGCGGATTTTCTCATGGAACTGCGAGTGCACCAGCGCCCCGGTGTCGTCCGCCGAAGCGTCATCGACGACAATCACCGACCCGCCGGCTGCGCTCACGAACCGCAGCGCGGATAGGATTGATTTTCCGACGATCTCGCGCCGGTTGAAGGTCGTCACGACCACGGTAATCACGCAAGCGCCCCAGATCAGAACTTTCTCTCGGTTCCCACGGTCACAGCCGCTCGTCGATCCGCACAGTGGACGGAATTCACCCTCGTGCCAACCGGCGGCACCCGGCTATCCTCTATACGCAATATGAATTCACCTTGCTGCCGAATTCATGCCCTTGTCGGCACCCTCCGACACATCAGGTACGCTTCCTTTCGGCAAGATTCTCTGTAGATTCGCTTGCTTCCGGCAGCCCGGCGGTTCTTTCTACCGCGCCGCCCGCACCGGCTGGGCTGCACGGAGCCAAAGAAGCGGACATGGCCAAGACCAGCACGCAAAATCGCAAGCCGGCCGACCGCGGTCATTCCCTGATCGATTCGGCGCTTCGCACGCTCACGGCGGAAGCGGACGGCATCACGGCGCTGGCAGCGGCCATCCGAGACGGTCTCGGTCAGTCCTTCGC
>SXGT01466860.1_pt1 | contig 14804 bp, 13 predicted proteins | sample 3176221 | NCBI WGS metagenome assembly SXGT01 (sample SAMN11356862, study PRJNA531348) | freshwater metagenome | isolation source: freshwater sample F1-120 | place: China: Fuxian Lake, Yuxi | collected 2017-12-25
CCCCGGGTTCATTCTTCATTTCACGACTGCCCGCGCATCGGAGCTCACGCGCAGGTAAACGGCAGCCTCCCCCAGCGGCACGTCAGCTTCGATCCATGCGGGGCCTCGCCGGGGCGGAGAAGCGCTCCAGTCTTCGCCGCGGGGTCGCCAGTCGCCCGGCGGAAGCCACACCTTTCGGCGCAGACTTCCCTGCGTGAGAATTGGCGCCACCAGAGTGTCGGTCCCCAAGAGCCAGGCATCTCGGACTCGCCAGGCATCCAACTCGCCGGGAAACTCGACAAGGACGGGGCCCAGGCGTGACTCGCCCCGGAGTGCAAGGCTGCTGATCACGGTCTTCACTCGAGACCCCAGCTCGCCCTCCGTCCCAGCCTCGGTGGGAAGGATCGAACGTACTCCCGCTTCCGAGAGCGAATCTGCCAGCGTCATCTCCACCGCAGCGCGCAACGAGGCCCAGTCCCTCACCTGGATGGGTGCAAGATCCGCCGAAGCACCCTTTCCGATTCTGGGGACCACCCGTTCTCTTCGCTGGAGCGCCTCCTTCGGAGCCGCTGGCCAAAGCTCAACTGCGAGCCTGGCCCCCCACGCTTCCAGCCGGAACGAGTCCGGATCGGGCGCGTAAGCCTCCAGGCTTGAGCCTTCAGTGCCCGAGAGCCAGAGGGCATAACCCCTGGAGGACAGGATCAGCTTCGGCGAGCCCGAGACAACGAAGAGCTCCTCGTCGACCGATGGCACAATGTCGTCGCGAATCGCACCGGCACCGGGCATCTCCACGACCCATCTCGCAAAGGGATCCGCCCCGGTGCTCCCCTGCGTGATCTCAACAGTCGCCAGGCCGCTTCCTGCGACCTCGAGTTGCACCGTAACTCTGTCGCCCCCCTTGCGATCGATGCCCCTGGCAGCTCCCGCCACCAGCCAGCGGCCCGCCTTGAAGACCCTCACCGAGGACTCGCTCCGCCGATACCGCTCGGCATGGACCAGCTTTTCTTCCCGAAGCCACGATAGCCGGAAGGGATCCCGGGCCACAAGCAAGGTCCATTGCCCCATTTCAAAAGTCTCGACCGGCGGCAATTCGTCCGCTCTCACACCTCCTGCGGTTCCAGAGTGGCAGAAAGCCAGCGCAAGAACAACCACCCAGCCGCCGGCCACAGGCCGCTTGAAACATTTACACGGTGGGTTTTCAGCGCAGGGTTTTCGGGTGGTAAGCACGATGACCTCTGAGTAAACTCCGAAGTTTCTCACAAGGCAATAGCGGCTCAGGAAACACGCAAAGTGCAGCTCAAAGAGAGTTCTCGAAGACTCCAGCCTGAATCACCGGGCAGCACTGAAGGCCGAATCGAGAGCGCCATCGAAGCGACCACCCAGTGGCTTCTCTCCCGTTTCAAGCGCACCAGCGAGGGGGGCTACTGGCTTGGCGAGCTGGAGGCGGACTCCACCCTGGAGTCGGACTACATCTTCTTCCTCTACTTTCTCGGCGCACAGAAAAACCGGGAGAAGATCCGCAAGCTCTCCCTCACGATCCTCGAGACGCAACTCCCCGACGGCGCCTGGAACATCCACGAGGGCGGGCCCGGCGAAATCAGCGCCTCGGTGAAGGCTTACTTCGCGCTTCGCCTGGCCGGCTACAGCGCCGAGGAGCCCTTCATGCTCCATGCCCGGGATGCCGTCCTGCGTCTGGGAGGTGCCGAGCGCGTCAACAGTTTCACGAAGATCTACCTCTCGTTCTTCAGCCAACTGGATTGGGACAAGATACCGGCAATCCCGCCCGAGGTGATCCTCCTGCCGCGATTCTTCTACTTCAACATCTACGAGATCAGCTACTGGTCGAGAGCCATTCTGATTCCGCTCTCGATTCTTTACGCGAAAAAGCCGCACCGCTTCGTCAAGACCGACGTCACGCTCCACGAGCTCTTCACCAGCCACCACGCCACAGGGTCGAGCACCCCCAAAAAGCTGCCCCGGCAGGAGAAGTCGAGAAACACTGGCCTCGTGAGCTGGCGCAACTTCTTCCTCGTGGCCGACCGCTTCCTGAAGCTTCTTGAAAAAGCCCCCGTCAAGCCTCTGCGGAGCATCGCGCTCAGAAGGGCCGTGGAGTGGATGGTTGCGCGCTCACGGCACTCCGACGGGCTCGGAGCGATCTTCCCGTCGATGGTGAACTGCGTCATGGCCCTGCGTTGCCTCGGTCACGACGAGACCCATCCCGTGGTCCGCGGCACGGTGGAAAAGCTCGCGGACCTGGAGTTGGAGGAGGACGGAAAGATCCGCCTCCAGCCCTGCCTGAGCCCGGTGTGGGACACCGTGCTCGCCGTCAACGCGCTCCGGGAGGCGGGGCTCCCGAAGGAGACACCCGAACTGGCCGAGGCCGGCCGCTGGATCCTCTCGAAGGAAGTACGCCAACCCGGCGACTGGGAAATCCGCAAACGTGGCGTCCCGGCAAGCGGCTGGTATTTCCAGTTCGCCAACGAGTTCTACCCTGACATCGACGACACCGCCGCCGTGTTGCTGGCCCTCGACCGTCTGGACCCCGCCCGGGTGCCGGGTCTGGAAGATTCGATGAGCCGAGGACTGAACTGGATCCTTTCCCTCCAGTGCGCTCACGGAGGCTGGGCTGCCTTTGACGCCGACGTCGAGCGCGAGCCGCTCACGCACGTGCCCTACGCCGATCACAACGCGATGCTCGATCCCGCTTGCCCGGACATCACCGGGCGCGTGCTGGAGTCAATCTGCCGGTTTCCATCGGTCCGCGGCCAGCCGCGGGTCGAAAATGCGGTCCGGAAGTCCGTCGAATTCCTCAAGGCAAGGCAGGAGAAGGATGGCTCCTGGTACGGGCGCTGGGGAGTCAACTACATCTACGGCACCTGGCAAACGCTCAAGGGCCTGATCGCGGCCGGCGAAAACCCTCAAGCCCCTTACCTGCGGAACGCGGTGGCCTGGCTGAAGAGCGTTCAGCACGCAGACGGCGGCTGGGGAGAGAGCTGCGCGACTTACCCCGACCCATCGCTCAAGGGCAAGGGCCCGAGCACGGCTTCGCAAACCGCATGGGCCGTGATGGGCCTTTGCGCGACCGGCGAGGTGGAGTCGGAGGCCGTGAACCGGGGGATCGACTTCCTCCTCAAGACGCAGGAGCGTGACGGATCCTGGAGGGAGGAGGAGTGGACCGGCACGGGCTTCCCCGAGGTTTTTTACCTCAAGTACCATTACTACCGGATCTACTTTCCCCTCTTCGCGCTCGGGTACTACAAGAACCTGCGCGCCGGCGTACAGCCGCCACGCGGCCACCTCCGCGTGAGCTTGCCCGAGAGCGGATCCCGGCCGGCGCGGCGATGGGGCCTCTTCGGCACGAGCCGCTCATGAACACTTGAGATGACCGCCGGAGAGAATATCTCACGGAAGCGAGTCGCAGTGCTCGTGGCCCTTCGAGAGGAGCAGCGCGCGATCCAGCCGGCATTGCGCTCGCTCGCAATCGAGGTCGTGCGAACCGGGATTGGGCGAGCGAACGCCTTCGCGAGGGCATTCGAGATGCTCGGTCGCGTTCAGCCCGACATCCTCATCGTCTGCGGCTTTGGCGGAGGGTTGAGAGAAGGGCTACGAGCGGGCGACGTGCTCGTGGCGGAGGAGGTCATCGAGGCGGGCATGTCAAGTCGAAGCTGGTTCGCAACCCCGGAGCTACTCGCCACTGCACGGGGGGTGTTCCAACGGCTTCAACTCACGGGAGGAATGGGCCACTTCGGGCGACTCGCCACCGTGGCGCAGGTGCTCGGTACGGCGAACGACAAGCGTCGTGCGTTCGAGGAGCTCCAGTGCGACCTGGTCGACATGGAATCAGCCGGAGTGCTGGAGGCGACGGCGGCGCGCTCGGTGCCCGTCCTGTGCGTCCGCGCCGTGCTCGACGAGTATGACTTCGAGCTGCCCTTTGACTTCGGCAAGATTCTCACTCCGGAGGGACGCCCGCGGATCCTGAAGGCCGTGAGCGCCGTGGCCGCCAACCCGGCGGGCCTCGCGAAGATTCTGCCGCTTCGGGAGCGGGCGTTGAAAGCCGCACGGAGCCTGAGGGAGTTTGTTCCACTCCTCGTGAAGGAGCTCCTGTGAGCCACGAGGGTCTGCTGGCGCTCAAGGTGTGTCCGCTGCGGACGCGGGCCTTGCGGCGTGCGGTGATGGCGCCAGACCTGGAGCGCTATTTATCCATGCGGAAGGTGGATTTTGCCATGACCGATCAGCTCGAGGCTCTCCAGGTACGCGTGCGGCGCGGAGTGGAAGTATTGGAGGGTCGTATCGTTCGTGGGATTGAGACATCGCGGCGGCTCTTGATCACCTGGTCAGTGACGGCGGGAGTGCTCCTTGGGGCGGTGGTCTGCTCGATCCACGTGCCGGCGTTCGCCGCCGCCCTCACGATTTGCTGCGTGCTGTCAATGGTGCCGCTCGGGCGCGTGATCCAGGACGCGTTTCAGCTTCGTACGCTGAAGGGAAGATACGCTGGCTTCGTCGAGCTGGCACGGACAAGGGAACAGCTCGTGGATTTCGCGGAGAGCGCGCTCAGGGAAGCGAGGGAGTTGGGAGCAGCGGCTACTTCCCCTGCAGATCCGTCAGCAGCGCGGTTGCCTTGATCAGCCACGCGTGGTGCTCGGCGGAGCGGTCCCTGGGCTTGGGGGAGGTTATGACTTTCTCGAGCTCCGCCATCGCCAGCTCCGTCTTCTGCTCGCTCGCCAGCGCGGTCGCATACGCGAGGTGGTTCTCGCCGTAGTCCGGGCAAAGTTCCGCCGCACGTTTCAAGTGCCACAGACCCTTCTCCAGCGTACCGACCGCGTGAAGAGGATACTCAGAGCTCTTGACGTACAGATCACCGAGGAAACGGTGCGGACCACACTGGTCTAGTTTTTCGTTCAGGGATTCGACGAGCTTCATCTCGTCGCGCATGTGCTCAAGAAAAGCACGAGATGGATCCCCGGAGATTTCTGCCTGTGCGCCCAGGCAAAGCGCGTAATAATAGTGGGACTCGGGCTGTATATCCGAGCCGGTGCGTCGGGTTGCCTCGCGGCCGATCTTCCTCCCCTTCATCGCATACTCGAGCCGACGAGCCTTGGAGTCATCGTTCAGAGCAATCCAGACACATGCCCGGGCGCCGCGCCAGAGTGCGGCGTAGTTGTTTCGCTCCGAGATCGATTTGAGGCAGATCTCGTAGGAGGCCAGGACCTTTCCGTAGGAACGCGGCTCCGCGAATAACTGGTCCGCCTCCTTCATTCGATCCTCGAGGGCCTGCGGGGTGAGGTCCTGAGGGTCATACTTGAAGTTGTGCGGATCGGCGACCTGATCCATGTCGATAACATCGAAGTCGTCCGGGTTGAAGCCGCGACATCCTCCGAACGTCAGGGTCAGGACGACGAGCGCACCCAGGCCAAGTACCCGATGGGCAACCAAAGACTCACTTCTTCTCATGATCCGCATATTTTCTCTCCAGCTCCTTGAGCCAGTCCTTCTGGATCTCTCCGAACTTCTCGGCACCCATGGTCTCAAGCAGCTTCTTGCCCTTGAGATCTCGAGAAAGGTCCGAAAAAACTCCCTTCACCTGTTCCATGGCCTTCACTCGAAGGCTCTCCACGCTATATTCTGAGGCCTTCTGGGCTTCCAGAGCCTTCTTGCCTTGAACCACCGTATCGTTTCGTGACGCCTCCAGCGGGCTCCCGGGCTCTGGGCGAAAAGCCACGAGAAAGGCGGGAGGATAGTAGTCACTTTCCGCCACTTTCTCAAGACGTTTCGTCTGATAAAGTGGCGCAAAGGCTCTGTACTCCCGGCCCGTGAGGAGCACGGCCGCGAGTTTCTTCCGGTCAACGAGGTCCCGCAGGGCACGGGAAGTGCTAAAGACGGGCTTCGAGTCCCAGCTATCAGGTTCCACCGGGCTTGCAAAGACAACCCTGTGGAGGAACGGCAGCTCATGGAGGGGTCCTCCAGCGACGAGTTGACCCTTGAGAGCTTTCAGGTCCTTGACCTCGCCCTCCCGGACCACGAGCACAAAATTATCGGACGGACCCGACTCGAGGAGCGGCTCCAAACCAAGCTTCTCGCGGTGTTCGAGGTAGAAGCCCACACTCACCACGCCAAAGGCCGGCTTGAGCAAAGCAATGGCGTCAAGCCCCGCCCTGGAATCGTTGTGATATTCGCCCTTTAGACCCGTGAGAGACATCTTCTCTGCGAGGTAAGCGGCCAGTGAGCCCACGAAGGCCTCGGCATCCCGGGTCGAGCCCGGATAACCGGGCTGGACGATTACAAACGCGGAACCGCCCGCAGGCTCGGCCGCAGCCTCCCTGGGGTTGCCTGAACGACCCGGGACAGCCCAGAGCTGACTGACAAGCAGAGCGACGGGTAGTACGTTTCTCGACATGAATTTCTCCCGGTGAAATTGCTTTTCGCGAGGGGAGTATGTTACAGGAGTGAAGCAGTAGAGGCCATCAGGCTCACACTGCGCATGACGAAAGCCGCCCTCGCCACCTTGACTCTCGCCACCTTTGTGGCACACCAGGACTTCTGGCTCTGGACCAGCTCCGAGCCACTCTGGTTTGGATTTCTGCCGCCAGGGCTTGCTTATCACGGCGCGCACACGATCGTTTCAAGCCTTCTTCTCTGGCTCTTCTCGGTGCTCGCGTGGCCCTCGCACCTCGAGGAGTCGGGGAGTTGATCGAAGCGTCCTTCGTCTTTGCCTACCTTGGGTTCGTGCTCTACATCGGCATCTTCGCCTTCCGGCGTGGTTCACGAACAGGCGAGGACTACTTCCTCGCCAACCGTTCGCTCGGATCGGTCGTGTTCCTGCTTTCGCTCTTCGGCACGAACATGACCAGCGTGTCGATCCTGGGCTCCTCGCAGCAGGCGTTCAGCCAGGGCATCGGCGTTTACGGGCTCATGGCGTCGTCGTCGGCGCTCGTGATTCCAGTGACGATTTTCCTCGTGGGCACGCGTATCTGGGCCTTCGGTCGGCGATTCGGCCACAAGACACCCGTCCAACTCTTCCGCGATCGCTGGGAGGCTGGCGCGATCGGCACAGTGATCTTCGCCGCGCAGGCGTGCCTGCTGGTGCCCTACATCGTGGTGGGGGTAAAGGGAGGCGGCACCACCCTGAATGCGATCTCTGGCGGGGCTGTGCCCGAGTGGCTCGGCGGTGCTGTTGTCGCGATTGTCGTGATGGGCTACGTCTTCTTCGGTGGGATGCGCGGAACGGCGTGGGTCAACGCGTTTCAAACAACCCTGTTCCTTGGTTTCGGCTTGGTCGCTGTGTTCGTGATAAGTCATGGCCTCGGAGGGTTTTCAAACGTGGTCGAGCGAATGCTGGCTGACCCCGTCCTCAAGCCGCTTCTCTCGCGCGAGAAGATGAGCCCCTATGTCTTCTTCAGCTTCATGTTCATCCCCCTGAGCGCAATCGCCTTCCCCCACATCTGCATCTTTTGCCTCACCGCCAGGCGAATGGAGAGCTTCAAGAAAACGGTGATCTTCTACCCGCTTTGCATCCTGGCGATCTGGCTCCCGTGCGTTTTCCTGGGCACGGTGGCGGCGAGCGATGCCGCAATCCAGGCCGCGGTCCGAGGGGGATCGGGCGATCAGGTGATTCTCCTCCTCCTCAAGCAGCACGCGCCGCACTGGCTCGCCGGAATCCTCGGGGCCGGCATCATGGCCGCCGTCATGGCTACCGATTCTCAAATCCTCGCCCTCTCGACCATGTTCACGGAGGATGTCTTCGCTTACCACGGAGGGAAGGCGGCCTTCGGCGAGCGCGCGCAGGTGCTCACCGGCCGGCTCTTTGTGGTCGTGGTCACGATCGTGGCCTACGCGATTGCCATGTCGACGAGGCAGCAAATCTTTGAAATTGCAGTGAAGTACGCCTTCACGGGCTACGCAGCCCTCTCGCCGCTCACCTGGGCCGCCGTATTCTGGCGACGCAGCACCAAGGCAGGCGCGCTCGCCTGCGTGATGGTGGTCGCTGCGGGGCTGATCACGGTGGCGATTCTCGAGAGCGTCTACCCATCGCCCGGAGCGATCTGGACACTGGGCGAGGGGCCAGCGGCATTCCCAGTCCTCAAACGCGTCTCAACGGGCATCGTCTTTTACGAGGGCATCTTGCCCGTTGTGCCGCTCACAGTCGTTTCTACCCTTGCAATGCTCCTCGTTTCGCTCATGACGCGCCCCCCCTCCGGGAGCACCCTGAGGCGCTACTTTGAAATTGGAGCGCACGACAAGCCCCCGCATCAAGGCACCCACGCATGAATCGAAAAAGTATCCTTTTTACTGTCCTGGGCGGATTCTTCCTCACAAACGCCCTCGTGGCGGAGCTGATCGGTGGGAAGATCATTATCTGCGTCGGCGACGAGAGCACACGCTTCGGACCGCTGGGGCCCTTCGCAATGTCCGTCGGGATCTTCCCGTGGCCAGTTGTCTTTCTCACAACGGACATCATCAATGAATACTTCGGCCGGCGAGGCGTTCGCCGGCTTACCTGGCTCGCTATCGGCATGATCAGCTACGCGTTCGTGGTCCTCGCCCTCACTCGCATTCCCGATTCTGCTTCGTTCTCGGGAATCGACAACGCGGCTTACGACAAGGTTTTTGGCCAGAGCCAGTGGATCATCGTTGCCTCGCTCCTGGCATTCGCGGTTTCGCAACTCATCGACGTCACCATTTTTCATCTCTTTCGCCGCCGTACCGGCAAGACCCTGCTCTGGCTGCGATCCACAGGGTCCACGGCCATCTCTCAGCTCATCGACAGCGTGATCGTTCTCTACATTGGCCTCGCAATCCCCAACCACTGGACGTTTGCGCAGTTCGCTGGCACCGCCGCGACCAACTACACGGTGAAGCTGATCATCGCCGTGGGGTTAACCCCGCTCATCTATCTGGGCCATTGGGGCGTCGAGCGCTTCCTCGGAAAAGATCTGGCCGAGGAAATCGCGGAGAAGGCGGCGCGGGACTCGGAGGGAGATCCGCTCGCCATCACCGAGTCCTGATAGCCTGCGCTCCCCGTCTCGCCTGGGCCCTGGCTTTCAAGACCTCGACCACGATCGGCAGCACCGAAAGCACGACGATGCCGATCTCGACCCACAGGAAGTTCTTCTGCACCATCTCGCTGTTCCCGATTGCATAACCGGCGACGAGGAAGATCACCACCCAGGCAAACCCACCCACCACGTTGAAGAGCGCGAACCGCCCATACTGCATTTTCCCGATACCCGCCACGAATGGCGCGAAGGTGCGCACGATGGGAACAAAGCGGGCGAGAATGATCGTCTTGCCGCCATACTTCTCGTAGAAGCGTTGCGTTCGATCCAGGTGCTCCCGCTTGAAGAGCCGAGACTTGTCCTTCGAGAAGATCCTGGGACCAATCTTGAGCCCGATGGAGTAATTGACGGCGTCGCCAACGACCGCCGCAACCCACAGCACGATGCCCACCAGCACGAGGTCAATCGGCGAGCCCGGCGAGGCGGCCAACGCCCCCACGGCGAAGAGGAGTGAATCGCCGGGCAAGAACGGCGTAACGACGAGGCCCGTCTCGGCAAAGATGATTGCAAAGAGGAGCACGTAGAGCCACGGGCCCATCTGATCCGCGGCCTGGTTCAGGTGGTGATTCAAGTGGAGGAAGAAGTCGATGATCTGACTCATGATGGCTGCGCCTTCCTTCGGCGGCGCGATTCAAAAATTTCGAGGAGTGCTGGCAAGGCGACGACGGCGGCGACCAGGGTTGTTGCGCAGCCCAGCGCGGTGACAAGACCGAGGCTTGCGATCCCTCGGTGGTGCGCAAGCGCCATCGCCCCGAAGCCGACGATCGTCGTGAGCGAGGACAGCAACACGGCCGATCCGGTCGTCCGGCCGACGTCAGCCGCCGAGCCGGTCTCTCGAAAGCGGTGGATCACATGGATGCCTCCATCAACGCCATAACCCACGAGGATCGGGAAGCAGAAAAAATTGGCGAGGTTAAAGCTTAGGCCGAGGATCGGCATCAGCTCGAGCATCCACAGGAGCCCGAGCGCGAGAGGCGCCATGGCCAGGACGGTTTCCTTCAGATTTCGAAACTCGAGCAGAATCAGGACAGCGACAAGGATCAAGGAATAAAGAGCCGCCAGGAGGAACCCGTCGCGCATCAGAATGGTGGACTCGTAGACCTGGATGGGCGTCCCGGTCACGTCAGGATCCACCCCGCGCACGGCCTCCACGAACTCCTTCATGCTCTTCTCTTCCCAGATGTTCTTGAGCGGATAGGCATAGACCAGAAACTTGGTTTCATCGTCGGAGACAAGGCGGTGACGAATTTGCTTCGGAATTTTCCCGAGTGCGATATCTGGAGGATCCAGCAACCTGAGCAGTCGTTCCTTGAGGCCGCGCAGCTCTCGAAGCCACCGGCCCTGGTAATCCGCAAGACCTTTCTCCACCATCGTTTCTCGCTTCACGACGAGGTCATGGATCGTCGAGGTACGCTCGATGAGGCCATCGAGTGCCTTCACCGCCTCGGCGTCCGTCAATCCGCCGCGGGATGCGGCCAGGTTCTGGAGTCGCTCGAGACCCTCCAGGAGACGTTCGAGCGAGGAAGTCAACGTCCCGGAATCGTAGGGAGCCGACTTCTCGCTCAACCGTAGGGTCGCGACGAACTCGCGGAGCGGCTGCAAGACAGCCTTCTTTACCCCCGGATCCCGGGGGATGAAGTCGCGAATGCTCTCGACGGCCCCAACAATCCCTGCCTCGCGCGCGACGTCAAGCCTTGCGAGGGTCTCGTCCACCTTTGCGAAGCTTTCGACGATAAACGCCCCAAACCAGGTAGATCGTTCCGTCTCGTTGAGGATCTTGAGCTCGTAGTCGACCGACTCGAGGTCGGTAGCTTGAAGTTCGAGGAGGTTCCAGTTGTACGGGACCCCCTTGAAGTAAAAAAAGCCCATGACCGTGAGCACACCCAGGGACCCGAGCACTGTCCTGGGTCGCCGAGAGGCCAGGGCAAGGGCCGGGACCGTCACGAGCCTCGGAGGGTGAAGCACTCGACGCTTGCGGATTCGTCTGTCCGTCACGGCAATGAGCGCAGGAAAGAGCACGAGCATGACCGCCAAACAGACGATGAGCCCCACACCCGCTACAAATCCGAGCTCCTGCAAACCTTTGAAGTGGACGAAGAGTGTCGAGAAAAAAGCCGCCGCTGTCGTGATACCGCCCGTCCAGATGCCAAGACCGGTCGTCAGCAGAGTGCCACGGATCGATCCGTCGATGTCGTCCGTGGAAAGCAACTCCTCCTGGTACCTGGCAAGAAAGTGAATCCCAAAGTCGATCCCGAGGCCCACGAGCATCGCCGCGAACACTATCGATAGCAGCGTCAGGTACCCAATCGTCAGCGTGACGATGCCAAACGTAATCACGATCGCCGCGGCCAGCGCCAGACAGGCGAGGAATGGCCGTCGCAGGCGCCGAAAAGTGGCAACGAAGAGAAGCAGCACCACGAGGAAGGCGGCAATCGTCGAGACCGTCATGTCCCGATTCGTGGTGCGCATTTCGTCGGCTTGAAGCACGGGCCGACCCGTGAGACCAAGCTTCACCCCTCCAGGCCGCGCGTCCTTGAACTTCAGTCGCACACACTCGATGGCCTTGCGGATCTCCTCCAGGGGCCGGCTAATGACCTCCAGCGTCTGGAAATCCTTCGTGGCCATCACCTCCACGAAGGCGAGCTTCAAGTTCTCGCTGAAGAGGTAACCCCGGCGCCGCGGGTCAATTTCGGAGCCCAGCGCGACGGACACAGCCTGCACTTCAAGTGCCGCGGGCGCTCCCCCTTTGGCCGCGGTCTCGATCGATTCGAGGGTTGAGCCAAGCACCCGGAAGCCCGTTGTTGCGAAACTATTATTGGCCCCGGAAAGCGGTGAGCTCAAGTGCGCGCTGAAGACATCGAGCAGGCTCGCAAGGCTGTCCACCCGCTCGAGCCCCCGGAGAAACTTGGCGTTCTCGATCGCAGCCTTCGCCATGGCGCGCAGCTCATCTTCCGGACTCAGGAGAAGAACACTGTCCGCGAAGCTATCCAGTGGAATCCTGTGATGCACCTCCTCGACGTACTCTTTCAGCTTTCCAAGCTCCTCCGCCAACGCCTCCGATACACGCATGGCCAGCCCTGGATCGCCCTCAACCTCGACCACGACGTAGAGATACTCAAGGTCTCCAAACTCCTTGAGGAAGGAGAGGTACCTCTGGTTGTAGGGAAGATCCTCCGAGACCAGATCATTCTGGTCCGTCTTCATCTGGAGGCCAGTGAACGTCAGCACGACCGAAGCCAGGGCGGCGACGACAAATCCACAGATGACCCACCAGGGTCTGAGCAGAACCACATCAGCCACGAAGGCAAAAGCCCGCCGAGAAAAAATTGGTTTCGACATGGAGCTACAGCGTTGCACTCGTTCCTTCAATGACGGCGTGCCCGGCCGGGAGCCCACCCACGTAGCCATTCTCGCGAAACCAACGCACCGCACGATCGAGCGCATGCACCACATCGCCCGGCATGAAGCCAAGCTCCCGCCGGGCGCGAGTCGAGTCGAAGTACATGTGCCGCTGAGCCATGCGAGCGGCCTCCCAGGGAATCAAAGGACTCTTGCGCGACAGCATCGTCCAACCAGATGACAGAGCCGCCAGCGGCAGGAGAAGTCTCCGTGGCACGCAAAAGCGCGGTGGCTCGAGCCCGGTGAGGCTCGACAGCGTCTCGAGAAGCCGCTTCAGGGTGTAGTTCTCGGCGCCAAGGATGTAGCGCCTTCCCGTCTCGCCCCGCTCTGCGGCAAGGACATGCCCCACCGCGACATCCTCCACAGACACGAGATTGAGGCCCGTGTTCGTGTAGGCGGCCATCCGCCGGCGCAGAAAGTCGACGATCACCCTGCCGGTGGGCGTGGGTTTCACATCATGAGGACCCACGGGAGTCGAGGGATTGACGATGACGATCGGCAACCCCTTCTGGGCAAGGTCGCGAGCGCACGCCTCGGCGAGCCACTTCGAACGCTTGTAATGTCCGCGGATGTCGCGAAGCTCCGCGAGGTGCGATTCATCGACGGGCGCCCCGTCCCTGGACGCCTTGAGGACGCCCACCGTGCTCGTGTAGACGATACGCTCGACGCCGGCATCACCAGCGGCCTCCAGGAGGTTACGGGTGCCATCGACGTTGTCCTTGTAGATTTCTTCGGGTCTTGGATTCCAGAGAGAGTAGCACGCCGCCAGGTGGAAAATCGTGCCACAGCCCTGGACCGCCCGCCGGAGACTCGACTTGTCCCGGAGGTTTCCCTCGACCTGCTCGAAGGGATAAGGGTGGCCTTCAAGGTTGCGGGGGTCCGACGTCGAACGCAAAAGCACGCGGACTTCCCAGCGCCTCTGAAGGAGTTCTCTCAAGACGGCACCCCCTACAAATCCAGTGGCGCCCGTGATAAAGGCCTTCGGCATGGCTGTCTCTCTCCGGTGAAGTTCTCTGTGCGCCCAGAGATGCTGACGCACAGGGGCTGACACTCTACTAACTTTTCCGGTCGTTTTCTAAGGCGTTTTGAGAGAACGCATTTTCCGCCGTGATATCATGCCGGCTATCCATTTCCCCGGAGCACTTTCTCATGCAGTTCAGCTCAATCGAAGAGACCGTAGGCAGGATCAAGGAGGGCGGAGTGGTGATCGTCGTCGACGACGAGGACCGCGAGAACGAGGGTGACTTCATCTGCGCTGCCGAGAAAATGACGCCCGAGCTGGTCAACTTCATGGTCACGCATGGCCGCGGACAATTTTGCGTGACACTCCTGCCCGAGCGGGCCCGGGAGCTAAGCCTCGAACCCGCCGTGGCGCAGAACACGGCGCTCATGCGCACCAGTTACACGGTCACTGTCGATGCACGGACCAACAAGACTGGAATCAGCGCCTCCGAGCGATGCGCGACGGTGCTGGCCGTGGCCGACCCGCGCACGAGGCCCGAGGATTTGGCTCGCCCGGGCCACGTGCAGCCCATCGTGGCCCAGGACGGTGGAGTACTGAGAAGAGCTGGCCACACGGAGGCGTCCGTCGACCTCACTCGACTGGCAGGGCTACGTCCTGTTGCCGTCCTGATCGAGATTCTGGATGACAACGGAGAAATGGCGCGCAGGGAGCGCCTCTTCGAGATCGCCCAGAAGCACAAGATGCCCTTCACGAGCATCGCAGAGCTCATCCGACATCGCCGACGCCACGAGAAGCTAGTTTTCCGGGTCTCGCCGCCGGTGGACTTCCCCACCAAGCTCGGCCGGTTCAAACTCTACGGCTACAAGGTGCACCACGAAACCCAGGAGCCATTTGCGCTCGTGATAGGGGATCTAACCACGAGCGAGGCGCCGCTCGTCCGCATGCACTCGTCGTGCTTCACGGGCGACGTGCTGAACAGTCTGCGGTGCGACTGCGGCGACCAGCTCGCCAAGGCCATCGAGCGGATTGCGGCCGAGGGCGCCGGGGCTCTTGTTTATCTCCCGCAGGAAGGCCGGGGGATCGGCCTGCTGGAGAAGATCAAGGCCTATGCACTCCAGGACACCGGAATGGACACCGTGGAGGCAAACAACATCCTCGGCTACCGAGCTGACATGCGAGACTACGGCGTGGGAATCCAGATCTTGAAGGACCTGGGTCTCACGAAAGTGCGCCTTCTGACGAACAACCCCAAGAAGATCGAGTCCTTCATCACCTACGCCTATGACCTCAAGGTGGTCGACCAGGTGCCGCTGTGGATCGACCCCAACGAGCACAGCGAGCAATACTTGCGCACCAAACGTGACAAGATGGGGCACATCCTTCCGCCGGACGCGGCAGAGCAGGGCTAA
>SXGT01331438.1_pt1 | contig 14803 bp, 13 predicted proteins | sample 3176221 | NCBI WGS metagenome assembly SXGT01 (sample SAMN11356862, study PRJNA531348) | freshwater metagenome | isolation source: freshwater sample F1-120 | place: China: Fuxian Lake, Yuxi | collected 2017-12-25
CTTGCGCCCAGGCCGCGGGCGAGCGGGGCTCCGGTCGCGACAGCCGCGAGTGCGCGGCCCGTCGGCGCGGTTTCGCCCACGCCAGTGGCGAGCACGCTGCGGCCCACCGAGGCCTCGCCCACGCCGTTCCCGCGCGAGACCCTCGAGATCGGTGGCGTCACCATCCTGCCCGGCACGCGCCGTCGGCTGGTCCTCACGGTCAGCGAGTCTTTCTTCGGCGGCAGCGTCCGCACGCCCCTCGTCGTCCTGCACGGCGACATCCCGGGTCCGGTGATTTGTCTTGCCGCGGGCGTGCACGGCGACGAACTCAACGGCACCGAGATCGTCCGTCGTGTTCTGGCACAGCTCTCTCCGCCCGAGATCGAGGGCACGGTGATCGGCATTCCGATCGTCAATGTCCACGGCTTCCGCAGCCGCAGCCGGTATCTGCCCGATCGTCGCGATCTGAATCGGCACTTTCCGGGACGACGCTGGGGCAGTTCCGCGTCGCGCATCGCGCACGAGATCTTCGAGGGTGTGGTCCGGCACTGCGACGCGCTGGTCGATTTCCACTCGGGTTCGTTTCACCGCAGCAATCTGCCGCAGGTGCGTGGCGACTTCCGCTCGCGCGAAATCCTCGAGTTGGCACGCGCGCTCGGGCTCGGCGTCGCGATCCATCATCCCGGTGAGGAGGGAACGCTGCGACGGGCCGCGACGGATGCCGGCATTCCGACCGTCCTCTTCGAGAGCGGAGATGCTTTCCGCATCCAGAGCGAGGAGATCCAGCGCGGCGTCGATGCCGTCCTGCACCTCCTGCGCGAGGCCGGGATGTTGCGTCTACCGATCCCGACGGGCGCTCCGGAGGAGCCCCGTTTCTTTTTTGATTCGACCTGGGTGCGGGTGGATCATGGCGGCATCTTCCTGCCTGCCGTCGGCCTCGGCGACAACGTGAGCGAGGGGGACGTGCTCGGTACGGTCTTCGATCCGCTCGGTGGAGAGAGGGCGGTGCTGCGTTCTCCGGTCGGCGGGACGATCATCGGGATGGCGCTGCCGCAGGTGGTGCTGCCCGGCTTCGCGGCTTTCCACGTCGGTGCGCAGCAGGCGCAGCGGCCACGGGGCATGGACAAGACGGTGTTCGCCGAGCTGCGGGCGCTGTCCGGAGCCGCACCGGACGGCGGAGCCGACGCACCCGCAGTCGCAGCTGGGGACGAGGCTCCGAGCGGCGACGGGCATGACGGAGAGGACGGCGCTACGGAGGACACCGAGTAGGATGGCGCGCACCTCGACCCGATTCGCTCTTGCCTTGACGGCCGCCCTGGTCGTGTTCGAGGCGGGTGTCGCACTCGGCGGGGGCGAGGCGAGAGCACGGACCAGGCAGGGCGGCGCGGCGCTGGGCCAACCGCGCTATCAAGCCGACTACCGGGCAGTGCTCGATCCGGCGCAAGGCGTGGCGCACGTTCGCTGGCGCCTCACCGGCAACGATGGATACGTCGGTCGGATCTCGCTGCGCGTCGATCCGGATCGCTACCACGAGGTCGAGGGTGACGGCACGATCCGCGTGGAGGATGGCTGGATTCACTGGGAGCCGTCGCGGGGCCGGGCCGAACTTCGATATGACGTGCAGCTCGATCACCGCCGCGCCACGGACAAGGGCTTCGACGCGCGCATGACCCCCGAGTGGGCGCTCTTCAAGGGCGAAGATCTCTTCCCACCGACGCGCACCCTCGAGATGGTGCCCGACGCCGAGGCCGATGCCCGCTTCACTCTCGAGATGCCCGCCGGCTGGTCGCTGGTGGCGACGCGGCGCGGGGTGGGAAGCCGCACCGTCGAGATCGAAGAGGAACACCGCCTGCTCGACCGCCCGACCGGCTGGATGCTCGCTGGTAACCTGGGAGTGACGCGAGAGAAGATCGCCGGGGTCTGGTTCGTGCTCGCGAACCCGGCCGGGCAGGACTTCCGTCGCATGGATCTGCTCGCCTGGTTGCAGGTGACAGTGCCAGAATTGGGTCGGGCGCTGGGCAGCCTGCCGCCGCGTTTCCTGATCGTCGGGGCGGAGGATCCGATGTGGCGCGGGGGCCTTTCTGCGCCGGATTCGCTCTACCTGCACGCCGACCGGCCGCTGGTGCAGCGTGACGGCACGAGCCCGGTGCTCCACGAACTGGTGCACGCCTTCATGCACGCGCGTGCGGGCCCGGACGGTGACTGGATCGTCGAGGGGCTGGCCGAGTGGTACTCGCTCGAGATCCAGCGTCGGGCTGGGCTGATGAGTCGCCGGCGCTTCCGCAAGGCGCTCGACCGGCTCGAGGAGCGTGGCCGTGCTGCCAGCGACCTCAGAGTGGCGTCCTCGAACGGCGCCACGACGGCGCGCGCCGTGGGTGTGCTCGACCGCCTCGATCGCCTGATCCGCGCGGCGACCGGGGGGCGCCGCAGCCTCGACGATGTCGTGCAGCGCCTGCAGGTCGAGCGCCGCAGGATCACGACCGCGCGCCTGCAGGAGGTCAGCGAGGAAATCAGCGGTCGCGACCTGGGGAACTTTTTCGCGGAGAACACCGCTGGCCCGCGCCGCGACAGGGACGCAGCGCGATGAATTCCGGTGACGCGGGCGGCGACGCAGACGAATCCGCAAAGGTCGAGCGCCTTGACGCCGAGCTGCAGGCCGAACTCGCGGATCTCGAAGCTCGCTCCCTCCTGCGCCGGCGGCGACGCGTCGACGGCGCACAGGGGCCGCGCATCGAACTCGATGGACGCGGCGTGCTCTGCCTGTCCTCGAACAACTACCTCGGTCTCGCCGATGATCCCCGCCTGATCGAGGCTGCAGGAGCAGCCCTGCGGACGCAGGGGGCGAGCGGGGCCTCGTCGCCGCTCATCAGTGGCCACATGGCGGCCCACGCCGAGCTTGAGGATCTGGCCGCGGCATGGCTCGGCACTGAAGCGGCGATCATCTTCGGTTCGGGCTACCACGCCAACATCGGCACGATCGGCGCCCTGACGGGGCCAAACGACGCGATCTTCAGTGATGCGCTCAATCACGCGAGCTTGATCGACGGTGCCCGGCTCTCGCGCGCCACGGTTCGGATCTACCGCCACCGCGACGTGGAGCACCTCGACGAACTCCTGCGCGCGACCCCGGCACGTCGACGGCTCATCGTTACCGACTCGATCTTCAGCATGGATGGTGATGCCGCTCCGCTCGACGAGATCGTCGAGCTGGCCGAGCATCACGGCGCGCATGTGATGATCGATGAGGCGCACGCGGTCGGCGTGTTTGGGGACGACGGTTCAGGTCTGGCGAATTCGCTCGGATTGGGTGCCCGCATCGCGATCCGTATGGGTACGCTGGGCAAGGGCCTCGGCAGCTACGGCGCTTTCGTCGCCGGTTCGCGCTCCTTGATCGACGTGCTCGTCAACCGAGCCCGCGCCTACGTATTCTCGACCGCTCTACCTCCGGCGGTGGTGGCGGCAGCCACCGCGGCGATCGGCATCGCGCGTGCGGAACGGGAGCGGCGTGCCCGGTTATGGGCGAACGCCCGTGCCCTGCACGGCGCGTTGATCGCCGCCGGCCTCCGAGTCGAGCCCCTCGGGAGTCCGATCGTCCCCTTGATCCTCGGCTCCGCCGGACGGGCACTGGCCGTGTCGGCGCGCATGCTCGAGGCGGGCGTTTTCTCGCCGGCGATCCGGCCGCCGACCGTTCCCGAGGGCACGGCACGCATCCGCCTGACACCGCTGGCAACGCACACCCCCGAGGAGATCGCCGCGGCGGCGCGCGTGATCATCGCGGCAGCACGGGAAATCGCGGATTGAACAGGATCGTCTTCGTGACCGGTACCGACACCGGTGTCGGCAAGACCAGGGTCGGAGTGGCACTGCTCCATGCGCTGCGCGCGCGTGGTGCCGCCGTCGCGGTCCGCAAGCCGGCCGAGAGCGGTTGCGAACGGGTCGCAGGCGAACTGCGCGCCGCCGACGCCGAGGCCCTGCGGCACGCAGCCGGTTCCGGCGAGTCGATCGACACCATCTGCCCGCTGCGGCTGGACGAGCCCCTGGCGCCTGCGATCGCGGCGCGTCGAGCGGGGGCGAGTCTCGACGTGGCTGCGTTCGTCACGGCGACGCGCCAGCGGGCGCGCGAGGTGGACGTGATGCTTGTCGAGGGCGCCGGTGGGCTGCTCGTGCCGCTCGTGGACCACGTCTCCTGTGCCGAACTTGCGGCAAGACTCGGGGCCGAACTGTTGATCGTCGTCGGGGCCCGTCTCGGTGCGATCAACCATGCCCTTCTCACCGAGGCGGCAGCGCTCGCCGCCGGCCTGCCCGTGCTCGGCTTCGTGGTCAATCACTTCGCGGCGGGCGAGGACGCAGCAACCGCGAGTCTGGCGGCAAGCCTGCGCGAGTTCGCTCGCGCGCCGGTCCTCGCCGAGGTTGGCTACGGCGCCGACGGTCTGCGCGAGCTGGCCGACCTTGCGGCCCGCCTCGCTTGAGACCGTACCGCGACCGGTCACGTCCAGCGGGAGAAGAAGGCCAGCTCTGCTTCCAGCGCGCGTTGCTGGTTCCCGGCGCCGCGGAAGCCGTGCCCCTCGCCGGGAAAGATCTCGAGTTCGACCGGGACCCCACGGGCGCGGAGTGCCGCCACCATGCTCTCGGTCTGCTCTACCGGCACGACCCGATCGTCGAGTCCGTGCAGGAAGATCACCGGACAGCGTAGCCGCTCGGCGTGATGCAGCGGCGAGCGCGCTCGCCAGAGCGCTTCGTTGCTGCTGAGCGGGGCTACCAACCGATCGGTGTAGCGTGACTCGAATTTGTGAGTGTCTTTGGCCAGCGCGGCCAGGTCGCCGATGCCGTAGAGGCTCGCGCCGGCGTGGAAGACGTCATGAAAGGTGAGTGCGCAGAGGGTGGTGTAACCGCCGGCGCTGCGCCCGGAGATCGTGAGTCGTCCGGGATCGACCGTGCCCTCCGCCGCCAGCATCCGCGCTGCGTCCACGCAGTCCTCGACGTCGAGCACGCCCCAGCCGCCCTCGAGCAGCCTGCGGTAGGCCCGGCCGTAGCCCGTGCTGCCGGCGTAGTCGACGTCGACCACGGCCCAGCCGCGACTGGTCCAGTACTGGATTCCCGGGTCGAAGCCGAGCCGGGCCGCACCGGTCGGGCCGCCATGCGATTTGACGCGCAGCGGTGGCCGCTCGCCCGGGCGGGTGCGCTCACCGAGGGTCAAGGGCGAGTAGAAATGGGCGTGTATCGTCCGTCCCGCTCGCCCGGCGAATTCGATGTGGCGGGGACAGGAGACGGCCTCGGCGGGCAGCAGAGGGGGTGTCGGGGCGTAAAGCACGCGGTGGCTCAGGTCGCGGAGGTTCACTTCGAAGATCGCCTGGGCCGCGGTCTCGCTCGCGGCGATCAACCAGGCGTGGTCGCCAGCGGCCACGACATCGTCGATCGCGACCCAGGGCCCCGCGATTGGCACGAGCCGTCCGCTGACGAGCTCGAGCAGCCCGAGCCGCCAGCGCCCGGCCTCGCTCCAACTGCAGACGAGGCGCCCGGGACCGGCGCAGGCGAAGGTGCGCAGTCCCAACGCCCATTGCGGCCGGCCGAACTCGAACGCACGCGGGCAGAGCGGTCGGACACTCGTGCCGTCGAAACACTCGAGGTTCCAGAAGCCGCTGCGGTCGGAGGCAAAGACGAGGTTTCCGTCGGGCGACCACTCGGGCTGGAAGATCGATTCCGCAGGGCCGCCCGCGATGCGACGCGGGTCGCGCAGAGTGCCCTCGTCGCGCAGCTCGCCAAGCCAGAGTTCGCACCCATCCCAGGGCATGTTCGGATGGTCCCACGCGAGCCAGGCGAGATGGCGGCCATCGGGCGAGAGACGCGGGTTCCCGACGAAATCGCGGTCGCCGACAAGCACTGAACCAGGGGATTCGCCGCCATCCGGATCCAGCAGCACGAGCGAGTTTGCGGGCTCGGGTGCCGCGGCGTGGTCCTCGCGCACACAGACGATCCGGCGGCCCCGCGGAGCGAGAGAGAAATCGGCGAAGCGCCACGCTCCGGGCGGGGTGAGGGCGCGTGGCGGTGCCGTGGCCGCAGCGCTGTGCCAGAGGCGACGATCCTCGTCGTTCGAGAAGGTCAGCCCGGCCGCCGAGACCTCCCATGCGCCGCCGCCGTATTCGTGGACGCGGCTGCGGGCACTCCACGGTGCCGGCAGCATCTCCTCGGGGGGGGCGCTGTCGTGGCTGCGTATCACGGCGACTCGTCCGCCCTCGGCCGGCCGCGTTTCGCTCCACCCGAGCTCGCCGCCGCGGCGCGCGAGCCGGACGAGCCCGATCTGTCCGGCGACGATCGCGCCGGCGTCGAGCGGCGATGGCCATTCGCCGCAGCGTGCTTCGATCCGTTGCCGTGCCGTGCGCCTGCCATCGCCTGCGCTGCTCGCGCCGTCAAGATGGGCGGCGCGGCAGCAGGACGGGCGCCCGGCCGGCCTGTGGCCCGACTCGGCGGCACGGGCTCGCGGCCGCGGCACGATGCCGATGGCCCTTCGGTGGGGTGCCGGGCGGTGCGCGCGAGGCTGCCGCACCGCATCGGGTCGCGCTGGCGTGGGCCGCTGCCGCGCCGTATCTCCGGCCTCTGTGTCGAAGCTGGTCGAAGACGGCCTCCGCGGCCGTTCCGCAATCGTCGGTCTGGCCGAACTCGCACCGATGAGGAAGCCCGACGGCCGCTCGCCCCTCGAGCTGATCTCCACGGCCGCCATCGCGGCGATTGCGGATTCCGGACTGACGCGGGGCGACATCGATGGCATCGTGGTCTGTCCGGCGATGATGCAGTACTCGATGCTCTGGCCCTCGATCGTCGCCGAGCATCTCGGCCTCACCACTTCCTACATGGAGTTCGTCGATCTCGGTGGGGCCAGTGCGACGGCGATGATCGCGCGGGCCGCGACCGCGATCGCGACCGGTCGCGCCAGCAGCGTGCTTTGCGTGAGCGGCGACACCTGGGATCCGAAGGGCATGTATCTCAAGCCGCCGCCGCTGCTCTTTCCGATGCGCGAGTTCACCGCTCCCTATGGAGCTGCCGGTGCCAACGCAGATTACGCGATGGCGGCGCGTCTCCACATGCACCGCTTCGGCACGACGCAGCGCCAGCTGGCGAAGATCGCCGCCGACCAGCGCACCAGTGCGCAGCAGAATCCCGAGGCGCTCTTCCACGGCCAACCTCTCTCGATCGACGACGTGCTGGCGTCCCCTCTGGTCTGCGACCCGCTGCATAAATTTGAAATCGTGATGCCATGCTCCGGCGCCGAGGCCGTGGTGCTCACCTCGGCCGACCGGGCGCGCGACCTCGAGCATCCACCCGCGTGGGTACTCGGTTTCGGCGAAGCCCTCGAACCCGATCCCTTCCAGCGCGAGGACTTTATCGTCACGCCCACCGTGGCCTCCGCGCGGCGCGCCTTCGCGATGGCGGGCGTCGGACCGCACGAGGTCTCCTTGGCCCAGATTTACGATTGCTACACCAGTGCGGTGCTGATCGAGCTGGAAGACGCGGGATTCTGCAGCAAGGGCGAAGGCGGGCCCTTTGTCGAGGCGCACGATCTCACCTTCGCCGGAGACTTCCCGCTCAACACAGGCGGGGGCATGCTCTCGTTCGGCCAGCCCGGACTCGGCGGCGGCATGACGCTGGTGGTCGAGGGCGCCCGCCAGATCATGGGCCGCGCGGGGGCACGTCAGGTTCGCCGCAACGACATCGCCTTCGTGCACGGCAACGGCGGCACCTTCACCGAGGAGTGCTCGCTGATCTTCGGGAGAGAGCGATGAACGGGCAGGGTGGCACGGCCGAGGTGCGAGCGTGAGTGCCGCGCTGCTCGAGCGACCGCTGCCTTCGGGCAAAGGCGATGCGGCGGCCTTCTGGCAAGCCGTGCGCGAGGGCAGGATCGTGTTGCCGCGTTGTCAGGCGTGCGACAGCTTTGTTTTCCCGCCGCGCCCACATTGCCCGGTCTGCCACAGCCGCCACCTCGACTGGGTCGAGGTCTCGGGGCGAGCCCGGGTCTACACCGCGACCGTCGTCCATCGCGCCACGCACCCCTGGTTCATGGACAAGACGCCGTACGTCTATGCGCTGGTCGAGCTGGCCGAGGGCGTGCGCTTGCCGACGCAGATCGTGGGCATTCCTCCCGACGAGGTCGAGATCGGGCTCGAGGTCGAGCCGGTGTTCGAGCGCGTCGACGACACGCATACGCTCCTGCTCTTCCGTCCGGCGGGCCGCACGGGGGCCTGATGCCGGTCAAGTACCTGACCATCGGCGACGACCTGGCGCTGCACTACCGCCATGCGGGCGCGACGACTCTGCCCGGCGTGCCGCCTTCGTTCGCGCGGGGAGCCCCGGTCGTGCTGCTGCACGGTGCCGGTGGTTCGCTCGGCCTCTTCGGCGGCCTCTTCGCGGCGCTCGAGGAGGCGCACTCGCCGCTCGCTCTCGATCTGCCGGGTCACGGGCGCTCGGCTGGACTTACGGGACCCTCGAGCGTGACGGAGGCCGCTGCCGTGGTGGGTCGGCTGCTGGCTGCGGTCGCCGCACCGCCAGCGATTCTGGTCGGACACGGCCTCGGCGGGCAGGTGGCACTCCGGCTCGCGCTGGACCGTCCCGGGCAGGTGCGGGCCGTGCTGACGCTGGGGGCATCGGCCGCACCCGCAGCGCAGGAGTCGTCGCGTGCGGCGATCGAGCGTGAGCTCGGCGTGCTCGATCAGACCGTGGCGGGTCGTCTGCCGCAGCAATTCGACATGCCGGTGTTCGGCGATGCGCCGGGAGTCGATGTCATGCGCGTTTTCTGGGGCGAGATGGTCCGCACCGACCCGCGTGTCCGCGGGGCCGACTTCCGCGCGCAGCTCGGGACGGATCTGCGCTCCGAGCTCGCTCGCGTGGCGTGTCCGGTGCTCGCGTTGCGGGGCTCGGCCGATCGTTTCTGCTCGGCTGCGGAGAACGCCGAGCTTGCCTGCGGCGTGCCGCGGGGCCGGGCGAGCGAGATCGAGGGGGCGGGCCATGTCGCTTTTCTCGAGCAGCCCGCCGCGATCGTGGCGGCCCTGAACGAACTGATCGCCGCGGGGACCACGTGAGTAACCGCTGCGCCGTTCTGGTTGGCGCTTTCGAGCACCCCCGGCGCTACGCGCCGGACAAGACAGCGTTTCAGCTCGCCGCCGAGGCCGCAACCGGGGCGCTCGCCGACGCCGGCCTCACGCCGGCCGATGTCGATGGCTACGCCACAAGCGGCGTCGGCCCGATCGGCATCCTCTCGATGTGCCACCAACTCGACCTTCGTCCCGATTGGCTCGACTCGACCTCAATCGGCGGTTCGTCGTTCGTGGCGCACGTCGGCAGCGCGGCCGCGGCGATCGCGGCGGGGCTGTGCGAGACCGTCCTCATCACCTACGCCGCGACGGCCGCGTCGGACCGTTTCGCTGTCGGCACGGGGGGCAGTGACGCCGGCGATCCGCCCGACGCGTTCTACGCTCCCTACGGGCCGACGATCGTCGGCGCTTACGGCATGGTCGCGCAGCGTCACATGCACGAATTCGGCACGACCCCGGAGCAGCTTGCCGAGATCGCGGTGACCATGCGCCGCCACGCGGGCCTCAATCCGCACGCGCGCTACCGCGAGCCGATCACGGTCGAGGACGTGCTGGCCTCGCGCGTGGTGTCGTCGCCACTGCACCTGCTCGATTGCTGCGTGATTTCGGATGGTGCGGGTGCGCTCGTGCTGACGACCCGGGAACGCGCCCGCGATCTGCCGAAGAAACCCGTGCGGATCCTCGGTTCGGCGGTGGCCGTGCGCCACGGCGGGCACGGGCCACGCGACTTGCTCGATATCGCGGCTTGTCAGTCGGGTCCGAGGGCCTTCGCCCGCGCCGGCATCACGCCCGCCGAGGTCGATCTGTGCACGATCTACGACTCGTTCACGATCACGGTGTTGGCGACGCTCGAAGCACTCGGCTTCTGCGGACGGGGCGAAGGCGGGGCGTTCGTGCAACACGGGCGGATCGGCCTCGGGGGCGCTCTGCCGGTCAATCCCGATGGGGGGGGCCTGTCGTCGAACCACCCCGGGATGCGCGGTATCTTTCTCGTCATCGAGGCGATGCGCCAGCTGCGGGGCGAATGCGGCGCGCGTCAGGTCGAAGGAGCGAAGATCGCACTCTGCCACGGCACCGGCGGCTGGCTCGGCATTACGCACAGCGGCGCGACCCTGCTGTTGGCCGGGGAGAGTTGAACGGTGGGCGGCAAACCATGAGTTCGTCAGGCGCAGAGGGCCGCCCGCTCGAGCGGGTGCGGGTCGACGAGGAGTCGCGCTGGTTCTGGGAGGCCTGTGCCCGCCATGAGCTGATCCTGCAGCGCTGCGGGGCGTGCGACATGGTGCGTTTTCATCCGCGCGCCCTCTGCCCTGCCTGCCTCTCCGCCGAAATCCGGTGGCTGCGGGCGAGCGGGCGCGGCGAAATCTATACCTTCACTGTCACTCACCAGAACCAGGCGCCCGCCTGGCGGACGCGCCTGCCCTACGTGCTGGCGTGGATCCAGCTTCAGGAGGGGCCGCTCGTGCTGAGCAACGTGGTTGGCGCCGCACCGGACGCGCTGCGGATCGGTGCGTCGGTCGAAGTCGTCTTCGACGCCGCGGCAGACGGGCTCGCCGTGCCGCGCTTCCGTCTGTGCGAGGCGCAATGATCCTCGATCTGCACGTTCACTCCGAGGCCTCCGATGACAGCCGGGCGCCGGTCGAGACGCATCTGCGGATTCTGGCCCGCAAGCGGGCGACGCGGCCGATCGACGGCATCGTGCTCACCGAGCATCGTGGCTTCGACTTCCAGGCCGACTACCGCGCCCTGGAGGATCAGTATGGGCTACGGATCCTGCGCGGGGCCGAGGTCGAGACCGATTACGGCCACGTCCTTCTCTACGGAGTCAATCAAGATATTGTGGCGCGCTTCGACTTCGCCGACGTCCGCTTGCCGGCGCAGGAAGTGATCACCGAGGTGCGCCGACTCGGCGGTATCGCTCTGCCCTGTCATCCGGGCCGCGCCAACATTGGCCTGTGCGAGCACTACGAGCACAAGCCGCCGCTCGAGGGCGTGGTCGGTGTCGAGGCCTGCAACGGCGGCAGTCGGGGCGACGAGGACCGTCGCGTCGAAGGTCTGATGGCCCGCTACGGCTACCGCGGGTTCGGCGGCAGCGACGCCCACCTGGTGGCCTTCGTCGGACTCTGCGCGACCGTGTTCGACGACGAGATCGGCGACACGGACCAACTCGTGGCAGCACTCGCGGCGGGGCGCTTTCGCTCGATCGATTATCGCTGAGCCGGCCGGCGTCGGATTCGTTCCGCCTCCGGGCTACGCGCGATCGAAGAGACTCACCTCGACCGCGGTCGGGCCGGGCGTCTCGCCGGTGACTGGTCGTCGCGCCGGGCAGGCGGCCAGGAGCGACGTGGTGGCGAGCAGGGCACCGATCCGCAGCAGCGCGCCTTTCCGGGGGCGGGGCGCGGGATGCACCGAACTTCGCTGGGACTTCTCGCGAACTGCATTCGAGGCCATGTCGGGTTAGAGCATGGCGCGGTGGAGGACTTCGTTCAACCTGAAAACTCGGACCCGCCTCCGATGTCGCCGTTTCGCGCCCGGCTCGAATTGCTCGCCGTGGACGCGATTCTGGGCGGGCTTGGCGCGCTGCCGCTGCGCTCGGCAAGTGCCCTGGCGGGTGCGCTGACCCGCTCGGCGGGCGGGTTGGTGCGCGGGGCCGCGCGCACCGCCGCGCGCAACCTCGTGCGGGCCCTCCCCGAACTCCCTCCCGCGCGGCGGACGGCCATCCTCCGGGGTGCCTTTGCCAATCTGGGGCGGCTCGCTGCCGAGGTCGCCCATTTCGACGAGCTCAACGCGGGCAACCTGCGCCAGCGCATCCATTTCGTCAGCCCGGAGGTCGAGCGTCTGTTCGAAACCGCCTTGCGCGGCGGGCCGGCGATCGTGGCCACCGGCCATCTCGGCAACTGGGAGTTGCTCATCCAGATTACGGCCTTGATGGGACGGCCGGTGCGTCTCGTGCATCGGGCGATGAAGAATCCGCTGGTCGACGAACGGCTGGCCGTGATTCGCTCGCGTGGTGGAACGCAGACCTCATTGCGGCATTCGGCGGCACGCGACCTCCTCCGGACGCTCCGCGACGGCGGCCTGATCGCAATCCCGGTCGATCAGCATCAGCCGGGCGGAACCGGCGTGCCGATTCCCTTCTTCGGCCGACCGGCCTCGACCACGCTCGGTCCGGCCCGACTCGCCCAGCTCGCGCAGGTGCCGATCCATGTTGTCGGGCTGCTGCGGCGGGGCGATACGCTGGAGCATGAGGTCCATGCCTACGAGGCCATCCCGCCGCCGCCGCGCGGGAAGGACCCCGGTCGGCTGATCGCCACCATGACCCTCGTGAATCAACAATTCGAAGCGCTGGTCCGGAGCGCCCCGGAACAGTGGCGGTGGATGCATCGCCGCTGGCGGCTCGATTGACGAGCTTGAAGCGGACCGCCCGGGCGGGGTACGAGCGGACCGACCATGACGGCATCCGGGAAGAAACACCCGGGCAGCGGTGAACCTCCACGCTCCCGCGGCGACGAGCCCGAGGGCGCCGGCGCGGCGTTCGTGCCGGAGGAGAGCGTGGCGAGGGGTCCCCCGGCCGGAGACGTCGCCAGCACCATCGCCGAACTCGAGAGCGAGAACGAGGCGCTCTCGCTCCAGCTGACCGGGCTCGTGCGCGAGGTCGGCGAGCTCAAGTTCTACGTCGATCGAGTCGCGAGCCTCGAATTCGAGCTCCGGGCGCGCGACGAACGCATCCGGCAGCTCGAGAGCGAAGTCGCCCGCCTCGACGGTGCTCTGGTCAGTGGTCGGCCCACCGCGCTGGCGGCGGCGGCTGCTGCGAATCGGCTGCCGCAGGCGGGCGAGAGCAGCCCGCGGGTCGCGCGGATGCTGGCCCGGGCGACGGCGGCGGTGTCGCCCGGCGCAGCTGCCGGGCCGGAGGTGGGCGCCGGGCCCGCGGCGCCGGTGCGATCCCCGCGCCGCGGGAAGCGTGCTCTGAAAAGACGCGACTGAGGCCGACTTGCCGGGCGGACCCGGTCCACCACGATTCCGGGCCAAGGCCGCCCCGGCCGGTTCGCGACGGCGTGCCGGGACGCGATTCGGATCGGTGGAGACCGGCGTCGCGGCACGGGTCGCCCGGTCATTTGGCAACATCAGCCCTGTCTCGCGTGCGCTCGGACGCCGATCGAGGCATGATTACCCGGCCGGTGGTGGGGCCGGTTCACGAGGGAGGGCGAATCATGCTGCGTGGAATTCTGGTGATCGTGTTGATGGTGGCGGTGATCGCGGGTCTGATCTCGATCTTCGGCGCGGAGCAGGCGCACGAAGAGGGTGCCGTCGTCGAGACGGTCGAGACCGTCGAGATGGTCGAGCCGGCGGCGCCGGCTGCGCCCGCCGCGCCGTAGGCGCCCGGGTCGGGCAAGCCCGGCGGATCCTCAAAGGTCCAGGCGTTGAGGTGTGGGCGCCCGTGGTGCGTCGGTCCATCCGTCGACGCTGCGTTGGTGTGCGCTTGCCGCGAGCATCGGCGGGGGTAATTTCGGCCACGGCGTCGTTCTGGGCGAGGCCAGGCAACCGATTCCGCCGCGCTGTGGCGCGGTCTGAACCAGACCATGGAAGAATCAATGTCGACGGATACTATCAAGCAACACATCCACCACGCCGATCGTTTCTTCATCGGGGGCCAATGGGTCAAGCCTGCCGGCTCGTCCCGCATCGACGTGCGCGACAGCGCCACCGAGGAAGTCTTCGTGTCGGTTGCCGAGGCGCAGGTCGAGGATGTCGACCGCGCCGTGGCGGCAGCACGCAAGGCGTTCGATCATGGACCGTGGCCGCGTCTGTCGCACCAGGAGCGTGCCGGCTGGCTCAACAAGATCGCCGACGCCTGGATGGCGCGCTCGGGCGCCTTCGCCGATACCTGGACCAGCGAATCCGGCGTGCTGCATTCGGTTGCGAGAATGGCTGTCATCGGCCCGGTGATGACCTTCCGCTTCCATGCCGGGTTGGCCGACACTTTCGCGTGGGAACATCCGCACGTGAGCCAGGACGGCAAGCGCGCGATGATCACGCGCGAGCCGGTCGGGGTGGTCGGCGCGATCGTTCCCTGGAACGCGCCGGGCGCACTCATGGCCTACAAGGTCGCGGCGGCGCTGATCGCGGGCTGCACCGTGGTCGTCAAGGGTTCGCCCGAGGCGCCGACCTCGCCCTATCTCCTCGCCCAGATCTGCGCGGAGATCGGCCTGCCCGAGGGCGTATTCAACTTCGTCACCGCGGACCGCGAGGTCTCGGAGCGTCTGGTGCGCCATCCGGGTGTCGACAAGATCAGTTTTACCGGCTCGACCGCGGCTGGCCGGCGCATCGCCTCGATCTGCGGCGAGCGCATCGCGCGCTGCACGCTCGAACTCGGCGGCAAGTCGCCGGCCCTCATCCTCGACGACTACGATCTCGACACCGCGGCCGAGTCCATCGCACAAAGCGCGCGCTTTCTGACCGGTCAGGTCTGCTCCTCGCTGACGCGCCTGATCGTGAGCCGCAAGCGGCACGATGATTTCGTCGAGGCCCTCTCGAGCCGCTTCAGCAAGGTGCGCGTCGGCAATCCCTTCGACGACACGACCGAGATGGGACCTTTGGCGATGGAGCGCCAGCGCGATCGTGTCGAGTCGTACATCGCCAAGGGGCGCGCCGAGGGCGCGCGTCTGGCGACCGGGGGCGGACGCCCCGCGGAGCTCGAGCGCGGCTACTTCATCGAGCCAACCGTGTTCGCCAACGTCGACAAC
>SXGT01255388.1_pt1 | contig 14799 bp, 1 predicted proteins | sample 3176221 | NCBI WGS metagenome assembly SXGT01 (sample SAMN11356862, study PRJNA531348) | freshwater metagenome | isolation source: freshwater sample F1-120 | place: China: Fuxian Lake, Yuxi | collected 2017-12-25
CGTGAGCCCGACGAAGAACCCGCTCGACACCGAGCCGTACCCGTTCGACTGCCCGCCGCCGCCCGCCCCGTGGCTACTTCGGCCGGAGGTGCCGCTCGTGCCGGACGTACACGTCCCGCCGCCGCCGCCGCCCATGCCGAAGGGGTTCGTCCAGACCGGCGCGTAGTCCCCGCTCGTGCCGCCGGTCGCGTTGTAGTTGAGCGTCCAGAAGCCGCAGTCCGTATCCATCTGGCCGCCGTAGCCGCCGCTGCCGCCGGTGGTCGTGGTCGACATGCCGCAGGCGTTGCTCGCGCCCGCCCCGCCGGACTGGTAGCTGTCGTCGCAGGCGGTGTTGTACTCGCGCGCGTTGCCGCCATTGGCGGCCGTCGCGGGCGGGCTCTGCGTGGGGTAGGAGGTGCCCGACGCGCCGGTCGCTCCGACGGCGCCCGCGCCCTGCGTCACGGTGACGCGCAAGAGCTTCAAGTAGACGTTCGTCATCAGGTAGACGGCGTACGAGCTCTTGCCGGACCCGTCGGCCTGCTGGCCCGAGGCCGTGGGCCCCGAGACATACAGGTCCGCCAGTAGCAGCGGCGTCGAGGCCGACCCCAGCGCGGTCGCCCCGCCGACGGCGCGCACGGTCATATACTGACCGCCGTAAGTGCCCCCGGTGAGCGTCGCGCCGTAGCCCGCGGTCGCGCGGTCCGCACGCGCCCAGCTCGTGTTGAAGCCGCCCCAAATCTGCCACGCATACGCGAGGTTCCAGGCCCCAGTGTTCGCATACGTGCCCGGCCCCAGGTAGATGTGCGCCTTGCCGGCAGTCGTCTGCCCGAGCGCCGTCGCGAACGCGCACGGCGACGTCTTGCTGCAGGTCGTGCCGCTACCGGTGGTCGTCGCGAAGAGCGCGTTCGCGATCGTCCCGTCGAGACCGTCGCAGTTCGCGTCGGTGAACGTCGGCTCGGGCAGATCATTCGTCGTGTAAGTGCCGCCATATTGCGCGGCGCCGCACGCCGCGAATGTGCCGCCGATGCACAGCGACGCGGGCTTCGTCGCCCCCGCGCAGACGCCCGATTGCAGCTCGCACGCGGGGCGGGTCAAGGTCGTCGACTCGTTCGTCTCGGTGACGCAGTCGCAGTCGTTGTCCTTATTGTCGCAGCGCGTCTCGGCCGTTTGGTAGTCGCTCGTATACGCCGTGAACTGCGTCGTGCCGCAACTCTGCCAGGCCCCCGCGACGCACAGATCGCGCGTGACCTTGGCCCCGACGCACACGCCGACCTGGCTATTGGCGCACGTCGCAAGCTGCGAGGCGTCGATATCGTTGCCGTCGGTCACGCCGTCGCAGTCGTCGTCCTTCACGTTGCACGACTCGGCGGTGCGCCTGGAGTCGGTCGAGCAGGTGGTCGCCGAGGCCGTCGCGCACTGCGTCACGCCGCCCGCGCACACGCCCACGCCGCAGCTCGTCCCGACGCCCGCATAGACGACGCCGTTGGGCCCGGTCCAGCTGAAGTCCTCGTCGGTCGTCGCATCGCAGTCGTTGTTCTTGCCGTCGCAGTGCGTCTCGACGCCCGCGTCGTAGGTCGAGCCGTTCGCCGTCGCGGCCGTCGTGTAGGACGCCGCCGGGCAGGCCGCGGTCCAGCTGCCCGCATTGCAGTCGCTGGCGGGGTGCTTGGCGCCCGCGCAAACCCCGCCCTGAACCGGGCAATTGGCGAGGACCAGCGAGGCATCGAGCCTGTCGGTCTGGCCGTCGCAGTCGTTGTCGACCGTGTCGCAGGTCTCGCTCGTCGCGCTCGTTTCGGTGTTGCACTGGATCCCCGTTTGCGCCGCGGTGCAAATGGTGCGGCCGCCGCCGCAGGCGCCGGTCCCGCACGCGGTGTCGATGCCGCTGACGGTCTGGCCGTTGAGCAGCGTCACCGAGAAGTCCTCGTCGGTCGCGCCGCTGCAGTCGTTGTCTTTGGCGTCGCAACGGGTCTCGGAGCCGCTCTGATAGGACGTGCCGTTGGGCTGGCTCGCGAGCGCGTACTCGCTGGCCGTGCAGCCCGCCCAGCCGCTCGCGCCCTGACACAACGTCGCAGGTTTCGTCGCGCCCGCGCATGCGCCGGTTTGGTTCTCGCAATTCGGGCGAACCAGATCGCCGTCCGCGCCGTCGGTGAGCCCATCGCAGTCGTCGTCGATGCCGTTGCACGTCTCGGTCTGCGCGAGTCCCAGAGTCGAGCACGTCGCCGCCGTCGTGCTCGCCGCACACACGACCGTGCCGCCGGCACAGCGCCCGAGCCCACACGATTGCCCGAGCGTGCGCACGGCGCCGGTCGGCTGCGTGTACGTGAAGTCCTCGTCGGGCGCGCCGCTGCAGTCGTTGTCGCGCCCATCGCAGTGCAGCTCGATCCCGTTCTCGTAGGTGCTCGGCGCGTAGGACGCGTAGTCGCTGGCCGTGCAGTTCGCCCAGCCGGCGGCGCCCTGGCAGCGCGCGAGCGGCCGCACCGAGCCCCCGCACACGCCGAGCTGGACGTCGCAGTTGACGCGCACGAGGCTCGCGTCGTTCGCATCCGAGAGCCCGTCGCAGTCGTCGTCGGCGCCGTTGCAGCTCTCGTTCACGGCCAGGCTCGAGCTCGAGCACTCGATCCCGGTCGCGGCGGCCGTGCACTGCACGCGCCCGCCCGCGCACCGCCCGACGCCACAGTTGGCGCCGATCGTCGAGATGAGCGCGCCGTTCGGCAGGACCGCCGCGAAGTCCTCGTCGGTCGCCGCGTCGCAGTCGTTGTCGAGAGTGTCGCAGCGCGCCTCGCTGCCGGCCTGGTAATTCGCGCTCTTGGCGACATACTCGGCCGAGCCGCACTGGTTCCAATGTCCGCTCGCGCACAGGACCGCCGACTTTTGCGCCCCGCTGCAAACGCCGCTCTGCAGCTCGCAGAGCGGGTCATCGTTCGCCAGGAGATCCGCCGCGTCCGCCGCGTCCGAGCTGCCGTCGCAGTCGTCGTCGATCGCGTTGCACATCTCGACCCCCGGCGCCCCGGCGACGCACGTGGTCTGGGCGCCGTTGGTGCACCGGTTGATCGTCCGCGCGCAGGCCCCGACCCCGCAGCTGGCGGTCCCGGCATCCACGTTCTGGCACGCGCCCGCGACCGTGCCGGTGCACGTCGCGACGACCGGATCCTGGCACACCGTATTGCACGTCGTCGGGCTCGCGCCGCCGCGATCGACCTCGGACGAGCACAGGGCGTCGCGCGTCTGGCACGCGCCCGAGCCGTCGCAGGCCGCCTCGCCCGCCGACTGCGAGGCCTTGTAGTAACAGACGTCGCTGAGGACTCCCCAGTGGTAGCCGGTGCAGTCGATCGCCGCGCACTCGGTGTCCGGATCGGCCCCCGACGGCGCGAACGTGCAGGTGCCCGCACTTCCAGCCAGATCGCAGCGCCGGCACGTGCCCGTACACGACGACGTGCAGCACACGCCGTCGACGCACTGGAGGCCGCCCGAGCACTGACCCGAGCTCGTACACACGTCGCCCGAATTGCCGCGCGGTCGGCAGACACCAGGGCTCGTCGCGAGGTCGCAGTAGGCACCCGCGTCGCACCCCGCGTCGCCCGTGCAACTCGCCGCGCACGCGGGCGCCGTCTGCGTGACGAGGTTCGCGCAGAAGACGCTCGGGAAGAGCCCGCACAGGTTCGCCTCGAGCCCCGCGCAGCCGCGATCGTCAGCCACCGGCGGACCGACGGCGCAGATGCTGCTGCTGCAGAGCGCGTCCCGCCGCTCGCCCTGACACCCCGCCGCATCGACGCACGCCGCCGCCGTCGCGTAGAGCGCCGCCGGGCAGTCGGAGCCCTGCGCGCAACAGTCGCCCGAGGCGCAGCAGAAGCCGTTCTGGCAGTGGGCGCTCTGGCATTGCGCGGTGCGGCTGCACGCGACGCCGCTCGGCTCGTCGGGCACGCAGGCGCCGTTGCGGCAGTACGCATTCGCATCGCATTGCGCGTCGGTCGTGCAGCTGGTCGCGCACTGCGGCGCCGCCTGGCTTGCGCCCCCCACGCAGTAGAGATCGGGGAACGCCCCGCACCCCTTCGCCAACGTCGCCGCCCCGCACGCGGAGTCGTCGGCGACGTCCCGCGTCGTCCCGCAGATGCTCGCGGCGCAGACCGCCACGTCCTTGGTGCCCTGGCAGGACGTCGCGTCGTCGCACGCCGGCGCCTGCGCGTAGGCCGCCGGGCAGTCGCTCGCGACCTTGCAGCAATCGCCGCTGGCGCAGCAGAAGCCGTTCCGACAGTGCCCGCCCGCGCAGTCGCTCGCCTCGTCGCAGGTCGCGCCATCGATTAGATCGGGCACACACGTGCCGTCGCAATGTGAATCCGCGTCACACTGCGCGTCGCTCGTACAGCTCGTCGCGCACGCGGGCGTCCCCTGGTCGGCGGCGCCCGAGCACGTCACCGTCGGATAGCTCCCGCACGTGTTCGCCGCGACCGCCCCGCTGCAGCCCCGGTCGTCGGCCAGCGCCGCGCTCGTCCCGCAGCGCGCGCTCGTGCAGGTCGCGTCGTTGCGATGCCCCTGGCAGGTCGCCGCCGTGTCGCAGGCGGGCGCCAAGGTGTAGGACGCCGGGCAATTGTTCGCCGCAGCGCAACAATCGCCGCTGCCACAGCAGTACCCGTTTTGGCAGTGCGCGCTCGTGCAGTCGCTCGTCTCGTCGCACGCGCCGCCGTCGGCGACATTCACAACACACGTTCCATCGCAGTGATAGCCGGCGACACATTGGGTGTCGGCCGTGCAGCTCGTCGCGCACGGCGGGGTCGTCTGATCCGCCCCGCCGGCGCACGCGACGGCCGGATACCCCGCCGGGCACGCGTGACTCACGAGCCCCGCCCCGCACGCCGTGTCGTCGCCGATCGCCGCGCTCGTGCCGCACACGCTCACGGTGCACGTCCGATCCTTGCGCGTTCCCTGGCATGTCGCGACGTCCCCGCAGCTCGCCGCGACCGCGTACGTCAGCGGGCAATCGTTCGCGATTCGGCAACAATCGCCGCTGCTGCAGCAGTACCCGTTCTGGCAGTGCGCGCCGCCGCAATCGCTCGCCTCGCCGCAGGCGCGCCCATCCTCGAAGTCCGCCACGCACGCGCGCGAGACCTCGTCGCAGTGCGCGACCAGGGCGCAGTTCGCGTCGCTCGTGCAGCTCGTCGCGCAGCCGATCCCCACCCCGCCGGCGCCGCCCACCCCGCCGCACGCGTAGAGCCCGCACGACACCGCCGCCGGCGTCTGGCACGCCCCCGCGCCGCACGCGTCGGCCGCGATCGCGGCGTACGCCCCGCCCGTGGCGACCACGTCGCACCGGCCCGCGAGGCATCCCACGAACTGCTCGTCGGTGCTCCCGTCACAGTCCTCGTCGACGGCGTTGCACGCTTCCGCCGCGTTCGGGTGGCGCGCGCTCGCGCCGTCGTCGCAGTCGCCGCCCCCGCTCGGGCAGCTCACCGGCGTCCCGAGCACCGCCATCCCGACGTCGCAATATCCGTCGCGATCGTCGTCGCAGCCGTCGTCCGCGAGGCCGTCGCAGTCCTGATCGAGGCCGTCGCAGATCTCGCCGCTCGCGCGCGTGTCGGTCGTACACACCGCGACGCCGCCCCCGCAGGCGACCTTGCCGCCGGTACACAACCCGAGCCCGCACGCCTGCCCGAGGAGGCGCGTCCCCCCGAGCGGATCGACGAAAGCGAAGTCCTCGTCGGCGGTCCCGTCGCAGTCCTCGTCGACCCCGTCGCACGCGCCCTCGACCGCGCCCGAGTACGTCGCCGCGTAGTCCCCCGGCGCGCACCCCTGCCACACCCCGACCACGCAGCGCGCCGCCGGCTTGACGGCGCCCGCGCAGACCCCCGACTGCAGCTCGCAGAGCGGGCGCACGAGGTCACCATCGGTCCGATCGGTCTTGCCGTCGCAGTCGTCGTCCAGCCCGTTGCACGTCTCCGCCCCGGCCTGTCCCTCGCTGGTACAAAGGATAGCCGCCGCCCCCGCCGCGCACACCGTCTGCCCGCCCGCGCACACCCCGCTGCCGCACGCCGCACCGACGCCGCCCACGACCGCCCCGCTCTTGAGCGTCAGCGAGAAATCCTCGTCGGTCGCGCCGTCGCAGTCGTTGTCGACCGAGTCACATTGCGTCTCGCGCGCGTCCTCGAAGTCCGGCGACGCCTGCGCGTAGTCGTTTGGCGTGCACGCCGTCCAGGCGCCGGTCACGCACCGCGCCGCGGGCCGCTTGGTGCCGCCGCAGGCGCCGAGCTGCTTCTCGCAAGAGGTCACCTCGAGCGTCGTATCGTCCCGATCGGTAAACCCGTCGCAGTCGTCGTCGGAACCATTGCACGTCTCTGCAAGAATCTTCGATTCGCTCGGGCACGTCACACCCGTCCCGGCCGCGTTGCACACCAGCGTCCCGCCTGCGCAGCGCCCCGTTCCGCACGCGGCCCCGACCCCCTGCGCCGTCTGCCCATTCGCGAGCGACGCCCGGAAGTCCTCGTCGGTCCCCGCGTCGCAGTCGTTGTCGAGGCCATCGCAGCTGCGCTCGGTCCCAGCCTCGTAAAGCGGCGCGCGCGCCGCGTAGACATCGTCGCCGCACGGCTGCCACGCGCCCGTGACGCACAGCGCCGGCGGCTTGGTCGACCCAGCGCAGACGCCCGCCACGCGCTCGCACGCGACGACCTGGAGCCCGGGATCGGCCGCGTCCGTGGTGCCATCACAGTCGTCGTCGGCGCCGTTGCACAGCTCGCCCGACGCGAGCCCCTCGCGATCGCAGACCAGCGTCCCGCCCGCCCCACACGCGCTCTTCCCGCCCGCGCAGGCCCCGCTGCCGCAGTTCCTTCCGACCCCGTAGACGGTCGCGCCATCGAGGAACGTCGCGCTCAGATCCTCGTCGCTCGCGCCGTCGCAGTCCTCGTCGCGCCCGTCGCACTTCTTCTCGCTCACGGCCTGGTAGTCGGCCGCCCGCGCGCGGTAGTCGTTCGCGTCGCACGCAGCCCAGCCGCCCGCCCTGCACTCCTCGGCCAGATGGACGGCGCCGCTGCAGACACCCTTTTGGTTCTCGCACGGCGCGATGACCAGACTCGGATCGAGGGCGTCGGTCTTGCCGTCGCAGTCGTCGTCCTGACCGTTGCAGGTCTCGCCCGTGACGTTCGCCTCGCCCGGGCACTCCATGCCGTCCTTGGCCGCATTGCAGGCCGTCACGCCGCCCGCGCACACCCCGACGCCGCACGACTTCCCGACGCCCGTGAGCCGGGCCCCGTCGCGCGTCGTCAGCGCGAAATCCTCGTCGCGCGGCCCGTCGCAGTCGTTGTCGAGACCGTCGCACGCCGTCTCTTCACCCTCGGTGTACCCAGGATTCACCGACAGATACACCGCGGCGTCGCAAGGCAGCCACGCCCCCGCCTCGCACAGCCGCGCGGCCTTCAGCGCCCCGGCGCACACGCCGTTCTGCAGCTCGCACGGCGGCCGCTCCAGATCCTCGTCGTCCGCATCCGTCAGCCCATCGCAGTCGTTGTCGATCCCGTCACACGCCTCGCCCGACGCCGACGCGCTCGTGTCGCACGCCAGCGTCAGCCCGTCCGCCCCGCACACCGTCACGCCGCCCTCGCACTGCCCGGCGCCACAGGCCTTGCCGACACCCGTAACGACCGCTCCCGACGCGAGCGTGACCTGCAGATCGTCGTCGGTCTTGCCGTCGCAATCATCGTCCTTGCCGTTGCAGAGCGTCTCCGACCCCGTCGTATAACTCCCCGAACGCGCTGCATAATCGGCCGCGACGCACGCCCCCCACGCCCCGTCGACGCAGCGCTCGGGCAGCGCCAAGGCCCCCGCGCACACGCCGCGCTGCTCGCCGCACGCGATGCGCTCGAGATCGCCATCGGCCGCATCCAGCTTGCCGTCGCAGTCGTTGTCGACCCCGTCGCACACCTCGGGCAGGACGCTCGCCACGCTCGGGCACTCGATCCCCAAGCCGCCCGCGGCGCAGCGCGTGCTGCCCCCTGCGCACCCGCCGACCCCGCAGCTCGCGCCGGCCCCGCGCACGACCGCGCCGTCGGGTGTCGTCACGTCGAAGTCATCGTCGGTCTTGCCGTCGCAGTCCTCGTCGACCGCGTCGCAACGTCGCTCGGCGCCCGCCTCGTAGCGCGCGTCGTGCGCGGTGTAGGCCGCGGTGCCGCACGCCCGCCACTGCCCACCCACACACAGACCCGCCGACTTCTCGGCGCCGGCGCAGATCCCCTTCTGCGTCTCGCAGAGCGGGCGCACCATGCTCGGGTCCGCGCCATCGGTCAGCCCATCGCAGTCATCGTCGAGCCCATTGCACACCTCGGCCTGCGCGTTGCGCTCGGTCGAGCAAACGATGTCGCGCCCATCGGCCGCGCACACGGTGAAGCCGCCGCCGCAGATCCCGGTCCCACACCGCCGCCCGGCGCCGATGACGAAATGCCCGTCCTTGAGCGTGACGACGAAATCCTCGTCGGTCGCGCCGTCGCAATCGTTGTCGAGCGCGTCACAGCGCAGCTCGGTCCCATCATCGTAGCCCGCCGACCACGCCCCGTAGGCCGCCGGCGCGCACGCGAGCCAACCCGACGGGCGACACGCGCTCGCCGCCTTGGTCGCCCCCTGACACACCCCGTCCTGCAGCTCGCACGAGACGCGCTCGAGCGTCGGGTCGTCCTTGTCGGTGAGCCCGTCGCAATCGTCGTCCGCGCCGTTGCACGTCTCGCCCGCCACCGCCCCCAAGCTCGAGCAGGTGAGCCCGCTCTTATCGGCCTTACACAAGGCCGTGCCGCCCCCGCAGCTCCCGGTCCCACACGCCTCGCCGACGCGCGCCTCGGCGCCCTCGTCCGAGACGTAGACGAAGTCCTCGTCGCTCGCGCCGTCGCAATCCTCGTCGCGTCCGTCGCACGCCACCTCGGCCCCCGCGACGTACCCAACCGCCGCGTAGTCCGCGTCCCCGCACGGCTCCCAGCCGCCCAAGACGCAGCGCACCGCCGGCCTGAGCACCTCCGCGCACACGCCCAGCGTGTTCTCGCAGGCCGGCCGCGCGAGCCCGTCGTCGTCGCCGTCGGTCTGCCCATCGCAGTCGTCGTCCTGCCCGTTGCACACCTCGACGCGCGCCTCGACCGCGCCCGCGTCGACACACACGGCGTGCCCGAGCGCGCAGCGCACGACATCGTCCTCGCAGGCATCGGCATCGTCGCCGTCGCAGGCCGCGCCATTCTCGGCAAACGTCTCGTCGATCCGCCCATCGCAGTCGTCGTCGGCCCCGTTGCAGGTCTCGACCCCCGGGACGGTGTCCCCCTCGCAGACCGGCTTTCCATCGGCCCCGCAGGCCCATCGTCCGCGCGCGCACTGGTCGCCGTCGTCGCCGTCGCAGGGCTTGCCCAGATCCACGAAGGCCTCGTCCGTGTCGCCGTCGCAGTCGTCGTCGAGTCCGTTGCACGACTCGACCGCCGGCATCTGCCCCGAGCACGCGCCGAGCCCATCGGCGCCACATGCGCGCCGACCGGCACACGCGCCGACCGCGTTCGCAACGACGCACGCGGTCGAGGCCTGCCGATCGATCGCGAACGGCGAGCACTCACACGCCGCGCCCGCGGCCGGCAGGCACAGCTCGACCGCGGCACCGCCCACCGTCACGCTCTCGCACCCCGCGCCGCTCGGGCACGTCCCGCCCTCGCACGCCGTGGCACAGAACGAGCCGCTGCCATCGGGCGCCGCCACGCAGCGCGTCGCCTGCCCGGGGCTCAGCGGATCGCCGCAGTCGGCGGCCTCGTCGCACGGCATGCAGTAGGTCGTGTGATCGTAGATGCAGATGAAGCTGACGTCCGCGCCGCCGTTCGAGACGGGCCGGCAGCTCCAGCCGCTCGGGCACGCCTCGCTGCACGTCTTGGTGCACGTCTGGCCGCTCGGACCGGGCACGCACCAGCCGCTCTGGCAGTCGTCGTTGGCTTCGCAGGCGGCCCCGAAGCACCCCGGGCACGCGGCGTCTTCCCCGTCGCCGTCCGCAGCCTCGGTCTCTTCCGAAGCCTCGACCCCCTCACCGTCCTCGGGCACCCCGGTGTCGGTGACGACGACCCCATCGCCGACGACCCCGTCCCCAACCTCGGCCGGGACGTCGCCCGCGACCACGTCCGCGGCCGCGCCGGGGTCGCCCGAGCACGCCACCGTGAACAGCACGCACCCGAGCGCGATGGAAAGAACCGACAGCGACGACGATGACAAGGAGCGTGCGTGACGAGTCCGCATGGTGTCCCCGTTGGGCATCAAGGGAGGGCTGGCCGGCACCACCTCGCCCTCGGAGGGGCGCGCGGCGCGGAGCGAGGAAGCGCGGAAGCTAGGCCGGTTGGCCGACCACTGCAAGGACTGGATCCTTCCGCGCCGGCCTGTGTTCTTGCGTGTTCCCGCGGCCCGTCGTCTTATTCGCGCGCGGCGAGCACCCCGAGCGCTCGCCCGCGACGCATCGGCGGCGGACCCCGCCAACCGCAGGACGAACCATGCAGACGCAACCACGGGACCATCGTGAAGACGTACTCTTGGGCGTGCTGTCCGTGCAGCTCGGCCTCGTCGATCCAAGCCAGGTCATGGCCGCCGAACGCAGCCTCAGCCAACGCGACGCCGCGGGCCACGCACGTGGGCGCGGCGCCGCCACGCTGGCCGATGCGCTGCAGGCGACCGGCGCCCTCGACGCGCTCGGCGAGAACGCGCTCGCGGCGACGTTCGGGCTCGCCGCGACCGTCAACGACGAGGGCATTCTGATGGTCGGCCTCGCGGGCCAAGACGGGGTCGGCGCGCTGCCCGGTCTGCCCGGTCTGCCGGGTCTGCCCGGTTTGCCCGGTCTGGCAGATCCGCTCGCACCCGCGAGAACCGCGGTCGCGACCGAGAGCGACGCGCCCGTCGTCGTCACGCGCGAGCACCCCGGACGCTACACCGGACCCCGCCGCGAGGGTCAACCACCCGCCCCTGAGCCGCTCGAGCTCGGCCGCGGCGGCATCGGGCGCGTCCTCATCGCGCACGACGCGCATCTCGGCCGCGAGGTGGCCGTCAAAGAGCTTCTCCCGCGCGACGGCGACGGCGGCAAACCGCGCTCGCAGTCGAACCCGCGCAACTCGCTCGCGGCCGCACGCTTCCTGCGTGAGGCGCGCCTCACCGGTCAGCTCGAGCACCCCAACATCGTCCCGGTCTACGAGCTCGGGCGCCGCACCGACGGCACCCTCTACTACACGATGAAGGTCGTCCGCGGCCGCAACCTCGCGACCGCGCTCGAGGCCACCAAGACGCTCGCCGAGCGCCTGCGCCTCCTCAAGCACGTGGCGGATCTGACGGACGCCATCGCCTATGCCCACAGCCGCGGCGTCATCCACCGCGACATCAAGCCCGAGAACGTCATGGTCGGCGAGTTCGGCGAGACCGTGGTCCTCGACTGGGGCCTGGCCAAACCGCGTGGGGCCCAAGATTTAGGGGTCGCCGGCACGCCGCGCTCGCTCTCGATCTCCGAGAGTGGCGACGACGATCTCGCCAAGACGACCGACGGCACGCTCATCGGAACCCCGCTCTTCATGAGCCCCGAGCAGGCTCAAGGCGACACCGCGGCGGTCGACGAGCGCACCGACGTCTGGGCGCTCGGCGTCGTCCTCTACGAGCTCCTGACCGGCGGCCCGCCATTCTCCGGGCGCACGGCCACCGAGCTCCTCGTCAACATCTGCCGCGCCCCGCTGCCGCCGATCCTCGAGCGCTGCCCCGAAGCCCCGCCCGAGCTCGCCGCCATCGCCGAGCGCGCCCTGCGACGCGACCGTTTCCAGCGCTACGCGAGCGCGCGCGAGATGGCCGAAGAGATCCGCGCCTTCATGACCGGCGGGCGCGTCCGCGCCTACACCTACGGCACCTGGGAGCTGGTCCGGCGCTGGGCCGCCCGGCACAAGGGCGCGCTCGCGGTGGCCTCGGTGGCCGTGGTGGCGCTCATCGCGCTCGGCATCTGGTCCTTTGTCGAGGTGACGGGCGAGCGCGACGTCGCCCGCGACGCCGAGCGCCGCGCCGCCCGCCTCGCCGCCGAAACCGAAGTTTCGCGCCAAGCCGCCGTCGCCGCCGAGAAGGCCACGCGCACGACGCGCGACAGCGCCGAGCAGCTCGTGCGCTACATGCTCGGCGATCTGAAGGACAAGCTCGAGCCGCTCGGCCAGATTCCGCTTCTCGACGGCGTCGCGCGCGCGGCCCAGATCTACTACGGCAGCGACCCGACCACCGCGACGCCCGACGCGGCCGACGGGGACGCCGCGCTCGATGTGAATCGCCTTCGCAATCGCGCGGGCGTCGTGGCGCTGGTCGCCGATCTCGCGCGCATGAAAGGCGACCTCGCCGCCGCCGCGACCGGCGGGGCCGAAGCCGAGGCCCTCCGCGAGCGCCTGCTGCGCGCCCATCCGGACAACATGGCGCTGGTCGCCGACCGCGCCGAGAGCTTCCGACAGCGCGGCCTGCTGCTGCGCATGCAGGGCGATCTCCCGGGCGCCAAGACCGCCTTCGCGCAGGCCCTCGCCGCACGCCGACTCGTCCTTGGCGAGAGCGCGACGACCGCGACGACGACGTCCACGCAGGCCATGCGCGACGTCATCGACAGCGAGCTCGATCTCGGCGACATCGCGGTCCTCATGGGCGACCCGGCGACCGGCGAGGACGCCTACGCCAAGGCCGTCACCCACGCTGAAAGCGCCGTCGCAGGCGCACCCGAGGACCTCTCGACGCGCTTCGTCCTGACGGTCGCGCGCGACGCGCTCGGCACCGTTCGCCTCGATCGCGGCAGCATCGACGGCGCCGAGGAGACCTTCAAGCGCGCCCTGGTCGAACGCGAATCCCTCGTCGCCGCGGCCCCCGGCAACCTCGCCTGGCAGCATCGCCTCTCCGTCTCGCACTCGCGTCTCGCCGAGGTCGCGCGCGCACGCGGCGCTCACACCGAGGCCCGCGGCGCCTGGCAACACGCCCTCGATCTGATGGAGCGCGTCGCCGGTCAGGACCCGATGAACGCCCGCTGGCAGCGCGATCTCGCGGTCAACTGGAACCGCCTCGGCGATCTCGACATGGAACGCAACAGCCCGGCCGGCGCGCTCATCAGCTACCAGCGCGCCCACACCTTCGTGTCCGCGCTCGCCGCCAAGGACCCGAGCAACGCCGAGCTCCAGCGCGACCTCGAGGTCGGCACCGATCGCGTCGGCGACGCTCAATTCGCCCTGGGCCAGCTCGAGGCCGCCGGCCGATCGTTCCACGCGGCGCTCGCCATCGCCGAAAAACTCGCGGCGCTCGACGCGAGCAACGCCCGCTGGCAACACGACCTGGGCCTCGCCCTCGGGCGCGTCGCCCAGATCACCTGGCGCAGCGGCGACCTCGAGGGCGCGAGCCCCTACGCCGCGCGCGCGGTCGCGGTCCTGACGACGCTGGTCGCCAAAGACCCCGCGAACACCGCGTGGACGACCGATCTCCAGGTCGCCAAGGACAACCAGGCGGTCTACGCCAGCGGCGACGCCGGACAGCTCCTGACCCCGCCCGGCACCGGTACCCTGCGCCTGGAAGCCACCGGCGGCGGCGCCAGCCCAAGCGAACCGCGGACCCCGTCGGTCCCGAATCAGCGCCCCGACAAGGCCGACGGAAAGCCAGCCGCCGAGGCCCCGGTGCGCCCGCCCCTCCAGCGTCCAGGACCGCGCGCCAAGCCGCCCACGGTGCCGCTCCAACGCCCCGCGCCCATGCCGGATGACCCCAAGGCGCCGGAGCCCACGACGGTTCCTTGAGCCACGTCGAGCGACGCGCTCACTGTCAGTTCACGACGACCGCGGTCCCCTCGAGACGCATCTGCATCGCCCCGACGGGACTCTCGAAGCGCTCGAGCGGACCTTCCCGCAGGAAGCGCACGAGCGCGAGCGCGCTCGGCTTGTCCCCACGCGCCTCGTGCCACACGGCCTCGTTGAACGTGAGCGCCAGCACCTGCCGCCGCACGACCTCCGGAATCGCCGCCAGGATCGACGCGATCTCAGCCAGCGCCTCCGGCTTGCCCGTCGCCAGCAAGTGGTCGACGAGATCGGTCGCCGCGTCCGTGTTCAGCGCATCGTGCGCCAGCGCGGACCGATAGGCCGCAGCCGCGCGGACCGCATCCCCCTCGGCCCCCGCGAGCCGTCCTTCCAAATACGCATGCCGCGACCGCTCGGCGGGCGTCGCCGCCATCGACCCGATCGACTTCAGCAACGTCCGCGCGTCGGCCAGCCGCGATCGATCGATGAGCAGCCCCGCGAGCTCCGCCTGCGCCGCAATCGGGACCTCACGCGCCGCCAGCAGCGCCTTCGCATAGACGCTGTCGGGCGTCTCGACCAAGGCCTCCCAGGGCGTATTGCGCAGGTACTCGAGCGCCCCGAGCCCCAGCAAATCCACCACGAACCGGAACCCGGGGCTGAAGGCCTGGGTCCGCAGGTGCCGCGCCAGGATCGCGACCCCGATCGGCCACGCATTGTTGCGCAGGATCTGCATGAGCGACTGCATGGCGCGCGGATCGGTCGGCGCCGCCAAGAACGCATCGACCATGTGCTTCAGCGCGGCGTTCTCGTCGGCGCCCTTCTTCTCTTCCGCCAGCTGCATGTGCGCGTCGGGATCGTCGCACTCGGCGACCAGCTCCTCCAGAATGACCACCGCCTCGGCCTGCTGCCCGACCGAGAGGAGCATGCGCGCGAGCCCGTTGCGCGCCCGCACCGACGGGTCGAGCCGCGCCGCGGTCCGCGCCGCCTGCACCGCCCCGGCCCCGTCCCCCGACAGCGCCGTCAGCACCGCCCGCGCCTGCAGAACACCCGGATGCTCGGGCGCGAGCCGCGC
>SXGT01529202.1_pt1 | contig 14798 bp, 8 predicted proteins | sample 3176221 | NCBI WGS metagenome assembly SXGT01 (sample SAMN11356862, study PRJNA531348) | freshwater metagenome | isolation source: freshwater sample F1-120 | place: China: Fuxian Lake, Yuxi | collected 2017-12-25
GGATAATCGCCTGAACCAACAAATTGCGCGTGAGTTCTTGCTGACTAGCGGATTAAAAGTCGTTGTCGCCAATGATGGTCAGCAAGCTTTAGATTTATTGGCCTACCATGATTTCGATGTCGTCCTGATGGATATTCAAATGCCCGTACTCGACGGTCTCCAGGCTACCCGACAATTACGTAATCAGGCGCGTTTTGCAGATTTGCCCATTATCGCTATGAGTGCAGGTGTCACGCTGGATGAACAGGCAAAATGTGAGGCCGCAGGCATGACAGATTTTATCGCTAAACCTATTGATCCTTTGGTGATGATTGACAAACTGGTAAAAGCACTCGCCAACAAACAATTGCTAGTGGCAGTGGAGACAAAAGCAACAGACGATCCGGTATTAGAGTCTGTCGCTCAAGGGACGTTGACGCTCATGGGATTTGATCAGGAGCGTTTGCAACTGCTTGAGAATTTGTTGGGGGGGTATGATCAGGTAGTGCAAAGTATTAGATATTTGGGCGAAGATTATCAGACCATAGAACAGGATATTCAGGAGTATATTGCCCAGCAGCAATACGCATTAGCGTCCGAAAAACTGCATGCCTTGAAAGGTGCGGCCGCTAATTTAGGCGCAACCCGCCTCGCAGAAAAGGCGGCTGACCTTGAAAAATCGCTAAAACAAAATAATACTTTTAATGGTGAACTCAGGCAATTCTGTGTTGCTTGGCAAGCTATAGCACATACCCTAGATGCGCTTCCAAAGCAGACCTCGATCATCCCCACGCCTGATTCCGCTGACTGGCCAAATACATTGGCGCAATTACAGACATTATTGGAAGAGGATAAATTGGTGCCTACAGAGTTGGTAAATGATCTCGCGATTGGAAGACCTGCCCATCAAGCTGACATGGTGGAGCGTTTATGTAGGGCTATTAGCAGCTACGATTACACCAAAGCGTTACAAATTTTGCAGGCATTGCAATGACCAACCTTATGCCAAAACCTAAAGTGCTGATCGTTGATGATCAACCCACTAATGTGCAAATTCTCGCCGAGGCCCTTAAAACTGACTACGATGTGCGCATCACCAACAACGGTGAGCGTGCTTTGGAGATTGCTCAGAAAAGCGATAAGCCAGATTTGATTTTGCTGGATATTATGATGCCACACAAAGATGGCTTCGAAGTTTGTCGTTGTTTGAAAAGTAATCCAGTGACGCGGGACATTCCAGTCATTTTCATCACTGCTAAAGATAACGCCACGGATGAAGAATTAGGTTTGCAAATTGGTGCGATTGATTATATTAGCAAGCCCTTCAGTATCCCTGTAGTCAGAGCTCGGGTGAAAAATCATCTACAGCTCAAACAACAATCCGAATTATTGCAAAAAAGCGAAGCGCGTTTTCGTTCGACCTTTGAAGCGGCTCCCATTGGTTTTACTAACATCTCACTGGAGGGTTATTTCCTTGAAGTCAATCAAGGATTGAGTGCTTTTCTGGGTTACGGCAGTGATGAATTGGTGGCACTGACCACCGCTCAATTGACTGCGCCAGAATTTCAGCAGCAGGATGCAGACTGGATCAAAAAAGCGCTGGCAGGAGAAATTACTGAATTCAATTACGAGAAGCAATTTATACATCAAAACGGCTCGCGCATATGGGGACATTTATGGATGAAACTCATCTGTAATGCCGAAGGACTTCCAGACCATTTCATCGCTGTGGTCGAGAACATTGAGCGTCGCAAACAGGCCGAAGCCTCCAATCTGATGCTGCTACAGACCATAGAGCAAAGCCCAATATCTGTAGTTATCACAGGCCTAGACGCGAATATCGAATACGTCAACGAGGCTTTTGTACGAACCAGTGGTTACAGTCATGACGAGGTCATTGGTCAAAACCCACGTTTCATGCAATCAGGCAGTACCCCCAAAGAAACCTATGCGGATCTTTGGAATTCGTTGACTAGCGGAAAAGTCTGGAAAGGTGAGTTTATCGACAAACGCAAGAATGGCGAGACCTACATTGAATCGGCTTTGATTGCTCCGGTCAGGCAAGCTGATGGAACGGTCACGCATTTTGTAGGCATTAAAGAAGACATCACAGAACGCATACACATGCAGCAAGCCTTGCTACGCGAAAGTGAAAAAAACTGGGTCATATTACAAAATGCCAGTGATGGCATTCATATTCTTGATCATCAAGGATATGTCCTGGAAATCAGTGCCGCCTTTAGCAGCATGCTGGGTTATCAACGGCAGGAATTAATCGGTGCACATGTGACTTTATGGGAGGCTATGTCCTCGGCTGAGCAGATTAAAGAAATACTAGAGCGGCAATTTGTTAAGGATAAGCGTTCGCAATTCGAAACTTATCATCGGCGTAAAGATGGATCGATCTTTCCTGTAGAGGTGAGTCGTTACACCATTGAATTAGAGGGAAATAATGTGCATTTTTGTTCCTCACGCGATATTAGCGAACGTAAAGCCGCCGAAAAAAAAGTGCAGATGGCGGCTAGCGTGTTCAGCCATGCCCGCGAAGGCATTATGATTACCGAACCCGATGGCAGCATTATTGATGTCAATGAAGCGTTTAGCTTGATTACTGGCTATAGCCGTGCGGAAGTGTTGGGACAAAATCCGCGTATTCTAAAATCTGGTCGTCAAGATGCAAGCTTCTATGCCGACTTATGGGACAGTCTACAGGTCAATGGCCAATGGTATGGCGAGATATGGAACCGACGTAAAAGTGGTGAGGTGTATGCCCAAATGATGGCTATCAGCAGTGTTTCTGATAATAAACACGCGGTTTCGCATTATATTGCACTGTTTTCCGACATTACCAGCAGTAAGGAACATCAAAAGCAACTTGAACATATCGCGCATTACGATGCGCTTACCAATCTGCCCAACCGAGTATTGTTGGCTGATCGCTTGCATCAAGGGATGATACAGGCCCAGCGGCAAAAGAAACCCCTCGCAGTTGTTTATCTAGATCTGGATGGCTTTAAGGCCATTAATGATACCTATGGGCATGAAATTGGCGATCAAGTGTTAATTGCGGTTTCGGCTAGAATGAAACAGGTGCTTAGAGAAGTCGATACTTTAGCGCGTCTGGGCGGAGACGAATTTGTTGCGGTGTTGCTCAATCTGGATGATATAGATTCCAGCTTACCCATGTTAACCCGCTTACTCAATGCGGCAGCGGAGCGTTTTATGCTGGGTGAACTTGTGCTGCAGGTTTCTGCCAGTATTGGGATCAGTTTCTATCCGCAAGCCGATGAAGTCGATGCCGATCAATTATTACGTCAAGCCGATCAGGCGATGTATCAAGCAAAATTAGCGGGTAAAAATCGTTATTATATTTTTGATGCCGTGCATGACAGTCATATCAAGGGATATCACGAAACCTTGGAAAACTTACGTCGTGCCCTTGAAAATCATGAGTTACTGCTGTATTACCAACCGAAAGTCAATATGAACACCGGGGAAGTCATCGGTGCGGAAGCTTTGATTCGCTGGCAACATCCCGTTCAGGGTCTGTTACTGCCTGCGGCGTTCCTGTCTGTTATTGAAGACAACATCTTGGCGGTCGACATCGGTGAATGGGTTATGCATACCGCGCTGAAGCAGGTTATGCAATGGCAATTAGCTGGCCTGGATATTCCCGTGAGTGTCAATATTGGCGCTAAGCATCTCCAACACCCCGATTTTGTTGCAAGCTTGCGCAAAATTCTCGCGGAATATCCCGCTGTGCATCCAAACCATTTAGAAATTGAAATACTGGAAAGCAGTGCTTTAGAAGATATTGAACGTATTTCGCAAATTATTGAGACTTGTCGGCAATTAGGTGTCAGATTTGCTTTAGATGATTTTGGTACGGGATTTTCTTCACTTACCTATTTAAAGCGCTTGCCAGTTCAGGTGCTTAAGATTGACCAAAGTTTTGTGCGCGAAATGCTGAATAACCCTGATGATCTCTTGATTTTGGATGGTGTTATCGGCTTATCCAATGCCTTCCATCGTGAAGTGATCGCTGAAGGCGTAGAGTCGATAGAACATGGAGAGATCTTGTTACAATTGGGTTGTGACCATGCTCAAGGCTTCATTATTGCTCATCCTATGCCTGGGCATGAATTGCTCAAGTGGTCGGTCAATTGGCGCCGCGATGCGAAATGGGGTAAGACTAGCGCAGTGAGTCGCGAAGATTTGCCCGTTATTTTTTCGAGCATAGCGCATCGTGAATGGCTGCATAACCTCAAAAAATATATTCACGGACAATCTGAACTATCCCTGCCCAAACTAAATCATCCATGTTATTTGGGCGTATGGCTAAATAGTAATGGCTTAAAACGCTATGGGCAGCATGCAGGTTTCGGAGCTGTAGAAAAACTACACACCCTTGTGCATGCTCAGGCTTTAAACCTAATCGATTTGCTTGCCACAAGGGAGCAGCAAGAGGTCTTGGCAAGGTTAGAGGAGCTTACGCGGTTGCATGACACCTTGCTTGAAAATCTGAAGCAACTGCTCGAATTGCCGCCAATCACAACTAAGCTAAGCGGGGAGCAAACGCCTAGCGATGCCACACTTTGAAAGCTTAAGCAAGTCTAAGCAACTGTCCCAGAGTAAAGCCCTAAGTTACTTTCAGCTTTATTGTACTTTTGAGTTTCTAACAGGTACCAAATTGTTTTTAAACTGTGCGCTACAGTTTTGCCATGAATACTCTAGTGCTTGTTGCCGACAGGCATCGCTGTCAAGCTGCAAGGCTGCAGTTATGGCTTCGGCTAAATTCTCGCGCAAGCAACCTGTTTGATTATCCCGTATGACATCGATTGGGCCTTGTACCGGATAAGCTGCAACTGGCACGCCGCAGGCTAGCGCGTCTAACATCACAATGCCAAAAGTATCGGTTTTACTGGGAAACACAAACACATCGGCGGCGGCCATGGTTTCCGCCAAGGGATCACCTGTGCGAAATCCCGTAAACACCACTTCAGGATAGCGGCGCTGTAAGGTGCTAAGCGAGGGGCCATCGCCGACAACGACTTTGGTGCCTGGGGTAGTGATCGACAAGAAGGCATCCAGATTTTTTTCAATCGCGACACGCCCGACATACATCAAAATGGGGCGCGGATAATCTAGAAAGTCCTTGTTTCGGGGTTTGAATCTTTCGACATCGACGCCACGCGACCAGCGTACAAATTTACTGGAATCAAAACCGCGGCTTGCCAAATCTTGCTCCACTCTGGCGGTGGCAATCATCGTGTGTGTGGCGGGTTTATGAAACCAATGCAATAAACCATAGCCCCAGCTGAGCGGAAATTTAAAACGCAAATTAATATATTCCGCAAACAGAGTATGAAATGAGGTGGTAAACGCTAAATTATGACGTAAACAATATTTACGCGCGGCTAAGCCTAAAGGGCCTTCCGTGGCAATATGGATACGCTCAGGCGCAAAATTATCGAGTAAGCGTTGCACTTTGCGATAACAAAAAATGGACAGTTTAATTGATGGATAGCTCGGACAAGGGACAGTGGTAAATTGATCTGGAGCAATCAATAAAACGTCATCGCCTTGCGCACGCAATGTTTTGCAGGTGTTATCTATCGTGGTAACCACCCCGTTGATTTGAGGGTGCCAAGCGTCGGTAATAAAGGCAATTTTTAAGCTCATAATGAATTTTTAGCGTGGGCCTTAAAAACTAAGATGCTACAGTGCCAATATGAAATATTGGTTACCGCTAGATGACGATTTGATGAGCGTTAATTCTGGCAAGAAAATATAGTAAGAAGGGCGTAATGACTCTCAGAATTTACGGTTACCGCCAACACTACGAGCCAAACATTTAAGCTGACATCAAATCGTCATAATGTTGCGGTAGTGTTGTAGACAATAAGACATTGTAAACTTTTTACAAACAGCACTATATGACTGCTAAGGTGATTCAATTGAATATGTCAGAACCGCTAAACATTGATTTAACTGCACCTGAATGGTACCTCAATCGCGAATTGACTTGGTTGGAGTTTAATAAACGCGTGTTGTGGGAAGCTGAAGATAGCCGTACGCCATTATTAGAGCGGGTCAAATTTCTAGCCATCGTCAGCAGTAATCTGGACGAGTTTTTTATGAAACGGATTGGTGGCCTAAAGCAGCAATTAGGTGCGGGTATCAGCGAGCTGAGTGTTGATGGTCGCACACCGCTACAGCAAATTTTGGCCTGTTATACCGTTGTCAAAGAGATTGAAGCTAAAAAACAACAACTCTTCCAAGATATTAAAGGTTTATTGTTTGCAGCGGGTATCTGCATTGCACCGTATCAAACGCTCAGCAGTGAGCAGCAAAAGCATATGCGCACCTACTATCTGCAAAATATTTTCCCGTTAGTGACCCCGCAGTCTATAGATCCTGCGCACCCGTTTCCCTTTATTTCCAATTTATCGTTAAACCTCCTCGCTGGTGTTTCGGTACTCGCATCGGATACTCCCACGCTGGTAAGGATTAAAGTTCCGGTGAGTTCCAAAATCCCACGCTATATTCAGGTGGGGGAGGAGCATTTATATATCGCCTTGGGGGATTTAATTGCTAATAATTTGGATTTGTTATTTCCGGGGATGCATATTGCATTTTGCGAATTATTTCGCGTCACCCGCAATGCGGTGACCGAAAAAGATGAAGATCAAGCCGATGATTTATTGGAAATGATTGAATCCGAATTACGTGAACGCAAATTTGCTGCGGTGGTGCGCTTAGAAGTGTCTAGCACCATGGGAAAATTGCAATCTGGCATGTTAGCTGCCGAACTGGGTTTGAATGAAGAGCAGGATGTGTTTGTGGTTGCTGAAGGCATGGCTATGCGCGATTTATTTCAGATTGCCAGCATCGCCCGACCGGAATTACAAGATCCTCCGCATCATCCGCTGGAGCATAGTAAATTACTCAATGCACCCAATATATTTCATGCCATTCGTGAACATGGCAGCATTCTTTTGCATCATCCGTATGAATCATTTGTGACTACGGTCGAGCGCTTTGTCAAAGAAGCCAGCCGGGATCCGAATGTGCAAGCTATCAAAATGACCCTTTACCGTACTTCAGCGGGCACCAAGATCGTGCAATATTTAATTGATGCCGCGTTGAATGGTAAACAAGTTGCGGTGGTTGTGGAGCTGAAGGCGCGGTTTGATGAGTCAGCCAATATCAAGTGGGCGCATCGCATGGAAAGTGTGGGCATCCATGTCACTTATGGTGTGGTGGGCTTAAAAACCCACAGCAAAGTCATCTATGTCGTACGTCAGGACTTTAACGGTCTGCGGCGTTATGCACATATTGGTACCGGCAATTACCATGCAGGTACGGCACGCTTATATACTGATTTGGGCTTATTGACCTGCGATCCTAAAATTGGTGCCGATTTGACTGAGTTATTCAATTATTTAACCACTGGATTAGTGCCTAAACGCTATTTCCAAAGTTTATTGCCTGCGCCTAAAGTCTTAAAAAATAGCTTATTAAAAAAGATAGAACGGGAAATACAAAAGCATTCCAGTGCTAGTCCAGGTTTAATTCAATTTAAAATGAATGCCTTAGAAGATTTTGATATTACTCAGGCCTTGTACCGCGCCGCGCAAGTCGGGGTAAAAATTGATTTGATTATTCGGGATACCTGTCGCTTACGTCCTGGCATTCCAGGCTTATCTGAGACGGTGTCGGTGATCAGTGTGGTCGGGCGTTTTTTAGAGCACAGCCGAATTTTCTATTTTCAAAATGCGGGGGAAGAAGAATATTTTATTGGCTCTGCTGATTGTATGACGCGTAACTTAGAAAGCCGCGTGGAAGTGGTCACCCCCATCGAAAACCTGGAAGCACGGGCTATTTTACGACAAATCATCAATACCCAACTTAAAAATCAGCGTAGTGTCTGGGAAATGCACGCTGATGGACAGTATATTCAACGTCGTCCAACGGGCGAGCTCCAGGAATTCGGGGCGCAAGAACAGTTGATTCAGTTGACGCATAAACGTTTTAAAGAAGCGCAATCCGGCAAACTGAAACCCGCCAAAGTTAAACGCAAGCAAACCCATGTGAAATTGGGTAACGCTGAATAATTTAGCTTTTACGGTGGAGGTTCGCCTCAGAAAATACGTGAGAATCTGCCCGTAGTGAGCATGTAACTAAGCACGAAGTTGAGAAAAATTGATGAATCAGGATACCTTAGAGCAACATATCTCTAGCCAATTCAATACCGAAATTGAGGCGTTGCGTCTGCAAATGATGCATATGGGTGCCTTAGTGAAATTGCAAATCGCCCTGGCGGTTAAAGCTTTTACTGCCCGAGATAGTGTGTTGGCAGAGCAAATTATTAAAGATGATAGTCTGGTGGATGACTATAAAATGACGTTAGATAACGAGTGTTATCGTATTTTAGCGTTGCGACAACCCACCGCAGTAGATTTACGTTTAGTGATTGCGGCTTTGAAAATTATCCATGAGCTGGAGATTATTGCAGACCTAGCCGAGCGGATTGCCAAGGCGGCGTTGCGTTCGTCCACGGCCAAAATAAAACCAAAGCTTTTCACTGAAATCCAACCTCTTGCGGAATTGGTCGAAGATATGTTGCATAATGCCCTCGAGGCATTGTCTAAGCTGGATATTCACAACATCACTCAAATTACCGGGATAGAGCGGGATGTAGAAACTGAATATAGCAATGTTAGTCGTAATTTGATTGCGCATATGTTGCAAACGCCCAAAGCCATCTCAAGTGTGCTGGAAGTTTTATGGATTACCCGCGCATTGGAACGCATCGGCGATCATGCATTACATATTTGCGAGCATTTAATTTTTATTGTGCAGGGGGAAAATGTGCGGCATTTAACCCAAGCACAACGCGAACAAAAATTAAAACTGGCAGAAGATGACGATTTAACTGCAAGTTAAGCCTACCTTAAGCGCAAGCAATCTGTGTGCAATGACTGTCATAAAACCTTTACACTACTGCGCTAGAATACCGAATTCCTTTGACAGGCAACCTTCTGTAACTCGTGACGCCATATTTACCGGAACTGCAACAACTCGAATCCATTATCCAGCAAAACGTTAATGCTTTGCGCGTCGAAGTTTTACAGACCGTTGCCTTAGAGCAATTGCAATTTCCAATTTATGCCTTAAGCATGGGCTCAACTTCTACTTCCGCACCTTGCATTACTTTTGTAGGGGGGATACATGGGTTGGAACGCATTGGAACGCAAGTGGTGTTAGCCTTTTTAGAAACTTTGCTAGAACGCTTGCACTGGGATGCCACGCTCAGAACCATGCTGGCGCAAGTGCGTATCGAATTTGTCCCCTTAGTGAATCCTATTGGCATGTATAAACGCATGCGTGCCAATGGTCACGGGGTCGATTTGATGCGCAATGCTCCAGTGGATAGTGTTGAGCAGACTGTCTGGTTGGCGGGTGGGCATCGAATTTCACCTAGCTTGCCATGGTATCGAGGGGTGGCGGGCGAAGCAATGCAAGTAGAAGCGCAAGTCTTATGCGATTTTATTCAGCAACGGGTGTTAACGGCACCGTTCAGCATCGTTTTAGATTGTCACTCCGGCTTTGGCGTGCAGGACCGCATTTGGTTTCCGTTTGCCAAGAGTCGCTGGGAGCCGATTCAGCATGTCGGTGCTATGTATCATCTACGCAAATTGTTTTTTCAAACCTATCCCTACCAAAATTATTGCTTTGAACCGCAGGCTTTGCATTACTTGACCCATGGTGATTTGTGGGATTATTTGTATCTGCAATCTTTAAGTTCCGAGCGCGTGTTTTTACCGCTAACTTTAGAAATGGGGTCATGGCGTTGGATTCGTAAAAATCCTTTGCAATTATTCAAGCTGCTGGGCATGTTTCACCCGATTAAAGCGCATCGCATTAGCAGAGTACTCCGAGGGCATTTAATCCTCATGGAGTTTTTGGTACGCGCGACCTTGTCTTATGAACATTGGAGCGATCAGCAACAGCACCAAAAATTTGCCCTCGCCGCACAGGAGCTCTGGTACCGTGAGCCCAGCTAACACACCCGTGCTATTGTTGCGTGGTTTAAGCCGCGAACAGCGTCATTGGGGCAGCTTTATTTCACAATTACAACAACAGTTGCCTGCTACACCCGTGCTGACCTTGGATCTTCCTGGGAATGGTGTGTGCTATCAACATCAAAGTCCCAGCACTATCCAGGAAATGACGGAAGCGGTGCGGCAACAATGGTTTGCCGGAGGGCAGCAAGTACCTGTAAATTTGCTTACCTTGTCTATGGGGGGGATGCTTGCAATTGATTGGATGACCCGCTACCCTCATGAAATCGCAAGTGGCGTGGTGATTAATGCCAGTCTAAGTAATTTTTCCCCGTTTTATCGGCGCTTGCGTTGGCAAAATTATGGCGCTATTTTGCGGTTCTGTTGCCAATCGCTAGCCCAGCGAGAGCAGACGATTTTGGCCTTGACGTCAAATGAATTTGACAGCGATGCGCAATTGCTTAGTCAATGGATACACTGGCAACAGCAGCAGCCAGTAAGCTTTGCGAATACGCTAAGGCAATTAAGTGCGGCTGCGCGCTTCAAGCCTCAGCAGCAACCCACGCCCCCGTTACTGGTGATTGCCTCGCAAGCCGATCGTTTGGTGGATTATCGCTGTAGTCTGGCGATACATCAGGCGTGGCAAACGGCTTTGCGCATTCATCCAAGTGCGGGGCATGATTTACCGTTGGATGACCCCGGGTGGTTAAGCGAGGTGATCCAAGAGTGGCTGCAGGGCTTGGCGGAGTAGGCTGGTTGGAGTTTCAAATTTAAAACCCTAGTCTAGTACCTAGTCATATTAATATTCTCAGGTAAGAGATATTATCCCGTTTACCGCGTCGAGCACCGGAGTAGTTATCGGGAAAAGCCCAACGGGTTGCGGCATGGATGCCGCAAGGTGGCAAAGTACCCACAGGGCATAAAGGGCAGGACGCCCCTTTTGTCACCCCCCGATAACTACGAGGAGCGCAAGACATCGGCGGTAACTGGGCCGCCTAATGACTCATGCCATCCTGGCATTCGCACTTCGTGTGCTAACGCATCCAAATCTGTTCCTGACAGATTTGTCTTTGAATACTTTCTTTTCGACTGCATGGATGCAGGAGTTAGAGTAACGCCTGGAGCAGTTGCCGAGGCGGTGCAAAAGAAAGTATTTCGCTTTCGGGTGCGAGAACCCGATTAAAACAACGTCGCGATAGCGACACTAGACCGACAAAATAAGATTAACTGAGTACCAGAGTTTTTTGTTCGCCATCTTAATATTCCTGACATAAATGCTATTTAAACTGATCGGTCAGAACCGATAGCTAAATATGTCTGCACTGAGTTGCAGCTAGACAGGAAATGCCCATGATCAACGCTGAAAAAATTTTGCACGAAGTCTACCCCGAATTCGCCGAGGGTAAAAATCGCAATTTTGCGCTCAAGCTGCTGAAAACCCTAATTCATGAAGATGATTTCAATCAATTTATCAGTACCCATCAGCATTTGCGAGGTTTTGCTTTTCTAGACAAATTGTTGCAATATTTTGAATTCAGCTACCAAGTTAATTCGGACTCGTATAACAATATTCCAGCAGATGGTCGATTATTGATTGTTGCCAATCATCCTATCGGCACGTTGGATGGACTGGCGTTGGTAAAACTGATTAAATCCGTGCGCCCTGATGTGCGCATTGTGGCTAATCAGGTTTTGCAACATATGGAACCTTTGCAATCCATTTTTTTACCGATCGATATCCTGTCAGGTAAAAAAGCCTACAAACAGGCGTATCAGGCGATGTTGGATGCCTTGGAAATGGATGAGGCGGTGATTGTGTTTCCGGCGGGCGAAGTGTCACGCTTATCACCCAAAGGCGTGCGTGATGGTGAATGGCAAACCGGGTTTATTAAACTCGCCAAAAAAACCCAATGCCCGATCTTGCCTATTCATATCCAAGCTTACAATTCTTTGATGTTTTACAGCGCGTCCATGGTGTATAAACCTTTGGGTACCATGTTGTTAGTCAATGAAATGTTTAATAAAAAGCAACAAGCGCTAAAATTCTCGGTCGGTGCACCTATCAGCTATAAAGCGATCACTAAAAGTGAAGATAGTAATAAAGATCTCGCCAAACGCTTCCGTAAACATGTCATCAATTTAGGTAAAAACAAAAAATCACTGTTTAATACCTATGCCACCATTGTGCATCCGGTAGATACCAAAGCGCTCAAAAAAGCCTTGTATAAGTCTAAACTGCTCGGGAAAACCAAAGATGGAAAAATGATATTTTTGTATGATTATCAATATGATTGCCCAGTGATGCATGAAATTGGCCGTTTGCGCGAACTGACGTTTAGATCAGTGGAAGAGGGGACGGGCTTGGCGCTTGATTTTGATAAATACGATGTGTATTACCAACATCTAATTCTCTGGGACGAAACCGATTTGGAAATTGTCGGCGCCTATCGCATCGGCGATGGCAAAAAAATTATGGAGACCTATGGTGTAGAAGGTTTTTACAGTCATTCACTGTTTGAATTTAGCCCTGAGTTTATGCAATTGTTGCCTAATAGTATTGAACTGGGGCGGAGTTTCGTGCAACCACGCTATTGGGGGCAACGCAGTTTAGATTATCTTTGGTATGGGATTGGCGCTTACATTCGCGATCAGCAGCATATCAAATATATGTATGGCCCAGTCAGTGTCAGTAACGCCTACCCACAGTTAGCCAAGGAAGCGATTGTAGGTTTTTACGACCATCACTTTGGCTCTACTACCCCGCTGGTAGCCGCTAAAATTCCGTTTGTAATTTCGCAAGAAACTCAAGAATGGGTAGCGTCGCAATTTAATTCCGATTACAAAACCAGCTTTAAGATATTAAATAGTGAGTTGCTAAAACTGGGCGTCAAAGTGCCCACTTTATACAAACAATATGTTGAACTGTGTTTGGAGGATGGCTGTCACTTCATGGGCTTTAATATTGATCCTGAGTTTAATAATTGTTTGGATAGTTTGGTGATGATTGAACTGGATAAAATTGCCCCTAAAAAACGTCAACGCTATATTGAAAATAGCGCTTCTTAACTAAGCGATTAAGGCTCAACAGGTTTCCCAGTTAGTGGTGTTGAGGGTAAACATCGCCTGACGGCGGGCTTGTTGAGTATTTTTACCTAACTTTTGAGGCATTAGAATCCCGTTCATGTTTCGACCCAGCCCAGGCTTCGACACTAACTTGCACGAACGGGATTCTAATGATTTAACCGCACCTCTGGATTGCAGTTGCATGCTTAAACCGTCAAATTCTCACTTGAATGCTAAACAAAGTGCAATCGCAGAGATACTGTTAAAGCATAAAGTCATCGAAGATTGGGTGCACAAGCAAAGCATGCCGAAACAGGACTTAGTTGAAGCTATGGTGCGCAAAGAAAATCTAGCGCAATTAGGTCAACTGTTAGTACAGATTTCCCCGCTTGAGATGGCGCAGCTATTCGAGCAATTATCCGAGCAAGAACAGGCGATTATTTGGGATCATCTGCACGATGAACGTAAGGAGGCACTTTTGCGCGTTGCCCCACTTGCCGTTGTGCAACTTATGGATGCGCGTGGTTACCTAAGCGAACGTTCTCGGGTCAAAGTGTTTCAATTGGATCAGGGTAAGCTGCGGGAAATCAATTTCACTAGCCAGCAACAGCTAATGCAGAGTCAGCCTATCTGGATAGATCTGGTCGAACCCACTTTCGAAGATCGGTTATGGCTGGGTAATATTTTCCACATTCAAATTCCAGATCCCGATAAATTGAATGATTTGGAGTCCAGTGCCAAATTTTATTTAGAGGAAAATGGCGAGATGCATCTGCATTCGGATTTTTTGTTGGATAAAGACGATGTGTCCAATAACGTTCCGGTGGCGTTTATCCTGTTTAATGACGTGTTATTTTCTATTCGTAATGTCGATTTACCAGTATTTCGCTTGCAGCGTTTACGTGCGCTTACCCAAGCCAATTATGTTTCTGATGCCAAAGATATGTTATTAGATTTATATGCGGCTTCGATAGAATACTCTGCTGATGCCTTGGAAGATGTGTATCGACGCTTAGAAATTTCGGGAAAACAGGTATTAAGTAAGCTGATTACGGATGAAGAGGCAGCTGAAATTTTATCCGATATCGCTTATGAAGAGGACTTAAATGGTCGGATTCGGCGTAATGTGATGGATACTCGACGTGCGATTTCGTTTTTGATGCGCAGCAAATTTTTAACGAAAGAACAAGTTGAAGACTCGCAACAAATTATGCGCGATATCGAATCGTTAGACGGGCATACCGCATTTTTGTTCGATAAAATCAATTTCTTAATGGATGCTACTGTCGGCTTTATCAATATAAACCAAAATAAAGTGGTAAAGCGTTTAACTCGGATCAGCGTGGTTTTTTTGCCGCTGAATGTATTGGCTGGAATAGGCGGCATGTCCGAATTTTCGATGATGACCGAAGGCATACCTTGGCCAATCTCTTACGGGCTATTCACGGTAGTTTTAGCAATTGTGGGATGGTTAACTTTTGCCATTATTCAGTTTCTGGAAAATTATGAAGCCAATAAGTTAGGTAAAAAATAAGGGCATCTTATCGGACGACGGTATCGAATACCAAATACGTGATCGTTTCAGCTTCATGCGTTTTTTGGGGTTGGAATTAGAAGATCGTGTACCCGATTCAAAAACCGTCTGGACCTTTCGTGAAAGATTAAAACATCTAGATTTGATTGATGCCA
>SXGT01453166.1_pt1 | contig 14796 bp, 14 predicted proteins | sample 3176221 | NCBI WGS metagenome assembly SXGT01 (sample SAMN11356862, study PRJNA531348) | freshwater metagenome | isolation source: freshwater sample F1-120 | place: China: Fuxian Lake, Yuxi | collected 2017-12-25
CACGCCCTACACGGCGTCCAAGCACGGCGTCGTCGGGATGAGCAAGGCCCTGGCCAATGAGCTTGCGGCGGTGAATGTCCGGGTCAACACCGTGCATCCCACCGGTGTCGAGACCGGCATGCAGCCCGCATCGCTGCACTCGCTGTTGAGGGAGAAGCGGCCCGACCTTGGACCGATCTTCCAGAATGCCCTGCCCATCGTGATGGCCGAGGCCATCGACATCAGCAATGCGGTGCTGTTCCTGGTCTCCGACGAAGCGCGGTACGTGACCGGGCTGGAGTTCAAGGTCGACGCGGGGGTGACCATCCGATGAGCGAGCGCGGCCGGCAGGCCTTCGCCGATGTGATGACCGTCCCGGCTCCCGAGGACACCGCACCCGCCACCACGAGCATGCTCGACTTCGTGTTCGCCGAGGTGTGGCAACGGCCCGGCCTGAGCCGCCGCGACCGCCGGTTCGTCACGCTGGCCTGCGTGGCGGATGCCGATGCCGAGACTCCGCTGCGCGATCACGTGTACGCCGCGCTGAACAGTGGTGACGTGAGCATCGGCGAGATGCAGGAGACCGTACTGCATTTCGCGGTGTACGCCGGATGGCCGAAAGCATCGCGCTTCAACATGATCGTCGACGAACAGTGGGCCCGGATCCACCGGGAACGCGGAGAGCAGGTCCCGCCGCCAGAGCCGCTGCTGCCCTTGCCCACGCCCAGTGATCCCGAGGCCCGTCTGGCCGTCGGCGCGCAATCCTTCAAGGACATCAACTGCCTGGAGTTCGCGCCGAATCAGGACAATCCGTTCCAGGGCGCCGGAATTCTGAACTTCGTGTTCGGCGAGATGTGGTTGCGGCCGGGGCTCGGCATGAAGGAACGCCGCCTGATCACGGTCGCGTGTGTGGCTTTTCAGGACGCGCCCTACCCCATCCTCAGCCACGTCTACGCGGCGCTGAAGAGCCGTGAGGTGTCCTTTGACGAGATGGATGAGCTTGCTTTGCAGTTCGCGGCCTACTACGGCTGGCCGAAGGGTTCCCACCTGAATCAGGTGATCGGTGAACAGAAGCAACGGGTGACCCAAGAATGGGCCGCACAGTGACCGGCGGACCGGTAGGACTGTTGATCGGCGGTGACCGGATCACCTCGACGGCGGACACGCACGAACACATCTTTCCCGCGACCGGACTGCCGAATGCGACGGTCGCGTTGGCCGGCGTGGCCGACGTCGACCGCGCCGTCGGTGCCGCACGCGAGGCCCAGCGGGAGTGGGCGGCGCAAACCGTCGGTGTCCGTCGCGACCGGCTGATCGGCCTCGCCGATGTCGTTCACGACCATCTCGACGAGTTGGCCGTACTGAATGTGCACGATTACGCGGTACCGGTGGCGTACGCCGGCACGGCGCACATGCTGGAGGCCTTTCTGCGCCACTTCGCCGGATACGCCGACAAGATCATCGGGTCGAGCACGCCGGTGAGTGGATCATTCGACGTCAACCTCGTCGAGCGGGAACCGTACGGCGTGGTCGGGGTGATCGCACCGTGGAACGGGTCACTGGCGGTGGCCGGTTCCTGTGTCGCGCCGGCCCTGGCCGCCGGGAACGCCGTCATCTTCAAACCCTCCGAACTGGCGCCGCTGGCCGCGTTGCGCTTCGGTGAATTGTGTCTGGATGCCGGCCTTCCCCCCGGTCTGGTCAACGTCCTGCCCGCCGGCGCCGAAGGCGGCGACGCCCTCGTGCGGCATCCGGGTATTCGCAAGGTCCACTTCACCGGTGGCGGAACCACCGCGCGCGCGGTGATCCGCGCGGCGGCCGACAACCTGACACCCGTGGTCGCCGAGCTGGGTGGGAAGTCGGCCAACATCGTCTTCGAAGATGCCGATCTGGATCAGGCGGCGATGCTGTCCGCACATCAGGGACCGCTGATGCAGTCCGGCCAGAGCTGCGCATGCGCGAGCCGGCTGCTGGTGCACGCATCGGTGTATGACACCTTTGTGGAGAAGTTCCTCGCGGTGGTCAGCTCCGCCACCATCGGCGACCCGTTTGACCCGACGGTCAGGTTCGGTCCGGTGATCTCCGAGGGCTCCCTCACCCGCATCCTCGACACCGTCGATACCGCAGTGCGCACCGGCGCCGGCGAACTCCTCACCGGCGGCAAGCGGGTGGGCGGTGAACTGGCGCAGGGCTTTTACGTCGAGCCCACCGTATTCGCCGACGTCGACAACTCGTCACCGCTGGCGCAGACCGAGACCTTCGGCCCGGTCGTGTCGATCATCAGGTTCACCGATGACGACGAGGCCGTGCGAACCGCCAACGACACCGCCTACGGACTGAACGCATTCATCCACACCCGCAACCTGCAGCGCGCGCACCGGGTGGCGCGGGCGCTGGAATCCGGCTCGGTGTGGATCAATTCGACGAGCAGGATCTCGCCGCAAGGTCCCTACGGCGGGTACAAGCAGAGCGGCTTCGGGCGTACCGGCGGTTGGGAAGGCCTGCAGGAGTTCCTGCAGACCAAGAACATCCGGATCGGCCTGGGCTGAGCCCGCCGAGCAGGACTGATCGATCGATCGACCACACTGCTACAATTCGCCATGCCCTACACGCGTCGCAGCGGGTGCCGGCGCGGCCTTTTGTCGCGGGGCGGCTGAGTGGCAAGCGCTCGCACACCCAAATCACCCGATACGGGAGCCCGATTCAGGCTCATCGAGGCCACCGCGAAACTCATGCGGGACGAGGGATACGCGGCCGCCACGTCTCGTCGGGTGGCTGCGGAAGCCGGCGTCAAGCAGGCGCTGGTCTACTACTACTTCCCCACCATGGACGACCTGTTCGTCGAGGTCCTGCGCGCCGGCGCCGACGCCTCGCTCGAACGCATGCGTGCCGCTCTGATGGACGCGGATCCGTTGCGGATGCTGTGGGAGATGAACAGCGACTCCCGGCTGACCGGCCTCAACACCGAGTTCATGGCACTTGCCAACCATCGCAAGACAATCCGTGCCGAGCTGCGCTCCTATGCCGAACGCGTCCGCGATATCGAGACCGCCGCCGTCACCGTCGCGTTGCGCGCCAGGGGCGTTGATCTCGACAGGTTTCCGCCGGTCGCCGTGTCGATGCTCATCGCCCAGACCGCGCGTAGCCTGTGCAACGAGGAAGCGGTCGGCGTGACACTGGGGCATGACGAGATGCGTGCCTTCGTCGACGCCCAACTCGCCGCGTTCGCCGCTGCATCGAGGACACCGCCGGCCGAGGACGCGCAACACCCCGGCGCCGACGGATAGCTACTGTGTGGTGGTTGTCGCGCTGAGCAAGCGCGCCGCGACCACGGGAATGTCGGCGTAGGTGGCGATTCCCGGTGCGGCCGCACAGACCGCGGGAATCGCGTTGATCAGCGGGGCGGCGGTGATCCGCAGGCCGATGCCTCGCATCCGGGAGGGCGTCAGCTCAGCGAGATCTTCGGCTGTCGGCATCAGGTCGACCTTGACGTGCACGCTGGGGTCGCCGACGATGTCGATGCGGTATCCGTGTTCGACCGTCCACGCCGGTTCCAGCAACGGGGTGGCTATCCAGCGTTGGTTCACCGCCAAAACCTCACGGCCACAAGAGGTTCCGTACCACTTGACGTCCATTCCGCCCACGTGGCCGGCCGGTATCGACACCCCGTCGGCGACGACGTCTCCGGTGGTGTGGGCAAAGGCGACATCGCAGCAGATCTCGTCGAGATCGATACGCATCAGCTTGGCGAACATATCGACGGCTTCGGCGAAGACCGCGGTGCCCCGGCGCACGTCATCGGTGTGGGACGGATCATCTTTGGGCCGACCCCAGCCGACGGACTGAAAGTTCGCGTCGCCGATGAATTGTGAGACATCGACGGATTCGGTCATCGAGGCGTGCCGCACATTGGTGGAGATGCCGCTCGATACCGCGGCAATCATCTGGGCATAGCCGGGGTTCATCCCGCTGCCGAAGACGGTCGCCCCGCCCTCGCGGGCCGAGGTCTCGATCAGCCTTCGGTCGTCGGGGGCGAGATTGATACCCGTCAGAAACTCGGCACTGGTGACGATGTTGACTCCGGCGCGCAGGATCTGCGCCACCTCTGCCACCTCGAAGTGCAGCGGTGTGTAGACGATGCAATCGGGCGCCAGCGCCAAGAGTGCGCTCACCTCACCGGTTGCGTAGACCCCGAGCTCGCGGCCGATCCCGCACAACGTTCCGACATCCATGCCGGCCTTCTCCGGTGAGTACGCGTACGCGCCGACGAGGGTGAGGTCGGGGCGCGCCAACGTGGCCTTCACCGCTTCGCCGGCGACGTTACCGGTGGTCCACTGAGCCACCCGCAGCGTGTTGCTCATCGTGTCCCTTTCGACGTACGCCGCGGTGACCGATTCCGCGCGCAGATAAAAATAACAGATGTAATGTTTTGAGATATCGGATCCGGCCGCTTCGGTGTCGGTGCATCACGTGCTGCCGCCCGATCTTCGGTACACACAGAGACGAGTGCGCACATGGCTGAACTGGACGGAAAAGTCGCGATTGTCACCGGGACCAGCCGTGGCGTCGGGGTGGGCATCGCCCACGAACTCCTGCGGGCCGGGGCGACGGTGATCGGCTGCTCACGGGCACCCATGGACGCATTACCCGGCACCGGGAACGATTCGGCCTGGGCCGGGCGATCCGCGCAGATGGTCTGCGACCAAGCCGATTACCGGGCCATCGATGCTTTCGTCACGCAGGTCGTCGACACCCACGGCCGCATCGACATCTTGGTCAACAATGCCGGAGGCACCGTCCCGTCACCCTCGGTGGATGCCGTGCCCAGCCTGGTGTCGCGCATCCAAGGCGCTCCCGCCAGTGATGACGACTATGAGCGCAGCGTGCTGTTCCACGCGTTCGCCGTGCAGATGAACCTGATCAGCCCGCTCTGGTTCGCCATCCGCGCCTACCGGCAGATGAAGACGCAGGAGGGGACCGGTTGCATCATCAACATCTCCAGCGGGGCCGGTCACGCCGCAGGCTCGCCCACCCTGGTGTCCTATGGCGCAGCCAAGGCAGGCCTCAACCAGATGACACGATCACTGGCCCAGGAGTGGGGCCCGGCGACGCGGGTGAACTGTGTCGCGCTCGGACCCACCGTCACCGAGAACTTCCAGTCCTTCGTACTGCCCAAGGATGATCCGGACGGCGAGCAGTACTTCGACCCCATTCCGCTCAAGCGTGGCGGTCAACCCGCCGAAGTGGGCCGCACCTGCGTGTTCCTCGCCTCCGGGGCCGCGGACTACATCAACGGCACCACCATCGAGATGGACGGCGGCATGCTCCCCGGCGTTCTCTACGATGCCGGCCTCAAGACCATCACCGACCTACTCTGAAGGAAAGACATTGACCCGCCGCGTCATTCAATTCTCCACCGGTAACGTCGGAATCCACGCGCTCCGGACGATCATCGGGCGCCCGGATCTCGAACTCGTCGGGGTGCACGCCGCATCGCCGGACAAAGTCGGGCGCGATGCCGCAGATCTCTGCGGTATCACCACGCCCACCGGAGTGATCTCGACATCCGACATCGACGAACTCATTGCGCTGCAGGCCGACTGCGTCGTCTACACCTCCCAGGCGGAGACACGCCCACACGAGGCCATGGCCGATCTGATCCGCTTCCTGAGTGCCGGGACGAACGTCGTCGGCACCTCCTTCGTCTGGCTGGTCGCACCAGAGTTCACCGACGAATGGCTGCGTGCACCACTGCAGCAGGCGTGCCGGGAGGGCAACTCGACGCTCTACGTCAACGGTATCGATCCGGGCTTCTCCGGGGACACCCTGGTGTATGCGGCATTGAGCCTTGCCGGGCGGGCCACCGCGATCACCGTGCAGGAAATCTGCGAGTACGGCAGCTACGATGACGCCGAATTCACCGGTGTGAGCTTCGGTTTCGGCACCGAGCCCGAACACGAACCGATCCTTTTCGCGCCCGGCGTACTGGCGTCGATGTGGGGAATCCAGGTGCGCAGCCTGGCCCGCGACCTCGGCGTGACACTCGACGAAATACGCGAACGGCACGAAAAATGGGTCACTGCGGTACCGATCTCCACCACGATGATGGACGTCGCGCCCGGCCGGGTGGCCGCGGTCCGGTTCGGTGTCGAAGGCCTGCGCGACGGCGAGGTCATCATCACCATGGAGCATGTCAACCGACTGACAGCGGCCGATGCACCGGACTGGGCCTATCCCCCGGACGGTAGACCGGGGGTACACCGCGTCACCGTCGAGGGTGATCCCGGCGTCCGGATCGACACCCATGTCGGCGGGTCCGGAGTCGACCACAACATCGGCGGTGTCGTCGCCACCGCTGCCCGCGCGGTCAACGTCATCGATGCGGTGTGCGGCGCACGCGCCGGTATCCTCGCCGCCCACGAGCTGCGCCCCCTCGACCATCTACCGGGGACGATGTGGTGACATAGGGCCCATGGCAGGCTCCCCAGCGCCCCGGCGACCGCCCGGTGGCAACCAGGAACGCGCCGAGCGCACCCGCCGAGCCGTCATCGACGAAACGGTGCGCTACATCCTCGACGAAGGCTTCGCCGCACCGAGCGTGCGGCGCATCACCGAGCGCGCCGGCCTCACCTGGGGGGTGGTGCAGTACCACTTCGGCGACCTCGGTGGACTACTCATGGCGGTGGTCGACCAGGGCATCACCGAACTCACCGAGGCACTCGAAAGGTTGCGCCACGAAACCGCAAACCTGTCCACCGAGCACCGCACCGAGGTCGTCGTCGACGCGCTGTGGCAGGCCTTCTCCAGCCCCACCTCCATGGCCGCGCTCGAAATCCTCATCTCCACCCGCGCGGCGCGCGACAGTGCGGTCAACGCTCAACTGTCCGACACCATGCGCCAATTCACCGAACTCGGCCGGCATCTCGGCGAAGACCTCGACGCGCCGCAGGCCACCGAGATCGGAAACCTCATCTGGGCGACACTACGGGGAATAGTGCTCGCCCAGATGGTTTCCCCGCAGCCACTCGACACCAGCAGGGATCGAAGAACCCTGGTCGACGTGCTCAACACCTACATCCGCGCGCAGCGCAAATGATCCGGCGCGACGCTCGTCAGGCCGACGGTGTGTACTCGATGCGCAGTTCCGTCAGTCCGCGCAGCAGGAACGTGGGTTCGTAGGTGTAGTCGCGCCGGTCCGCCGGTCCGTGCACCGATTCGTCGATGCGGATGTCGCTCATGCGGTCCAACATTCGGCGCACGGTGATCTGGCCCTCCACCCGAGCCAGCGGGGCGCCGGCGCAGGTGTGGATTCCCCGGCCGAACGCGATGTGCTCACGCACGTTCTTGCGGTCGGGTCGGAACTCGTGCGGGTCTTCGAACTTCCGGGGGTCCCGGTTGGCCGCGCCCAGGCAGAGCATGACGATGGTGCCGGCCGGCAGGTGCACACCACCGAGCGTGGTGGTTCGGCGGACGAGCCGGAAGTCGATCTTGGTCGGGGAATGCATCCGCAGCGCTTCCTCGATGAACGTCGGGATTCCCCCCGGGTTCTCACGAAGCATCTTCTGGTACTCCGGCCGGTCGCCGAGGGTCTGCACCGCGGCGCTGAGCAGCTTGGTCACGGTCTCCTGGCCGGCGGCGAACAGGAACGTCGCCGGTTTGGCCACCTCGATCAGTTCCGGCGTCGACCCGTCCGGGTAGACCGCGGCGGCCATTCCCGACAGCACGTCATCCTGCGGCGCCCGGCGGCGTTCGGCGAGGTACCCGACGAACTTGTCGTCGAGGTATTGCAGCGGGTCCAGACCCACCGGCTCGCCGTCGAGCGCGCCCACCCGATTACCTTCGGGGCGTTCGGCGCCGAGTGCGGCCAGGAACTCGGGACGGTCCTCGGCGGGCACCCCGAGCAGGTCGATGATCGCCGACGTGGCGAACGGCTTGGCGTACTCGGTGAGGAACTCGCACCGACCCTTGTCGATGATGGCGTCGATGGAGCTGTCCACCAACTTCCACATGTACTCTTCGTTCTCTTTGAGCCGCCGAGGCGTGAGCAGCTTGCTCAGCAGCGAGCGCGCCTTCTCGTGAGCCGGCGGGTCCATGACCACCATGTGCTCATAGATCGGAAACAGGTGCCGGTGCGCCTCGATCTGTTCACTGATGTCGTCACCCTCGGGTGTGAAAGGTAGCGGCGGGAACGGCCCGCCGATGGCATTGACCGCCGAGAACGATTCGTGGTCCTTGAACGCCGCCATCACTTCCTGATAGCCCGTCACTGCGTAGACACCGAAGTGCGGCTCGCGGGTCACCGGGCCTTGCTCACGCAGATAATCCCAATATTCGTAGGGGTTCTGGCTGACGTCCGGGTCGGCGAAGAAGTTGACGGTTGCGAGATCGGTCATGGGACGGGTTGTCCTTTCGGGTCGTCGATGAGGCTGATCGCCCCGCGTGGGCAGGCGTCGATGGCTGCGGTGACCTGCTCCCACAGTTCGTCGGCGGGCTGTCGGACGCATTCGGCGACATCATCATCGGAGAGATCGAAGACCTCGGGAGCCGATTCGAGGCAGAGCGCATGCCCCTCGCACAGCCGCGGGTCGACCCATAGTTGTTTCCGCCCCGTCACGTCCTGCCACCTGCCTGCACCGGGATCCACCATCCTTGATCGATCGATCAGTCAACTAAGTGCGCCATGCTTATCACGGCGCACAACGGTCGGTCAACGCCTGAATCGACTCTCATCGTGCGCCGGTTGACACTCTCCCAGATCGATGCCAGTGTTCCTGATCGATCGATAAAATTGATCGATCGGCCGAACAGAATCGAGGTGGCCACATGGGTACAGGTCGAGTCGAGGGCAAAGTTGCCTTCATCACCGGCGCCGCACGCGGGCAGGGGCGCAGTCACGCGGTACGACTGGCCGAGGAAGGCGCCGACATCATCGCGGTGGATGTCTGCGGCCCGATCAGCGCCGACAGCCAGATCGCACCATCGACCCCCGACGATCTGGCGCAGACCGCCGACCTGGTGAAGGGCCTGAATCGCCGGATCGTCACCGCCCAGGTCGACGTCCGCGACTTCGATGCCCTGCAGGCGGCGGTGGACAGCGGAGTGGAACAGTTGGGCCGCCTCGACATCATCGTCGCCAACGCCGGCATCGGCAACGGCGGGCAGACGCTGGACAAGACCAGCGAAGCAGACTGGGACGATATGATCGGCGTCAACCTCTCCGGGGTGTGGAAGTCGGTCAAAGCCGCTGTCCCGCATCTGATCTCCGGCGGCCACGGTGGCTCGATCGTGCTGACCAGCTCGGTGGGCGGCCTCAAGGCCTACCCCCACACCGGGCACTACATTGCCGCCAAGCACGGTGTCATCGGCCTCATGCGTACCTTCGCCGTGGAACTCGGCCAGCACTCCATCCGCGTCAACGCCGTCTGTCCCACCAACGTGAATACGCCCATGTTCATGAACGAAGGAACGATGAAGCTGTTCCGCCCCGATCTGGAGAACCCGGGCCCCGACGATCTCGCCGTCGCAGCGCAGTTCATGCACGTCCTGCCGGTCGGCTGGGTCGAGCCCGTCGATATCAGCAATGCCGTGTTGTTCCTGGCATCCGATGAATCTCGCTACGTGACAGGCCTTCCCGTGACCGTGGACGCCGGAAGCATGCTCAAGTAGGGCAATGTCACGGCAGCGCTGCGATGAGCGCCGCGGTCACCTCGGCGGTCGATGCCGTCCCCCCGAGATCGCCGGTGCGGGTGGTCGGGTCGGCGAGGGTGGTGGTCACGGCGGTCATCACATCCTCGGCCGCGCCGGGGTGACCGAGATGGTCGAGCATCAGCGCGGCCGACCAGACCGCGCCGACCGGGTTGGCGATACCCCGTCCGGCGATATCCGGCGCGGATCCGTGGACGGGCTCGAACATCGACGGGTTCTCCTTCGTCGGATCCAGGTTGGCCGAGGGTGCTATGCCGATCGAGCCCGCCACAGCGGCGGCCAGGTCTGAGAGGATGTCGCCGAACAGGTTCGACGCCACCAACACATCGAAACGCTGCGGCTGCAACACGAACTTCGCTGCCAACGCGTCGATGTGCTCGCTGTCCAGGCGCACCTCGGGGTAGTGCGCCGCACGTTCGGCGACGACCTCGTCCCAGAACGGCAGGGTGTGCACGATGCCGTTGGACTTCGTCGCCGACGTGACGTACTTGCCACGCGACATGGCGAGCTCGAACGCGAAGTCCGCGATCCGGCTGACCCCGACCCGGGTGAAAACCGATTCCTGGACGGCCATTTCGTCGGGGAATCCGCGGTTCAGCCGGCCACCGACCTCGCTGTACTCCCCCTCGACGTTTTCCCGGACGACGACGAAGTCGACGTCGTCGGCGTCGCGCAATGGGCTCCGCACCCCGGCGAAGACCTTGATCGGCCGCAGGTTGACGTACTGCCGAAAGGCCCGGCGGATCGGGATCAGCAAGCCCCACAGCGAGACATGGTCGGGCACACCGGCCCAGCCGACCGCGCCCAGGAAGATCGCGTCGAACTCGCGCAGTGTCTCGATACCGTCGTCGGGCATCATCGTGCCCTCGCGCTCGAAGCGTTGACAGGACCAGTCGAACCCCTGATAGCTCAACGTGATCCCGTGCCGCGCGCAGACCGCGTCCAGCACGGCGCGGGCAGCGTCGACCACCTCGACACCGATGCCGTCACCCGGGATGACCGCGATGCGCTGCGCGCTCATGCGCCGAGTCCCAGCACCGCGACCATCGCCGGCAGGAGCAGCACGATGAGGATCGCTCCGGCGATGTCGAAGGTCACCCCGGACCGGATCATCGTCGTGATGGGTACCGCTCCGGACCCGTAGACGATCGCGTTCTGCGGGGTGGAGACCGGCAGCATGAACCCGAAGGACGCCGCGAAGGTGGCGGCCAGCGCGGGCACGAAGGGGTTGACGCCGGCGGCGACCGCGATCGGGATGATGATCGGCACCACGACCGCGGCCGACGCGGTGTTGCTGGTCGTCTCGGAGACCACGATGGCCAGCAGCACCGCGAAGATCGTGATGGCCACGACGCTGGTGAGCCCCAGCGAATCGGCCACCGAATTACCGATGGTCTCGGCGAGCCCGGTGTCGGCCAGCAGCGACCCGAAGATGATGCCGGTGCCGAACAATACGATCGTGCCCCAGTCGATGGCCGCGGCATCCTTCCACCGCAGGGTGAACTCGCGCTGCTGCCAGTCGGTGGGGAGCAGGAAGAGCAGCGCCGCACCGAACACCGCGACCGTTCCCTCGTCCAGGCGGTCGCTGACGGCGGTGTACACGTCGGAATCGTTGCCGAAGACCAGCGCGAAGACACCGGGCAGGATCCACAGCGACACCGTCACACCGAACGCGACCAACGTGTTCTTCTCGGCCCGGGTCAGATTCCCCATCTCGGCGCCTTGTTCGGCGATGTACTCCGACACCCCCTCGATCCGTTTGAGCTCGGGCTTGTTCAGCGAGATCAACACGATCGCCAGCACCAGGAACATCGCCAGGCAGATGGGTGCGGCCATGACCATCCACTGCCCGAAACTGATCTTCTCGCCGGTGGCCTCTTCGATGAGTCCGCGACCGATCAGGTTGGGCGGACTTCCGACGGGGGTCAGGAGCCCACCGACACTGGCCGAGTAGGCGAGCATGAGCATCAGCGCGGCGCCGACCTTCAGCCGCAGCGGGTCGAAGTCGTCCGCGACTTTCCCCTGCACCTGCAGGATTTTCGCGATGACGCCGAGGATCCCGATCGCGGTGGGCAGCAGCATCGCGACCGTCGCGGTGTTGGACACGAACGCCGACAGCAGACAGGTGATGGCGCCGAACGCGATGATCACACCGGTGGTCGACTGCCCCACCCGGGGAAGCGCGAGGATCCGGAAGGCAAACCGACGAGCCAGTCCGTGCTTGAGCATCGCCTGGGCGAGGATGAACGCACCGATGAAGGTGAAGACCGTCGATGAACCGAACGGCCCGAGCACATCGTCGGCCGGCGCGACGCCCAGGAAGACGATGACGGCGACGCCCAGCAGTCCGCCGATCGGGATGGGGACGGCCTCGGTCACCCAGAGCACGATGACGCCCAGCAGTACCCCCGCCAGCGTCTGCTGCTGGGGCGGGATGCCCATGGGCAGCACGAGGAAGACGATGGCCACCACCGGCGCGAGGAACAGCCCGACCGTGCGCCGCCCCTTCTCGAAGCGCTCCTCGCCCGGGCTGAGCCGCTGTTCTCCGAGGCTGCGGTAGGTGGATCCCCCCATCAGGGCACCGTCGACGTCGGTCTTCTTTGCCGTGTGTTCTGTGGTCATGGCCGCTCCCCCGCACCGAGCCCACGCCGTGTGACGCAGGTCACCGAACCTGATTCCTCAGTGGTGCCCGTTCTTGCCGCGCGGTAACCGTGAATTGTCAATCAGCGGCCAGGATCCGGACGGGCCGGAGCGCAGCGGCGAGCCGCCCGGGGATAGCCCGCTGCCACGCCGGGACTGATCGGGTCAGCTGCGGCCGACTCGTACACTTCGTTTCATGTCCGGACATTCGGTGCTGGATTAGGCTGCGCTCGGTGGGGTTGAGCTCGGAGGGGGCGGTACTCGTTTCTGTGCCAGGTTCATCTCGGCCGTCCTCGTGACGGCACCCAGTTGGCAGGACCCCCGCCATCCCGACCACTACCACTGGATGACCTCGCGCCTCGACGCGCGCGGCGCCCGCGTCGCGACGTCCCGATTCATCGCCGCCTGGCTGATGGTCGGGGGTTTGGCGCCGGCGCTCGTCATCTTCGGTTCCACCAACTCCTCGCAGTGGCCGCTGCGCGCTGCCGGGGCCGCCATCAGCCTCACCAGCGCCCTGCTCGGACTGCTGTGGATACGCGGCGTCTGGCCGACCAAACGCCAGTCGTCGGCCTGCGTGATCCTCGGGACGGCGCTGGGCGTAGCCACCTGTCTGTTGATGCCGCACCCGCTGCTCGGGCTGATGGGTGCGGCGCTGTTCTGCGCCATCGCGACCTACGCCACCGTGTTCCATACCGGGACGTTCGTCGCCTACGTCCTCGCCGCGGGCGGCACCGTCATCGGCGTCACCGGGTACTGGCTCGGCCGCACCGACCCGGCGGTCGCCCTCGGTCTGAGCCTCACGATCGCACTGAGCCTCGTGTTCATGACCTTCGTGGTGCGCGCCCTGATCGGTCTCATCGATGCGGACATGTTCACCGGCGCCATCGAGCCGATCACCGGACTGCTGAGCCGCGAGGGTTTCGACGACGGCGTGGCCATCACCATTGCCGCGCGCGGCCGTACCGATGACCGCTACCTGGTGATCGTCGTCGTGGACCTGGACAGTTTCGGCGCCGTCGCCGATCTCGCCGGCGAGGGCCGCGCCCGGCAGCTGCGGGTACTGATCGCGCAGATGTTGCGGGACAGCGCACGCCGGGACACCGTGCTGGCCCACACCGCCGACTCCGAATTCGTGCTGGCCGACATCTTCAACTCCCGCGACCCCGACCCGCTGTGCGAACGGATCAATGCCGGCGTACCGGCCACGGCGCGCGAGCTCACGGCAAGTGTGGGGGCCGTCGTCACACCGCTGGGCCCGCTGTCTGCAATGGCGCCCACCGACGTCACCGCCGCGCTGCTGAAGATCGCCGGCGAGGCCGCCGACACAGCGCGCAAGAACGGCGGACACCAGCATCGCATCGTCTACCTGCCGGAACTACCGGAGACCGATCTCACCACGCATTAGCATTGCTAATCTACTGTAAGAATCATTAGCTATACTTGGGCCTGCACGCGCCCTACCGTCAGCACCATGGCTTCACCCGTCTTCATCGGATTCCTGACCACCATGGCGTTGATCGCTGCGATCGGGGCACAGACCGCCTTCGTGCTGCGCCAGGGCATCCGCGGCGAGCATGTGGTGCCGGTGATCGCGCTGTGCACGGTGTCGGACCTGATCCTGATCGCCGCCGGGATCGCCGGCGTCGGCGCACTGATAACCGCGCACCCGACCGCGGTGACGGTCGCCAAGATCGGCGGCGCCGCCTTCCTGATCGGCTACGGACTGCTGGCCGCGCGGCGGGCACTTCGGCCGAGCGCACTGAACCCTTCCGAAGAGACCCCCGCGCGCCTGGCCGAGGTGCTACTCACCGCTGCGGCGCTCACTTGGCTGAACCCGCATGTGTACCTCGACACCGTCATCCTGCTCGGGTCCCTGGCCAACGAACATCAAGAGCAGCGTTGGCTTTTCGGCGCCGGTGCGGTCGCGGCGAGCGCCCTGTGGTTCACCGGACTGGGCCTCGGCGCGCGCAAGCTCGCCGGGCTGTTCGCGAATCCGTCCACCTGGCGCGTCCTGGACGGGATCATCGCGGTGGTGATGGTGGCGCTCGGGGTGTGGATGGCGGTCTCCTGACCGGGGCAGATAGTTGTTTAGCAGAGCGAACTTTTCGCGTCGTTAAAGTTGGGCGCAGGGCGGCGAGCAGCGCTTCCCGCCCGTGACCCTCTGACCCGAAAGGTGATGTGTGCATGCTCGAGATCAGCGGCGTGACATGGGGTGTGACGATCGGCGTGATCGTCGGACTGCTGGCCGTCGACCTCATCCTCGCGGCGGTCCGGCCGCACCGCGTCGGCTTCCGCGAGGCCACCGCGTGGTCGGTGTTCTACATCCTGGTGGCCGTCGGCTTCGGGGTGTGGTTCACGATGGCCCACGGCGGGGACTTCGGCACGCAGTACTTCGCGGGGTACATCGTCGAGAAGAGTCTGTCGGTCGACAACCTGTTCGTGTTCGTCATCATCATGACGACCTTCGCGGTACCC
>SXGT01065484.1_pt1 | contig 14795 bp, 12 predicted proteins | sample 3176221 | NCBI WGS metagenome assembly SXGT01 (sample SAMN11356862, study PRJNA531348) | freshwater metagenome | isolation source: freshwater sample F1-120 | place: China: Fuxian Lake, Yuxi | collected 2017-12-25
AAACTCGACGAACTTTCCGACGACCCCGTGCTTGCGCAGCATCTGAGTCACCGTCAAAACCAGGTCGGTCGCCGTCACCCCTTCTCGCAGCGAGCCCTTCAACTCGAAGCCGACGACTTCCGGCGTGAGCATGTAGATCGGCTGACCGAGCATCACCGCCTCCGCCTCGATCCCTCCGACGCCCCAGCCGACGACCCCCAGGCCGTTGATCATCGTCGTGTGCTAATCGGTGCCAACCAGCGAGTCGGGAAACGCGACGCCGTTCTTCGTGAGCACTCCCTTCGCGAGGTATTCCAGGTTGACCTGATGCACGATGCCGGTCGCGGGAGGAACGACGCGGAAGTTGTTGAAGGCTTGCGCTCCCCAGCGGAGAAAGCGGTATCGCTCGCCGTTGCGTTGAAACTCCAAGTCGATGTTTTCTTGCAGCGCGCTGGCCGTGCCAAACGAGTCCACCTGCACCGAGTGATCAATCACCAGATCGCACGGCACGAGCGGATTGATCTTCTTGGGATCGCCCCCCATACGGACCATCGCGGCTCGCAGAGCGGCGAGATCGACGACGGCCGGCACCCCGGTGAAGTCTTGCAGCACGACTCGGCCGGGCATGAAGGGGACTTCGACTTCCTTCGGCTTGGACGCATTCCAGTTCGCCAGAGTCTTCACGTCGTCCGACGTCACGACGAATTCGTCGACGTTCCGCAGCAACGCTTCAAGCAAAACGCGAATCGAAAAAGGGAGTGTGTCGATATCGCCAAGTCCGGCCAGTTTCCGAAGCTGATAAATTTTCCAATCGCCGCTCTTTGTCTTGAGTGTGCTTTCTGCGCCAAACGGATTCTGGGAGGCCATGTTCGGAATCTCTCTCGGTTGGAGTCTATCTGCCGGAAACGTAGGACAGACACCCTTGTCCGTCACGAGCCGGACCGCGACGTCCGACCTACGAGCTTCAATAAAGGGCCGGATTGTAGTCCGAGCCAGAGTACCCGCAAGAAACGCAACCGCAGGCCGGAATGTGGTCTTCGCGGAGCGTGTCCGCACTCGCCGAGAGCGAGGAGAGCGGATTTCGGTGAGAACGATCTCGGTAGCGTGGGCCGAGCATCGAGCCCCATCATCATTGCCACGGTTTCCGTTGAGCTCGATGATTCGACCACACCCTACGTCGCTTACCGCTTGGCTGGAGCAACGTAAAACGCGGGTGGCTTGACCGGAGCGGTGGAATTGTTCGAATGCGAGAGACCTTTCTCGTGCCCTTTCGGACTCATTTCCACAGACAAAAATCGTTCACCAACAGATCGTCCATTGTCGGCGAATGTTCTCACTCGTCACCGGTCGGGCCAAAGCGTCTCACCTCCGAATCTTCTGTGGAGTTCACTCATGGCTGGTGTTGCCTTATCTAATTTCGCGTTCTTGTTGTTTTCGTTGGTGGCCACCGTGGGGCTGTCGCCGGCGGGGGCCTCGTCGGACAAGCTGGAGATGGCGTATGTCGCGCCGGAGCAGTGCGTCTTCTTGCTCACTTGGAATGGCTGGAAACCTCCGGACCCCAAGAGCACCAATCGCACGGAACGGCTCTTGGCCGAAGAGTCGCTGAAAGACTTCGCCAACCAACTGAACGCCGAGATCGACAAGTTGGTCGGCACGGCGGGCAACGAAGCTCAAATGGTGCCGGTGCTGGTCAGGGCGGCGCTGACGCATCCGGGAGCCATCTATCTTTCAAGCTTCAGTCCTGAGGATTCGACGCTCATCGAAGCCGCGCTCGTCGTCGATGCTCAGTCTGATGGCGAGAAAGTTATCGGAATCATCAAGCAGTTGATTGCGTTGGCTCCGCAGGAAGGCCCGCATCGAGCGATTGAAGAGAAGATCGGCGACGCCACGTTTTTTCGGCCAGCCGAGTACCGCCAAAGTGAGCCGCACTTCCGGATCGGCTATCGCGGCTCGCAGATTATCTACACGAGCGGCGATGAGACTGCCAAGACGGTCGTCGCCAAATTGGCCAAGCCCGGAGCACCGCCGCAATGGCTGACCGATCTGACCAAGGAATTGGCCGTGGATCGGCCGTCGATGCTGATCTATTTGAATGCGCAGTCTTTGTTGAAGACGCTGCTACCCATCATCACCGATTCGCTGGGCCCCGGCAGACCGCTCGAACGGACGGGATTTCTCGAACTCAAGCATCTGTCGAGTCTGGCCGGCTTGGACAAAACGGGAATGCAATTCAACACAGTGCTCGTGACCGAAGACGCTCCGACCGGATTCTTAAACCTGTGCCCTGACAAGCCGCTGACGATCGACTCGTTCCGGCGAGTCCCCGCCAATGCATCGAACGCGACGGTCGTGCGGTTCGATCTGGCGCATGCGTTTGAGCAAGCCTTGAATGTCGTCAATCCCCTCGAAAAACAGACAATCGAGACGCTGTTGGCTCAGATGGAACCGCAGCTTGGTTTCTCGGTGAAGAGCGACCTGCTGGCGGCGCTGGGGGACGAGTGGACGCTGTATTCGTCAGGCACTGAACCCGGCGTGGTGTTCATTCCGGGAATCGTGCTCACGTCCACCGTTCGTGATCACGCGAAACTCAGCAAGACTCACGAGACGCTGGTCGCCGCGGCCAAAGCGGTGATCGCTCAAGTGGGACCCCAAGCCCCGTTCAGCATTCAGGATTTTTCTTCACGCGGCGAGAAGGGCTATCGGATTCAGTTCAACGGAGTGCCTGTGCCGGTCGCGCCGACATGGGTACTCACGAAGGAGCAATTGATCGTCGGACTCACCCCGCAGTTGGTCACCGGGCACTTGTCTTCGGCCGGCAAGTCATCGTTGGCCGAAAACGCCGAACTGAAAGCCGGGTTCCAATGGAATCCGAAACCGTCATTCGTCAGCTTTGCCGATCCCAAGGCGAACTTGCGGATGGTTTACGCACTCATCAACACGTTTACTCCGGTGCTCACCGGCCAACTGCGGCAACAGGGGGTTGAATTCAACCTGCCGCCGCTGCCGCCATTGTCGGACCTCGATCCACATCTGGGTCCCACGGTGACGACGCTCGGCCGCACGCCCAACGGATGGCGAATGGAGAGTCACGGTGTCTTGCCAAGTGGGATCGAAACGGCTCCGGTGGTCGTGGGCCTTGGTGTGGCCCTGGCGCTGCCGTGGCTGAAGGTGAGGAACGGGGCTGTTCAGCAACAAGGTGCGGTTCGAGAGCAGGGATCGCTCAACAACCTCAAACAGATCGCTGTCGCCATGCATAACTACGCCAATACTCATCAAGCGTTCCCGGCCGCCGCCAACGTCGACAAGAAAGGCAAAGCGTTGTTGAGTTGGCGCGTACATTTGCTGCCGTACTTAGAGCAACCCGCGCTGTATCAGCGTTTCATCTCGACGAACCGTGGGACAGCGAGCACAACAAGCCGCTAATCGATCAAATCCCGCCACAGTTCCTCTCGCCTGATAGTCCCGATTTGGCCAAGCAAGGGAAGACGCGCTTTGTCGTCCCGCGTGGCAAAGGCACGCTGTTTGATGGCGACGGCAAGACCGAAGGGACAACGCCGCTCGGCACGACGTTCCGCGAGATTCGAGATGGCACGAGCCAGACACTCATGGTGGTTGAAGCCCACCCCGACGCCTCCGTGATCTGGACCAAACCAGACGATCTGGTCATCGACTTCAAGAATCCGCTGAAGAATCTGAAAGGAAGCCAGAACAACATTTTCAATATCGTCTTCGCTGACGGCGCAGTGCGTCGAATCAGCGACACGATCAACGCCGACACTCTCAAAGCTCTGCTCACAAAGGACGGCGGCGAGAGGATTGGCAATTTCTAAACGAACACGATTCGTTGAACGGCATCTTCCGACTACCTCACAGGAGACATCCCCATGTTCCGCTCTCGATTCCGCAAGTTCCTCGCCGTCATGTTGGCGGTCTGTAGCGCCTGGCTGGCGACGCCGGCGCAGGCTCAGTCGGCCGACAAACTCAAACTGTCCTACTTGGCACCCGATGAGGGGATCTTCTTCTTCGCCTCCAACGGCTGGTCCGAATCGGATCCGAATAGCACCAACCGCACCGAAAAGCTGTTCGCCGAGCAATCCGTCAGGGAATTCGGCCAGCAACTGATGGTGGAAATCACCAAACAGATCAACAACGTCGCGGAGGCTCAGGGGAATAAAGAGGCCAAGGTGGTGGCCGAGGCGGGACCAAGGCTGTTGAAGATCGTCGTGTCTCATCCGGCGGTAATTTACTTGAAGAGCTTCAAGCCGCAAGACGACCCGGAAATCGAAATGGCGATTGTTGTCGATGTCGAGAAAGACGGCCCGGAGGCGATCGCGGCGCTCAAGAAACTCTTAGCGTTGATCCCCCAAGAAGGACCAAAAGGCGCCATCGAGGAGAAAATTGGCGATGCGACATTCCTCCGTCCGAAGGAATACCGTCCGGGCGAACCGGAGATTCGGGTCGGCTACCGCGCGTCGCAGTTGATGGTGCTGGTCGGCAAGGAGACTCCCAAGGAAGTACTCGCCAAGTTGCAGAAGCCGGGCAAAGCTCCGGCATGGATCGCAAAGACCACACAGGAACTTGCCGTCGAGCGACCGTCAATGTTGATCGCGTTTGATGCTCAGCGACTGCTCAGCACATTGCAGCCGATCATCACCGATCCGATGGCCTCCAAAGTCATGGAAGTGCTCGGCATCACCAAGCTGAAGTCGTTCGTCACCGTATCGGGGATGGACAAGACCGGGATGCACAGCCTCGCGATGATCACGACCGATGGGACGCCAACCGGTTTGTTCGATCTGATTCCCGACAAGCCGATCATCTTGACGGACTTCAAAAACATCCCTGCCGGCGCGCCCAACGCGACAGTAACTCGGTTCGACCTGGCGTACCTCTATGACAAAGCGATGAAGGGCCTCCAGCAGATCGAACCCAATGCCCACGCGCAGATCGAACAGACGCTCGCGGCGCTCGAACCGCAACTCGGCTTCTCGGTGAAGGGGGACGTGCTGGAAGGGTTGGGAGATTCCTGGTCGTTCTACACGTCGGCTACGGAACCGGGAGCTTCCTTCGTGCCTGGCTTTGTCATCACGGCCAGCGTTCGGAAGCATGAGGGTCTCGCGAAGGCGCTGAATGTCGTTGTGATGGCGGCGAAAGGCGCGTTGGCTAACGGCGGCCCACAGGCTCCATTCTCGATTCAGGATTTCTCGGCGCGCAACGAGAACGGCTATCGCTTCGTTTTCAACAACATCCCGATTCCTGTTCAGCCGACGTGGGTGTTGACCAAGGATCAGCTCATCATCGGGCTGTCGCCGCAGTTAGTCAGCACGCATCTCGCGGGGACTTCCAAAGGCTCGATGGCCGACAACGAACATGTTAAGGCGGCCTTCAAACCGAACTCCAAACCGCTAATGGTCAGCTACTCGGACCCGAAGCCGGGACTGCAAACGGTCTAAACCGTGGTCAATTCGTTCGGCCCGTTGATGTTTCAACAATTGGCTCAGCAAGTGATCAACTTCAACCTGCCGCCGCTGCCCCCGCTAGGTGATATCGAGCAACATTTGCTGCCAACCGTCACCACGATCGGCCGCACGTCCAATGGCTGGAAGACCGAAAGCCACGGCGTGATCCCCAGTGGCCTTGAGGTCGGCCCGGCCGCCGTCGCGATCGGAGTCGCCTTGCTGCTGCCCGCCGTGCAGCAAGCTCGCGAGGCGGCGCGACGCTCGCAGGCCAAGAACAATCTGAAGCAGATCGGCCTGGCGATGCACAACTATCACGACACGCATCGCGTGTTTCCGCCAGCCGCCAACGTCGACAAGAAAGACAAAACACTTTTGAGTTGGCGTGTCCACATTCTGCCCTATGTCGATCAAGTGGCGCTCTACAACCAGTTCCATCTCGACAAACCGTGGGACAGCGATCACAACAAGCAGTTCATCAAACAGATTCCGGGGGTCTATGTGCAGCCGACGCACACCGATCTCGCGAAGGAGGGTAAGACGGTATATCTCGTACCAAGCGGCAAGGGCCTGGCGTTCGAGGGTAACGAAGGAATGCAGATGCTGAAATTCACGGATGGTACCAGCAACACGATCATGGCGGTCGAAGCGCATCGCGATGCGGCCGTCATCTGGACCAAGCCGGATGACCTTGCCGTGGACTTGAAAAATCCACTGAAGAACTTGAAGAGCGCGCTCCTGGGCGGCTTTCATATCTTGATGTGCGACGGCTCGGTGCGCTTCATCAGCGATAACATCGACGCCAATGTTCTCAAAGCGCTGTTCACACGCGGCGACGGCGAGGCCATCGGCAATTTCTAAGACATAACGCACCCCGCTCGCCAATTTGGTTAGTTTCTTGTTGGCGCGCTCCGCAAATTCATGGGCACGTTGTGAAAACCTGCCCCGCGTTCGGAGGCTCTCGTGGCGAAACCGTGGTACTTCCAAGTGATGGGAGCGGAGATCGGGCCGCTCACACCAGCCGAGTTGAAAGAGAAGGTCCAGATCGGACAGATCCAGCCCGACACGTTGGTCCGTTCCGGAGCCGACGGAAAATGGATTCCTGCCGACCGCTGGAAAGGGCTGTTGCCTTCCAAGGAGGACACGCCCGAACCGCCGCCGGCACCCGCGAAGGAAACTCCGGAGCCGGTTGCTCCCAAGACAAAATCCATCGCACTGGCGGGTACCGCCCCCACGATCCTGGTCAACGACGATGACGATCCGCTGTATCACATGAAGGGGGAAGCCGCTGCGACTGTTGCTCCGATTCCCTTCACTCATCCCGAAGAATACGACTTCTTTCAGTTCGTCGGTTTTCGCCATGCGATCTCTCACCCGTTGTACGACGCGATGGTGATTTACTCGCACCAGCATCAACTGACGGTGACGGACATCACACGCCGCTCGATTGCGCAATTCATCGGCCGACCGGAACTCGGTCAAGACAAGCTGCCGCCCGCTGCCGAGGCCGAGAAGTCGGAACCGAGTATCGAATCCGATACGGTTGCGGAGTGACGATCCTGAAGTAGGTCAGCCTTTCCAGGCTGCCTCGATGCGGAGTCGACGTCCAGTCGGCGTTCGGGTCAGGCTAGAAAGCCTGACCTACGGTTTTTTCAGCGTTTGTCGCGCAGCAGCCGCTCCGGCGCATCGGCGAGATACGGCGCGAGCGGCGGAGAGAGTCCAACCTGTACGCCGCCGAATGGTCGGCCTTCGTGAGCATCCAGAGTCAGCGACCAGATGCCCGGAACTCCGCGGGCTTTCAAGGAAACAGACTCCGAGACGACTTCGTCGAGCACGACTTTGCCGCTGGAGTCACGCACGCGCAAGCGGGCCGGGGCGTCCGCGTTCTCGTTCAGCACCGTGATCGGCGCGTCGCTTCCGTCAGGAACGACAAAGAACAGCAGCCGGACTTTTCGAAACACCTTCAGTCGCTGATGCAAGCCGGCGAAGAACACCACTCGTGGATTCGACACGCGCAGTTCGCACGCGTTCAAACCGAAGCTGGTTGTCACCCAATAGGTGCCTCCGGTTTTCGCGAGCCACTCGACTTGTACGGCCTGACCAAGCGGCACTTTTCGACTCAACACTTCGCGTCCTTCGGTATCGAGCACTTTGACTTCCCCGTCCGCCGTCTGCTGTTTGCTGATCGGCACACCTTGCACACTCAGACGCAGTGCCTCGCCTTGCTCCAACAACACGAAGGCAGTGTTCAATCTTCTTAATCGCGTTTCATCACCAGCCAGCGGCAGATTCGGCAATTGATCGCTGACCGGTTCGAGCACTCGTTTCGACAGTGTCGCGCGCGGTTCCGGCGGCTTGAGCCGAGCAACCAGCGGACTGACGTGTTGGCCGTGCGATGTCACGAACCGATCCAACTCTTCGCTGGCCGAACGGAACGCGGACCAATAGTCCGCTTGTGGATCGGAGACGCGATAGGGTTCCGCGACTTGCCCGGTCGGCGCGACGAGCGACGCGAGCGTGTAGAGCCAAAAGCCGTCGCCGTGACTTCCTAGCGCGTACAACTGCGGCGCGATTTGCTGGGCCGAGTGATGCGTCAGCGACAGACCGCCGAGATATCGCACGTGAGCACCGATCCGCTTCAATCGTTCGCGGGTCGCATCCACCTCCGGCGTGTATCCCGTCGCGTAGGTCCGTTCCGCCGCGACGATCACCGGGACTTCCGGTGTGCCGAGTCCCAACGCGAGTCCCTCATGAAACGGGAACGGCTCTTCGAGGTGCATGGCCGCGAACTGAAACTTCTCGTTGACGCGATGCACGGCTCGCTGCAATTCCCGCGCGATCCGCGTCACCTCGCGACGTTGCCAGTCGAGCAACTCAGCCGGCTTCGACGAACCCGCTCCGCGCCGGCATGACTCGCACGCGCACGCGGCGGAATAACCGGCGTGATCCGCGCCGTACATTTCCAGATCGAGCACGACGCCCCGCAAACTCGGCCGCGTGCGCGACAGTTCCGCCAGCTTCACGCAACGCGAAAAGATCACCTTTCGCCAGTACGTCTCATCAACCGGACAAGGGGTGTGCGGCTGAGTGATTCCGCCCAGTGTGATCTCGCGTCGGAAGTCCGGCACGAATTCGAGTTCATTCGCGCTCCCCGCGAAGTTGATGACCGGCCAGAGTTCCAGATCGTGCGTTGCGCAGGTCTCGCACCATGTTTCCAGCCGAGGCAGCACACGCTCGTCATTCCCCGCTGGCGAGAAGCTGGTGATCTTTGGCCAGACGGCGTTGAGTCCGGCTTCTTTCATCTTCGCCGCGATGCCGATCCTCGCAGAGATCGGCAGATAGCCGGCCTTAATCAACGGCTGCTCGGCCGCGTGAGCTACGCTCATCACAAGTAAGAATGCGATGAGCGGTCTCAGGACGTGACGCATGATTGTGCTCGAACAAAACGGTATCACGGCGATCGACCCTCCACTTTCGGCAATCGGCCGGAGTCACGCGCCGTTCGGTGCTTCTTGATGGGCCTTCACCCATTCAACCGCCGCGGCGCGGTCAGTCAAATCGCCGCTGAGCTGCGCGTCGCGAACCTCTTCCAGCATTTGTTTGAAGCGCGGACCAGGTCGGAGGCCAAGCTCTATGAGATCGTTGCCGGTCACGAGCGGCGGCGGATTGAGAACTTCCGGAGGGGTGGTTTCGAGGAATCGTTCGCAGAACAGAACCTGATGTAAGTCCGCCTGCTCGGCGAGCAACGTCGCTCGCGTCAGCGCCAGCAAGTCGTCGCGAAACGAATGCGCCAGCAACCGCTTGAGCTTGGCGAGACTGAGTTTGTCCGCTTCGAGCAATGCCCCTTGCTGCCGCACGAGCCAGGCGGTCCTTTCGAGTTCGTCGTTCGACAACTTCAAGCGACGGCAGATGACCTCGACATTCGAGACGCCCTGCAACAACACCGCGAAGGCCAGTTCAAACGACGGCTCGTGCAGCAAGCGTAGCGCCGCCAGGCGCGGACTGCGAGACGAGGCTTGAATCAGCTCGGCCCTCGGAGTTCGGCGTCCGTCTTCCATTTCACTTTCACCGTCATCGCCACGCTCGATCCCTGGTCGCAATCCCACGACCTCGGGCAGAATCTCTCGCAGCAACCCGACCTCATCGGCCAACTCGATGGCAACATGCCGATGTTGATCGGTCAGCATTCGCCGCAGCTCCGCCGCGATTCGTTCCGCACTGACGACGTGAATCTCCGAAGCCATTTCGGTGACAGCCGCCTTCGTCGCGCGGGCGAGTCCGAACTCCAAATGAGCCGTGAAGCGAACCGCTCGCAACATGCGGAGCTTGTCTTCACGCATCCGCGCATGCGGATCACCGATTGCGCGGACGTAGCCTTGGCTCAGATCCCGCTCACCCCCGACGTAGTCGAGGACTTTGTGTTCGAGAGGATCGAGAAACATCCCATTGATCGTGAAGTCCCGCCGCTGAGCATCTTCCTCGGGAGTGCTAAATGTGATCGAATCGGGCCGCCGACCGTCGGCATACGGGCCGTCGCTGCGAAACGTGGCGACTTCAACTTCGCCCGCCCCACGCGGGCCGACGACGATGATGACTCCAAAGCTGGCCCCCACGTCGAGCGTCTTGTACTTCGCTAAGATCTTTCGCACTTGCTTGGGAGTCGCATCGGTCGCGACGTCGTAATCCTTCGGCGTCTTATCGAGCAAATGATCGCGCACGCACCCGCCTGCCCACAGCGCGGTAAAGCCGGAATGCTTCAAGCGGCGCACGATCTCTACCGCGAACTCGCGCTGGAGAACGGGATCAAGAATTCGGCGGTCGGGTTTGTCGGACGGAGTCGTGATCATCGCGCGAGTTTAGTCCTCGCCCACGAAACTGACACTCCCACATCATTCTCCGCAACAAGGACAAATCTCCGGGACAAAGACGGTCAGCGTGGCCGAGTACGATGTCGCCTCGTACCCATCGCCACTCTCGTCTGTTTTCAGATGTGCCACGACCAGATAGTAGTCACCCGACTTGGGCGTGAAGCTGGCCATCCCCTTCGCATCGGTCTTGCGTTCAAAGCGGTCGTCGAATGCCTCTATCAGCGACTCGCTGCGGGGAATAAACGACACTTGCGAGTTTGCCAGCGGCTGGCCTTTCAGCAGCAGCTTGACGGTCAGTTTTTGTCCCGGCCCCATCGGCGCGACCGGATTCGTGACGGGGACAATCTCCAAGGCGTGACCAAAGACGCGGTCGAACCCCGGATTGTCTTGCGGCACCTTGTCGAGCGACTTGCTTGCCAGGAACAGCGCCTTCGCACTCTTGAGCGAACGCGCCGGCGTGCCGTGATTGACCAGTTTGTCGACCGTGTGTTCGACGACGTACAGTCCCGGCTCAGAGGTGACGAAACGCGAAGTCCAGAAGCCTTCCTTCGGCGTGTAGCCGGTATCCGTCAAGCGGTCTTTCACATCGAATCGCTTTCCGCCGGGCGCGATCACTCGCAGCGTGCATCCCTCCAGTGAAACCTTGCTGGCGAGCTTGAAGTCGCGATGCTCGTTGCCGTGGTTGCCCAGCATCAGATCGATGTGGACCGCGTCTCCGGAGCGAATCAAGTTCGTATTGGTCTGCACCCAGGTGTCGTGAGCCAGCAGATGCGAAGACAACAGGCTCACGGCTGCGGCGATTCCGAAAGCCATTGCCTGGAGATGGGTTCTCATGTCACAAGGTCCTCTGAGGGTGAGGGGGTGAATCGGTGAAAATCATGCTCATTCGGCGGCGATCGACTCGTTTCCCGCGCGCGTGCTGAGAGCTTGGTAGACGGCCAAGTTCATACTCACACTGAGAGATCGGACGTGACCGTCTCCCATCAGGAAATGTGCGATCGAGTCGTGAGCGGAAGAGACATCTCGGTCATCGCTTTGTGAATCATTGGGCGGGTGACTGCTCTGGAAGAGCACCATATGGCCGTGATCGTCGGTGGGATCGGCCGCGTCGCGCACGGCACAACACCAAGTCGTTTCGTAGGCGAAATGGTTGCCGTGTGACGCCCCGATGCGAAAGGGACCGTTGACTCGCTCGCCGACAAACAGTGTTTGCGAAAGTCCGTCCGAAATCCGGGCCAATGTCGTCACGCTGTTGCGGCTGAAGACTCCATCGCGCTGTTCCTGGTTGGCGTCCAAATCGGGTGGACCGAAGTTGGCGACGTAGCAGCCCATCGCATACTGCTCGGCCGGCGGCCCCCCCATGCTGACGAACGACCGCTCGGAAACCGGATCGCTCGGACAAAGAAACGCTCGCAACTGACGCATTCGCGGTGCTGTATTGGCGTTGTCCCAAACGGCTCGGCCAAAATCGAACTGGCGATACATGGCACCTTGCTCCAGCATCGGCAGAATCATCGCTCCCCAGCCGAAGCCCATTGAGTTCCCATTTGGATCGGGCTTGTAGAGATACCCCGGCGGCAAGACTTGATGCGTGCCAGCATAGTTGTGCAACGCCAGACCGAATTGCTTGAGATTGTTGCGACACTCAGCTCGGCGAGCCGCCTCGCGGGCGGCCTGCACTGCGGGCAACAGTAACGCGACCAAGACCGCGATGATGGCGATGACCACCAGCAGCTCAATCAAAGTAAAACCGGCGCGTCGTGGATTGGAACTCATGATGCACTTTCTGAACTGTGTCGTCGAAGTTGCGGATTTAGAAACTGCTCACCGGTTCTCGGCCGTCGCGGCTATGGATCGCTCGGTGGATCGCGGTGTCGATGCTATTGCTCAAGTATCGCACCGATCCGTCACATACCAGAGCGTGAGCGCCGCCATCGTGAAAACTGCGCGGACCGAAGAAACCAGTAAAGTGTGTGACCACGTCAGGAATGCGGCTATTCGGTGGGCTGTAGCCATTCGTCAGCGTGCTGATCGCTCCGGAATGTGCCCAGCTCGTTCCGCGACCACGCAGCGCCGCGCTGGCGGCTCCGCGCCAGTTGGTCATGGTTGGCCAAACGGTACTGAGGTTGGGATTCTGAATGACTCCGCCGACGTTGAACGCCGTCCAAGGGCCTCCGGTCGGAGCAAGGCCCTGAGTGGCCTGTAGCGCGGCACTGACCCCCGCGGATCCATTGAGCGTCGCTTGATACGGAAACGGCGGCAGCGTTCCGGCCGGCAGCGTGAAGTCCGCTCCCACGCTGCGAACGGATTCGCTCATGGCGACCGTGTTCGAGGTGCCGTCCTTGATGTTGCTGAAGGTGGCGTTCGAGTTTTCATACACGATGCCGTCGGTTCGCCAGCGGAGATCGTATTTCGCGCCGGTTCCACTACCGTAGCTGACCATGTAGTTGATGCCACAATAGATCGCACCGCCGGTCCCGGCATTCTGTGCTGGCGCGGGATCGCTCGGACACAGCGCCACAGGAAGTAACTGAGCGAAGACCGCCGCAAACTGTGGATTGGGAACCAGCGCGTTGAATGGCCCGGTGAACGCCGGCTGAGCGAAGTCGAGCTTCTTTTGCAGATTGGCCTGCTCCAGATACGGCAGCAACCGAGCCTGCGGCGAAAAGCCTTGCGTGTTCGGCAAGTAATTTTGAGCGTTCGTCAGCGGGAACGCTCGGAATGTCCCTTCATAGTTTTGCAGAGCCAATCCCCACTGCTTGAGATTGTTCTTGCACTGGCTGCGCCGCGCCGCCTCGCGAGCGTTTTGCACGGCGGGCAACAGCAGCGCAATCAACATGGCGATAATGGCAATGACCACGAGCAATTCGATGAGCGTAAAGCCGCGCACTCGGCGCGGAGAACGAGTCAGCATGGAATGGTTCCTCTGATGTCTTGGGGCTGGAATGAACAAGGACGACATCAGACGCCAAAGCAGATATGCGCAGCCGTGCCACTCGACGAGTGCAACACCACGACTAAGTGACAGTCTACCGTGACGTCTTAGAGGACGATCTTCGGCGGCGGCACGGGGGGCAGGAGCAGCGCACTCTCGACCCGCTCTACGGGGAGCGCGACAAACGCGACGGCCGTGTCCGGCAATGAAATCGCCGGCACCCTCGCAGGCAAACGAGGCTCTTTGATCAGCGACACCCCTTCAGGAGATTCCGAACCGCAATCGCAGCGAGAAATGCTGAGTTCGACTTTCGGAGTCTTCGACGAACAACACGCCGAAGCGGTTGGTTCAGGTAATTTCGGAGCCGGCTTTTTGACGGAGCAACAGGACTTCGCGAGTTGTGCCTGGACCTCGTGGCTGCAACAGCACCTTCCAGACATCTGTTTGGTCAACGAGCACCGGAATTGCGATCCGGGGTTCCGAGCACAGCTTGCTCCACCCAACTGCGACAGGCTGCCCGGCAATCCGATCGACGTCAACGTGAACCACACCGCACAGAACAACCTTGCCGTCCGCCAACTTGAACAGTGACGGCCGAACTGCCGAGCCGAGTGTGTCAATCGCAGACACCACCGCATGACGATGCTCGCCGGGTTCCAGGGATTGGACCGGATAATAGCAGAGCCCGTTCTGAAAGCAACGGAGTCGGCCCGCCACAACATCTGGCTCCGGCACGCGCAACGCGTGCGTCGAGAGCCCCGATTGAGGTTGAGTGCGCTTCTTTGCGACGGCAGTTCTTGCTGGTCGTTGGGATTAATCAGGCTCGCCCAGTTTGCGTGATCGGTAGAATGACGTGAACCGGAACAGCTTGCCGAACCGATAAACCCGATACCTCCGCCTTTGGGCGGACGCCGCGCGGCGAGGCTGCGCGGGTTTCGGTCACGATTCGGTGAGTGTCTGTCATGCGGCATCCGTTTTGGAAATGGACTCAGTGGACCAGTTGGCTGTGTGTCGGCCTGTCGGGCTGCCTGCACGGTCAAGACTGGCGTGCCGCCGTGTCCAAGCCACTCATGCGACCGGTCGCCGATCGACGCGAGTCGTTACCGCAACCCAAGGTGATCGGGCCACGACGCGATCATCGGACCTCGTTCGTTCCACCCGCCAACAGCCCAGTGCCGGCTGTTGTTGTTTCGCCATCCACTCGAACTCCGATGCCGATTGTCAGTGGTCCGCGTGCCGTGTCCTCGAAGTTGGGCGTGCCAACGGCGAACCATGCGACACCGTCGGCAATCGTTACACGTCCTACGGCATTGACCGCGTCTGGAATGGGCAGCGTGTCTCACAGCACCGCCGCGGCGGTTCAGCCACCGACGACAAAAGATGAAGCTCAACCGCGCGGAGCCAAGATTCACGAGGCCGCGTTCATTCCGCCGCCGGTTCCTCCCGCTGTGCCGTTGATGGCTGACCTGCCTCAAAAGTCCGTACCCGCAACAGGCGAGCGGGGCGGCGTCAGCCCCCCGTTGGATTCACAAGAGACTGGGGGGCTGACGCCGCCCC
>SXGT01387999.1_pt1 | contig 14795 bp, 6 predicted proteins | sample 3176221 | NCBI WGS metagenome assembly SXGT01 (sample SAMN11356862, study PRJNA531348) | freshwater metagenome | isolation source: freshwater sample F1-120 | place: China: Fuxian Lake, Yuxi | collected 2017-12-25
GCCGGGGTTGATCGACGTCTCGATCTGGATGCAGTCCGTGTACTCGAGCAGCCCTTTCCCTTCCGGCGGCTGATACCGGTTGGTGCCGCTGACGAGGCCGTAGGTGACGGTGGGGGTGAAGTCTTGGGCCAGCAGGAACGGGTTGCCCATCGCCAGCGACCAGTCACCGGCCCGCACCTTGTCGCTGTCGCCCATTTGTACGAACGGGAACGGCTTGCCCGGTTCCTTCGGGATGAGCTTGATGAGGGCCACGTCGCCGACCTTGTCGATGCCGCACACGACGGCGTCGTACCGGTTGCCGTCGGGCAGCCCGGCCTTCGGCAGAGGCCCCGTCGCCTGCACGACGTGGAAGTTGGTCAGCGCATAACCTTCCGGGTCGATGATGACCCCGGAGCCGCCGTTGGTCCCGTCGGCCGTCAGCACCGCGACCACCGCGGGCGAGACCCTCTTGACGGTGGCGACGCGCTGCTGTTGCGCGTCGAGGACCGACTTGTCCACGTCGAGCGGCGCGGCCGGCGCGGGGGCCGGTGTCAGCGCCAGGAGCGCCACGAGTGCGACCGCCGGGACCGCGGCGAGGAGGAGTCTGCGCATTGGGAGTCTCTCTCGGTGGGAGCACCCAGGGGCTTCTAACCCTGGCTATTTTCGGTGGCCCGTTGGGGCCGCAATCTTAGCTTGACCTTTGGACCCCGAAGGGATCACAGTTCAATAGCCGGAGTGTTAACCCCTGGCCCGCATCACTTCTGCACGCGCGCCTCGGCGAGTGTGACGTAGTTTCCGTTGAACGGCGTGTCCGCCTCGACGATCACTTTCAGTTGCTTGACGCCCTTGACCGCGAGCACGACGCCCTTCGGCTTGCCCTTGCGCGTCAGCGTTTCGGCGAACACCACTTGGCCGTCGGCCTCGATGATGACTTTCGCGGAACTGGTCGCGTTGGAGCCGTTCTCGTCGATCCCGACGACGGCCCGGAACTGGGCGTAGTCGCCGTTGATGTTGTAGGTGAGGGCCGTGTCCGGGGCGACGCACAACCCCTTCGCGAAGTTCGTGTTGTCCAGCCGGATCGAGTCGTTGGACAGCGTGCGGTCCTTGAGGTACGCGACCGTCGGGTTCAGCTTCTTCTCGTCGGCCGGCACTTCGGCGGTCTGAACGCCGGGGTCGAGGTCCGACAGGAACGCCACGTTGCCCAGCGAGTAGTTGAGCTTCACGAGCGACGAGACCGTCGGGTACTTCACCGTCGCGCCGGCGACCGTCGTGACGATCACCCCGTCGGCCGATATCGCGATGCTGGTCGCGTTCAGCGTGTTGCCGTACACGTCCAGCACGGAGCAGAGCGTAGGGGCCAGGGTCGCGGGCTGAGCCTGGTAGAACACCAGCCCCGCGGCGCGGGACTGGAGCAGGGTGTCTTTCGCTCCGCCCTCTTTCTCGAACTGGAGCTTCAGCGTCCCGGCGTCGGTGACGCCCTCGAGAACCGTGCCCTGTACGAACGTGAAGCCGGCTTCCTGCTGGATCACGTACAGGTCGCGCTTGCCGCGCGTGACGAGCATCTTCTTCCAGGCCTCGCGGAGCTTCGGGTCGTCGGCCCGCTTCATCGCGGAAAACACGCTGCTCATCGGCAGGGTGTAGGTCGGGGGGGGCAGGCCCGCCGGACCGGGCAGCAGCTCCGTCTCGAACGCCTTGCCCTTGAGGCTGTATTTGGCGAATCGGAACGATGAGCCGTCGGTCAGCTCGATCTCCGAGAATTGCGAGTCCTTTGGCAGCGCAAACACCTTCGTGCCCGTGTCGACGAGGACGATGTCGCGCGCGGGAATCGACACCTTCGCGTCCTTCGTGGCGAACGTAACGCCCTGCGCGTCCACGCCGACGAGCGTGCCGTTGATCTTCTTGCCGGCGGTGGTGGTCACGTCGTCGGCCGGCGCGCGGGTCGCGAGGAGCGCGAACAGCGCGAGCGCGGCGGAGGCAATCGAAGCCCGGCGGATGGATCGCATGACGGGTCTCGCTGGCGGACAGGGGACGGCCGAGAGGAGTGCCGACATTCTACAGACGAACGAGGCGCGGTCTACAAACGAAAAGGCGGTGGCCGAAAGTTATCGCGGCCACCGCCGGGGTTACGTCACATCGGGCCGCGGGTCACTTCTTGTACCCGTGCTGCTTGTCGAGCGCCTCGAAGTAGTGCTTGATGAGGGGCTCGAACTTCGGGGGCAGGTCGCGGGTCAGGTCCTGAACGACCTTCGCGCGCTTGTCGGCCGGCATGGTGCCCCACGTCTCGGCGATCTGGCGCAGCTTCTGCGTCGGGTCCACCTTGCCTTCACCGCTGCCGCCCATGATCGTGCTGTCCGGGGCGTTCTTGGTCGGGTTCACGTTGTCGCCGCTGCCGGGGCTGCTGCCGCTGCCGGGCTTGTCGCCGCCGCCGGGGCAGTTGCCGCCGTTGGCCTGACCGCCGCCACCGCCGCCCTTGCTCTTGGCTTCGAGTTCCTTGATGAGCTCGTCGAGGCGGAAGACGATCTTCTTCTGAATGTCCTGGGTCTTCTCACCGCCGCGGGCCAGGTCGAGCCGGCGACCGCTGTTGTCCATCAACTTTTCAATGTTGGACAGGTCCTTCGGATCGGACGCCCAGTTCTGCATGTCGAAGAACATCAGGGTGGCGACCATCGTGTACCGCGACGGCGAGTCGGACACGTCGTCGAGCAGTTTGACGATAGAGGTGGTCGCGGCTTCCTTCTTCATCGTGGCGTGTTCGCTGACCGCCTTGAAGAAGAAGAAGCTGGCCGGGTCGACCGCGTACTCGGCGTTGACAGCCTTGAGCGCTTCGAGGGCCTCTTCGTAAACCTTCTTGTTCGCAGCGGCCTTCGCGAAGGCGAGCGCGATGTTGGTACGGAAGAAACCGTCCTGCTTCTCGTCCTTCAGGAAACTCGGCACTTCGGCCGGAGCCGGGGCATCCGACTTGCGGGCGTTCGCGAGCAGCGCGGCGGCTTCGGTGTTACCGAGCGCGAGCGAGTCCGCGGTACGGTCGAGGACGGTGCGGCCCTCGTTGGCCCACACCTTTTCGAACGCGGCCTGATCGAACTTGCCGACCGACTTCAGCCACGCTTCGGCCTTCGCCTTGGCAGCCTCGACGGACACGGCCTTCATCGTGCTGAACCCGAACGTCGGCTTTTTGGCCGGTTCTGCGGCGAACGCCGGGGTTCCGGACACGGCCAGCCCCGCGGAAACCGCGGCTGCCGCGAACAACTTGCGAAACTTCACGACATGCTCCTGATAAGGGTGTGCTGAAACCGGAGATTTCTCGTGCGCCTTGGTTGGGACGCGACCGGACGTTGGTAATGACGACCGGCCGACACGATTACAACTGAAGAATATCTTTCTTTCGGGCCGGGCACAACTACTATCTTCGCGCCACCCGAAAACCGCCCTCATTTCGCATTCATAAACGGAGCGAACCCCGGCCTTTCGGCCGGGGATGCATCACACGCGGTGCAACCGCTGAGTCACCCCTGCCCGTGCGGGCAGGGTTCGCCGCAAACCCTTACTGGTTGGCCTGGGTCGCGATCTTGTGCAGCATGTCTTGCAGCACCTGCTGGCGGGCTGCCAGTTGCTTCAGTTCGGCCTGGATGATCGGGTCCTTGGCCTGCTCGCCGGGGTCCTTCTGGTTGTGCATGATCGTCCGCTTGTTGAGCTGATCCTGGAGGGCACGCACCAGCTTCAGCTCGTTCAGCAGGTCGATGAGCGACTGATCTTTCTTCTTGGCGTTCGGGTCGCCCGGCTTCGGGTCGCTCGGCTTGTTCTCCATCTCTTGCTTGGCCTTCTTGAGCGCCTCCTTCATCATCGTAAGCTGATCGATGATGTCCTGCTCGATCTGCTGGGTGTCCTTGCCGACGCGGGCCTCGTTCAGGCGCTTCTGCACGGCCTGCATGTCGCCCATGACTTCCTTCAGCACGCCGGCGAACACGACCGCGGTGCCCTCGCCCTCCATCAACTTGAGGGTCTTCTCGGCCTCGGCGACGATCTGGCTCTCCTTGTCGGCTTCGGCTTGGCTCTTCTGGATCTCCGCGTTGGCCGGCTTGCCGCCCAGCGCGGTGACGGTCTTATCGATGCCGACGGTCGCCTCGCGGACCTCGATCTGCATCTTGAGCATCCGGGCGACGCGCTCTTCCAGGTTCGCGAGCAGCTTGGCCAGTTCCTTCTCACGGAGCTGCTTTAGGCGCTTCTCGAGTTCGGCGAGGGCCTTCTGAAGCTCGTCGATGGCCTTGTCCTGCTTCTTCGACGCGTCGTTGTTCTTGCCCTTGTTGATGTCGTCTTCCGCGCCCTGCTGTTGCGGAACGGCCTGCTGGACGTTCTCGCCGACCGGGTCTTTGGGCTTCTGCTGGCCGCCGCTGGGCGGGGGCTTGTCGCCGCCACCCTTGGGGCTGCCGGGGCTGGGCTGGCCCATACCGGGCATCGGCATCCCCATGCCTTCGCCACTCATCGGCTTGCCTTCGCCGCCGGCCTTCGGGTCGGACGGCTTGCCGTCGCCCTTGCCGGACTCTTGGGGCTTGCCGTCGGCCGGCTTACCGGCCTTGGGGTCGCCGCCCATCGGCATTCCCATCGGCGGGTTCTTCGGGTCCATCATGCCTCCCGGCTTCGGCTCGCCGCCGGCCTTCGGGTCGCCGGCCTTCGGTTCCATGCCGCCCTTCGGGTCGCCCGGCTTCTCGCCGCCGGCCTTGGGGTCGCCGCCCATCGGCATCCCGGCCTTCGGGTCGCCCGCGCCCTTCGGGTCGCCGGCCTTCGGGTCGCCGGCCATCGGCATCCCCTTGCCGTCGCCCTTAGTCTCGCTCTTGTTTTCCTTGGTGTCGGGCTTGGCGTCGCCGCTGTTCTCGCCCGGCTTCGCCTCGGCCTTCGTCTCGGCCTTCGGGTCTTGCGGTTTGCCGGCGTCGCCGCCCTTCGCGTCCTGGCCGCCCTTCGTCTTGTTGATGGCGTCGGCCACCTTCTGGGTCTTGTCCGCGAGGTCCTTCTGGGCCTGCGCGATCTTGTTCGGGTCGCCCTTCGCGCCGTCGGTCTGGGCCTGGATGTTCTCCTGGGTCCGCTTCAATTCGCCGATCACCTTGATCGCTTCTTTGGTCTCGGCGATAAGCCGGCGGATCCGGTCGATCTCGTCTTCGGTCTGGAGCAGCTCAAGAATCTGGTTGAGCGCCTCGCGCAGTTTCTTGTCCTTATCGATCAGGTCGTTGAAGTCGCCGCCGTTGGGGTTGTTCTTGCCCAGCCCGTCGACGAGGTCCTTGAAGTTCTTGTCGAGGCCCTTCTCTTCGATCAGCTTGAGCACCGCGCGGAGCGACTTCGAGCGCTCCTTGTCGTCGGCGTTGTCGCTCTTTTCCCACCGCTGCGCGAGCCGGAGCAGTTGCTCCTTGAACGCGTTGAACAGTTTCAGGTTTTCTTCCTGGTTGCGCTTGACGTCCGCGCTGCTGGCCGCCGGGGCCGGCGTGGTGCCGGGCGCGGGCGGGGCCGCGGTCAGGTACGAGGTGAGCGCGAACAGGCCGAGCGTCGTGGCGAACACGACCTGCGGCAGTCGGCGGAGCATGGGAAACCTCCCTTGAAGGTGCGGCGCGGAACCGGCCGCGTCGCGAGTGTCCAGTCGTCCGCTATTTTGACGTGAAACGCAGCCGTCGCCAACAGCGAACCGGGTTTTTGGCCCGCCGTAGACCCAAATGTTACAGGGCGTTACGTTCGCGGGGCGTGCGCCCGCGCGAACGCTGGAAATCGTGGGCGTTCGCGCGAGGCCCGACGGCCCGTGTCGGGCCGCCGCGTTGCGCGTGCGTTACGGACGGGACGTGATCGGGGCTTTGGAGTACACCGCGTTACCGGTGCGTTACCGAAAACGGGGTGAAACCAACTGGCGAGCGGCGCGGGTCTGAACGACAACCACGTTACTTCACAATCACCTTGATCTCGATCAGCTCCCCAACGGCGGGGACCAGCGTGACGACGAACTCGCCGGTTTTCTCGCCCGCCTTGATCTCGTACTCGAACCGGAACTGGTGCTTCTCGAAGTCGAGCGTGATCTGATTGGGCACGCGGATCGAAGCGCCCGTTGATCGGAACTCGAGGCGCATCGTGTCGTCGGCGTACTGGTTCCAGCCGATCCGGTGCTGGATGATCCGAGATTGGCCCTTCGCAAGTACGATCTCGCTCATGCCGCCGACCGTCGGTTCCAACCGGGCACGCGGCACATACCGCTCAGCGTATCGTGCGCGAAGTTGGACCGCGAAGCGGGAATGGTTTTTGAGGACGCGCTCGAGCGCCACGCGCAGGTGGTGAAGGTCGCGAGCGTCGGCGTGTGCGGATTCGTGTGTGTCGGCGGAACGAGTTGACTCCTCGCCGGCGGCTGTGACGCCGCCAGCGAGTGCGAGGCTGATGAGTGCAACGAGGGTGCGAACAACGGGCGGCCCTCCACATCACGTTGCGGGGTTACTCCACCTTCACCTGTACGTCGATGGTCGGGCCGGCGGCGGGCTTCAGCGTGATCTTGTAGGTGCCGGGCTTGCTACCGGCCTTCACCGCGTAGTCGAACCGGAACTGGTGCTTCTCGAAGTCCACGATGATCTCCGCCGGCACGACCAGCGCGTCGCCCGCGGGCATCCCCGTCGCGTCAACCACTGTGAGGCCCACTTTCATGGTGTCGCCCTGGAACTGGTTCCAGTCGATCCGGTGCTGGACGATGGCCGTTTGCCCCTTCGAGACGGACAGGCCGGCCACGGCGTTAATGGTCGGGAACGGCTGGCCGATTCGCTTGGCGAACGCCTCTTCCTGATCGCGGATCTGCTTCTTGATCCGTTCCTGGTTTTGCTGGATGACCGTGAGGGCGTTCTTGACCGCGGCGTGGGACTCACCCACGCCGAGTTCGTCACGAATCTTTTTGAGTTGCGCTTGCAGTTCGTGGATCGAGCTTTCTGCGTTTCTGGCCGCGTCGAGCGGTGCCCAGTCGCCCAGGTTGAGCGCGTTTTGCACGTTGGTCATGAGCGCTTGCGTCTTCGGGAACGTGGCCGTGGTCGCTTCGGATTCGGAGAGGATGCTCATCACCAGCGCGACGTACTTGTCGTGCCGCTCCTGGGTCGGCGTGTTGAGCCTGTTGACGCGGCACTCGTTGGCGATGCGCTGGAACTCGCGGCCGACCGATTGCACGATGTCGCGGGCCTTCTCCACGTCCTGCATCGCGTCCGCCGACCGCACCTTGACGGCGTCCACCTGCGACTTGTCCAAGTACCCGTTGCTCTTGCGCACGAACTCGTATTTCCCCTTTGCCCCGCCGAGTTTGCCCAGCGCCTCATCGAGGCGGTCGGCCAACTGACTCTGCTCCTTGTTGATCTCTTGAAGCAGGTCGGCCTCGGACACGATCCGCAAGCGGATCGGCTCCGCGTTGCGCATCGTCTTCGGCCCGGTCGGGCTGTCCACGTTGTTGTCAACGGCCTGGATGTTCAAGTCCATGCGGTAGATCGTCTGCACGTCGCCCTCACGGGCCTCGACCTTCAGGATGTTCTGGTCGTGCAACAACTTCAGGTCGAAGAAGTCGCGCTTGGGGTCGTTCAGCTCGATCTTGCGCACGGTCTGGGGCGGGGCGTCTTCGCTCTTGGCAATGCGCAGCAGTTCCTCGAACTTCGGGCGCTCGTTACGTTGGATCGCGTTGCGCTGCTGCACGTACTCGCTGACGAACACGGAGCCATTCAGCCGGTCGTCGGACTTGTCGAGGAACTGGAAATTGTGGGCGTGCATCCGCGGGAGGAGCACCTCCGGCCCGCTGCCGGGGAGCGGGGGACCGAACATCGACCGCAGCGCGTTCTGCGCGCGGGTGCCGCGGGCCACGTCCGAATCTTCGGCCCAGTAGTTGAAGGTGTACTTCACCTCGCTCAGGCCGTGGTCGTCCTTGATGAAGCTGTCCGGGTTGAACGGGATGCGGGCCTTCGGGGTGACCAGGTACACGTTGCCCACCTTGCGGATCACGTCCACCGCGAACTCGACCGTCGGCGGCTGGTCCTGCACGGCCTGCAACAGGAACGAGCGGGTCGCGACCACGTTGTACTTGTTGACCCACGTCACCTTGAACTCGACGTTCTCCATCAGGCGGTAGTCGCCCTTCTTCGGGTCGTTCGTGAACGCGATGCGGAACGCGGAGCCGCTTTCGGAGATGGCGAGCGGGACGGGCTTCTGGGTCGGTTTGCCCTGCGCGTCGAGGACGGTGCCGGGGAACCGGCCGGTGCCGGGCTCCGCGAACGCGGTCACGATGCGGTCGTTGTCGTTGATCTTGCCGTCGTCATTGACGAACGCTTCCGCGGTCAGCGTCAGCTCGGTGCCGGCGGGCACGGCGACGACCGTGCGGTCGCCGGTCAGCGGCAGGTCTTTGGCCGCGACCTTCTGGAGCCGCCCCTTGAGCGCGCCGTACCCCTCGCCCTGTGGCGGCTCGTGGTGCAGGTACGCCGGTTCGGACTGGTCGCGGGAAATCTTCTGGAGCGTCGGCGGCGGGATCAGCCGGATCTTGCGGGCCGCGCTGGTGTAGTCCGCGCCCTTCACGACCAGGATCACGTCCTCCTTTAGCCCGCCGAGTTCGGCCGCGAACTCGTTGCTGGTGGTGGAGGGCAGGGGGCCCTCGCCGCCGGTGCGCCCGCTCACCCCGTCGAACCGGTACGTCACCTCGTCGGGCACGTCGAGCCGGCGGAGCGTGCGGCCCATGCTCGGCTGCTCGGCCTTCTCTTCCAGCGCCTTGAACACCTCCTGCATCGACTCGAAATCTTTGGTCTCGCGGGTCTGCTTGGTCTCGGACTCGACACGCCAGTTCATTTCCTGCTTGAACGACTCTCGCTGCTTCTTCGCTTCCGGCGACGACGAGCCGCCGGACTCGCTCAGCAGTCGCTCGACTGTGTCGACCGTCAGCTCGGTTTCCTGTGAGGTCAGGGCGCGCACGCCCTGCGGGAGTTCCGGCACGGCCCGGCCGACGAACTTCTCGGTCAGATCGTCCATGCGGAGCGGACGCCAGCCGTCCTGCTGGTGGCGGTCGGCGATCACCCAACGGTACGCCCGCACGGTGACGCGCGGCGGCGGCTCGTCGCGGCCCATCGTCACGTCGCCGGTGGTGGGGAACGGGTCGGCCTTGAATCGGTACAGTTCGAGGTGCGCCCGGCGCGGCCAGGGCGTGTTCATCAGCGCCACGTTGCGCTCGGCGAAGATGCCGACGACGTGCGCGATCTTCCACCCGGCGCGGTACGGGGCGACGCTCTTGGTCGCGATCGCGTGGCTCGCGAACCCGACGCCAACGGTGCCGAGCACCAGCCCGATCGCCAGGAACCCGAGCACCCACAACCGCCGCCAGTTGAACACCTCGCGCACGGGCACCTTACCCACCCGCTCGCGGGCCTCCGCGATGGTCGCCCGGATCATGTCCTTCGAGTACCCGAACTTGCCCATCGCCTCGATGTCGGCCATTTCGACCGCGGTGATGAGTCGGTCGCCGAGGATCTTGGGGAACCGGCGCTCCAGCACCAGGGCCAGCGCCGGATACGAGAACTCGGTGGTGAGGCGGCGCGCGATGCGGTAGACGAGGTAGAACGCGAACAGGCTCACGGCCCCGAACAGGGCCAACCCGCGCACCCAGCGCGCGCCGTCGATCGCCCAGTCCCAGCCGGAGATCTTGAACAGGCCGAAGTCGAACACCATGCCCAGCGTGAACCATACGGCCACGAACAGGATCGCGGACAGCACGCCCTCGATGATGACGTACCGGCGGATGATCCCGCGCAACTGGTCCAGCGGGTGGTACACCTGCGGGTCGCGCTCGGCCTGACGGCTCGACTTCGGGCGTGACTGTTGTGCGATCGCCATATTCGTCACTCAGGTTGATGAGCGGTGTTCGTTCGTCGTCGGGTCCGAGTCGCGGCGGAACGCGGTCGTCCGTCCGTGCGTTCCGTGGCCGGGTCATTGACCCGGTGCTGAACTTCTCGATCAGCCAGCGGCGGACGGACGCCGCGCCGCTCGCCAACTCACGCGAGCCGCAGCAGTTTCCGGGTGAGCCATTCGAGGCCCAACAAGGAGACGATCACCAGCAGCACGGCTGACACCCGCAGGCCGGACCACCAGGAGACGAAGTACTTGCGGGTGAACCCGTCTTCCATACCGGAGGTCGGCATGTCGAACCCGCGGTCCCACAAGTCGTTCACCGGACCGCGGTTCTGGTTCGTCGTCTTGAGCGCCTTCATGCACTCGGGAATCAGCGCGAGCAGGTCCTTGTCGCTGATCTTGAACGCGAGCTTGACGACGCCGTTTTCCCGGGGCAACTTCGCGTTGAACTCGGTCTGCACGCCGCCAGGCACGCGATTGTACAGGTCGCCCGTGAACTCGCTCGCCATGCGCATCATGGCCGCGAGGTCCGGCTTGGTGTTGTCCATTTCCGGGTCGGACTTGCGCACCCGGAACTCGCCGGTCAGCGTCTCGTTGTCCGAGTCGGGCACGTCGATCACGACGCGGTAGACGAAATCACCCGGTGGGAACTGGAGCGGATCGAGGAGCGTCTGCCCGCTGTAATACCCGTCGAACGCACCGGCCGCGTTCTGCTTCGGGGGCAGGCTGAACGGGCCGAACTCGCGCTTCTCGCCGCCAGGCGACTCTTGCACGATCTTGAACTTCGGCGACATCGCGTCGATCTTGTACGGCTCGGCGCTGGGGGTCAAGATGCGGGCCTGCACGCGCAGCGGCGCGCCGGACACGCCCTCCTTGCCCACCAGCACGCGCCCGCGTGCCGCGGACCCGCGCAGCCGCTTGGCCGCGTTGTACTTCACCATCTTGATCCAGAACCGCTCGAAGTACTCCTGCCCGGTCTTCTCGTCGGGGTCGTAGGTGCGGAACTTGTAGAACTCGGCCGACGCCAGGTACGTGGACCGGTAGCTGTCGGACGGGTTGTTCACCACGATCCACGGCATCGGGTCGGGCTGGCCGTTGTCCGCGATGTCCATGAACTCGGCCAAGATCGGCGAGGTCTTCTTGACCTCTTTCACCGGGTAAGAGGAGAAGAACCCGCGCTCCGGGTACAGGTCGATCTTGAGGTCTTTAGTCTCGACGTACTTGTCGCGGTCGGTGAAGAACCGCTCCCACCCGGCGACCGGGTCGTTGGGCACCTTGTCGTCGAGTTTCAGCAGGTCGGAACCGACGATGCGCTCCGGGTACAGTTTGAGCCGGCGCGGCTCCTTCGGGGTCGGGCGGATGCGCTGGGCCACGATGTCGGCCGGGACGACCGGGAGCCGCGACAGGAACGGCGCGAGTCGCTCGCTGTACTCCTTGCCGGGGGCCAGTTTCCAGGTGTTGATCGGCCCGGCGACGTAGATCAGCCCGCCGCCGCCCTTGCTCAACCACTTGTCCAGTTCGCGGGCCTGTAGCTCGGTCAGCTCGGTCCAGTCCGGGTCGAACGCGATGATCACGTCGTACTCGTCCAGGTTGTACGGCTTCTCCTCGGGCAGCCCGCCCTTCTTCTTGTCCACCTCGTAGACGTTCGGGAACCGTAGGATGACGGTCTCGTCCAGTTCGGGCGTGAGCTTGCCCTCCTTGCCGGCGTCGTTCTGCACGAGGGTCGTGAGCGACGCGCGCTTGTCCTGAACCTCACGCACCAGGAGCGTGCGGAGGAAGCTGAAGTCGCGGCCCGGCGCGCCGGCCATGAGCAGGACGCGCAGCTTCTGTTGGAGCACGGTGATGTTCGGCCGGTCGCGCACGTGGAACTCGTCGGCGAACGCCTCCATCTGGTCCTTCGCGATCCGCGCCCGCACGTGCCACTTGCCCTCGATCAGCACCCGCTTCTTGATGGCCGCGTCCTTCGACTCGGTGGTGAGCTTGTCCGGCAGCTTGGCCGGGTCGATGTTGAACTCGGCCTGACCGTGCGGCGGGTCGCCCGGCGTGAAGGTCAGCTTCTCCTTGAGTGTCCAGTCGGCGGTGCCGGTCTTGAAGTCGGTGCCGGGCTTGAACAGGTCGAGAAACACCTCGACGTCCTTGCCGGCCATGTTCACCCCGTCGGCCTCGACGATCACCTTCCACTGCTCGTCGATCGGCGCGCTGTCGGGCGCGTTCACTTCGGTGATGCTGATCGCGACCGTCTGCCGGTCCTCGCCCACCGCGACCGTGAAGATGGGGATCTTCTCGCGGGTCGCGCGCTCGCGCAGTTCCGCGAACCCGGACTCGGACCCCAGGTTGCTGCGCCCGTCGGAGAACACGATCACGCCCTGCACCATGTTCGGGGCCTCGCGGTTGACCGCGGCCGTGATCGAGTCGATCACGTTGGTACCGGCGGCGATGGTGCGGGCCACGTCGACGCGCTTGTCGAGCTTGTCCAGGTTCTTGGTGAGCTGCTCTACGTCGGCCTGCTCGCTGAGGCCGAACCGCTTGAAGAAGTCGGCGTCGTTGCGGCGGGCCAGCAGCGTCGTGGCCCAGTCCGCGGTGCCGGAGTTGGCATCGTTCCAGCCCGACCACTTCTTGAGCTGCTCCTTGCCGCCGTCGGTCAGCCCGCGGATCAGGTGCGGGCGGAAGTCGTACTTCGCGAACGCCTTCCAGTCTTCCTTCGAGAACGACGGGTCGCCCTGCGGGAGCACGGTTGGCGACTCGTCGAGCCGGGTGCCGAACGCGTAGATCGCGACCGGGTTCTTCTCCAACAGGTTCTTCAGGAACGCGACCTTCTCGTCGGTGAGGAAGTCGATGAGCACTCCCATGCGCGTCTTCAGCGTCGTGCGGCCGTCCGGCAACTTCTCCGTGCCCTTGCCGATCTCATCACTTGTGACCGTCATGCTCGGGCTGATGTCGATCAGGATCACGACGCGCGACTGCTTGTTCGTGTCTTCCCACGTCTGCATCGAGGGGAGCAGGAACACGAAGCACAGGATCGCGTACACTGTCATGCGGAGCAGGGCCAGCGGCGCGGCCCAGAACCAGCGCACGGTCTTGGTGTCCTTGAGATACATCAGGGCCACGAACACCGAGCCGAGCGCGAACACGATGCCGGTGAAGGTGTACCACTTCACGTCGTTGCCGGTGCCGACGGTCGAGCCGGCCTCGGAGCTGCCCTTCGCGGCGTCGGCCTCGCGCACGTAGAACCGGATCAGCCCCCAGACGACGAGCGTGGCGAACGAGAGGCCGGTGCCCCAGGCGAGCGCCAGTCCGACGGCCTCGCCGGGGGCGCGTTCCGGCTTGTTGGCGTACTTGTACGCGCTGAGGCCGCCAAATACGAGCGCCGCGGCGATGCCGCCGAAGCACACGATGACGGCGACGAACAACCCGCCAATGGTGGCGATCCGAGAGAGCGTGTCGCCGGACTTGCTCGCGAACGCCGGCTGGAGTGCCCCAGCGGCGAGCACGCCCGCGAGGCCCAGCGCCCAGAGCATGACGCCCCAGACGACGCCGAACGCGGTGGCGTCGCGCGCCCCGGACGTGCGCCCGGTCGGGTTCGCGTACCGGTACACGATCCGCGCGACGACGAACAGCACGAACAGCGTCAGCAGCAGTTTGGGTACGGACAGCCAAACGTCGCTGGTGAACTGATCGAACGAGTCGGCCACGCGCCGGAACCCGAACTGGCTCTTCTTCGTCGTTGTGGTCTCGTTCATCGGAGTTCAGCGCTTCGTGTTGAGTGAATCGTGTCTCAGGCGCAGCCTAACATCTGCGTCAGCCGCGAGCCGCAGGCGAGGGCGGCTACACGCGCGCCGCGGGTTCGGCGTCCGGTTCGCCGGCCGAGGTGGGGTTCGGCGTCGAGTGGTGCGCGTAGGCCGCGGCCGCGCTGGGCGCGAGCGCCTCCAGGTCTTCGGGGCGCGAGTGGTAGCTGGTGCGCACGGCCCACGCCTGCTCAGCGATCAGGATCAACAGGATCAGCAGGTAGATCCACCGCCGGCTCGACAGGTCGGACGGCTTCTGCTTGAAGTCCTCGATCCACGACAGGTCTTCGGTGTTGTGGAGCGGGGCCTTGTTCGTGTGCTTCTCCAGTTCGTCGGTCGCCTCGCGGCGCAGGTCGCCTTCCTTCATCGCGTCCAGGTTGTACGGGACGGCGACTACCAACAGGTGGCCGAACGGGTCCGGCTTCACGTCCTTGCCGCCCTCCTTCGGCGCGGGGCGCTCGTCCTTGGTCCGCTTCAGCGCGTACAGGTACACGCCGGGCGTGGTCGCGCCGGTGTGGGTGAGCTGGTACGGGCGCGGCGGCGCGTCGGCGGGGGTGCCCTCCGGGTGCTTCGGCGCGTCCAGTACGAACGGCTTGCCCTTCTCCGGGTCCAGGTCGCGCGGGACCAGCGTCAGGTCGCGCTCGGTCGCGACCTTCTTGGCCGGGTCGCTGGTGGAGAGGAAGTGCGCGGTGAAGTTCGGTTCGTACCGGCCGAAGTCGAACTCGGCGAAGAACCGGTCGCCGACGGACCGGTTCGCGTCGTCGCCGCCGCCAGTGAGATACTTTTGCATCTCGCTGACCACGATGACCCAGCCCGCGGCCCCGCCCAGCGCCGGCCAGTCGTTCCACACCTTTTTGCCGGTGTAGGTGCCGCCCGCGTCGGTGGTCATCACCGCGACCCGGCCCAGGTGGAACTTCGTGGTCAGGTACAGCGGGTCGCCGTACTTGGTCTCGTCGCGCAGCACCTTCGCGATCGGCCTCACCTCGGCCAGTTCCGGGGCGGCCCAGAACTCGCGCAGGATCGGCTCGCTCTCGTGCCCGTCGTTGATGTCGTCACACAGCAACTGGTCGAGCAGCCGGGCCAGTTCTGAGAGCGGAGCGGCCTTTTTGGGCGTGCTGCGAATCAGTTCGAGCAGCGGGTCGGCGAACTTGCGCGCCC
>SXGT01376464.1_pt1 | contig 14794 bp, 15 predicted proteins | sample 3176221 | NCBI WGS metagenome assembly SXGT01 (sample SAMN11356862, study PRJNA531348) | freshwater metagenome | isolation source: freshwater sample F1-120 | place: China: Fuxian Lake, Yuxi | collected 2017-12-25
CACAGCCTGCCATTTCGCAACCGGTGGCGATGCCGCCGACGACCAGCGCCGCCGGCTCCCTATCAAGCTTGCCGCAAGCCAAGTAGTCGAGGAAGAACCGCGGTTCAGCGCCCAGCACCCGCAAGTCATTGACGCTCATGGCCACCAGGTCGATGCCCACCGTATCGTGCTTGCCCAGATGAAACGCCAGTTTCAGTTTTGTGCCGACGCCGTCGGTGCCCGACACCAGCACCGGTTCCTTGTAGCGCTTGGGCACCTCAAACAACGCGCCAAAGCCGCCGATGCCGGCCAGCACGCCCTCGCGCATGGTTTTCCTGGCCAACGGCTTGATGCGTTCGACCAGGGCGTCCCCGGCATCAATGTCGACACCGGCGTCGCGATACGAGAGGGGGGATTGGCTCATGGGGAAATGGGGGTGGGAGGGGTAACATTGCACTTTCGCGCGTACCGAAATTGCAATCGGAAAAATGCAATTTTAGCCGACCGCCCTCCTCCCCCTCACGACCACCCATGCCATTGCAATCCGACCGCGCGCAAACCCTCCTGTGGGCCGGTGTCGCAATCGTCCTGTTGTGGGTGCTGTACCTGTTGGGGCCGGTGCTCACCCCGTTCCTGGCCGGCGCGATCCTCGCCTACATCCTCAACCCGGGCGTGGAGTGGCTCACGCGGCACAAGTGGTCGCGCAGCATCGCCGCGGTGGTGGTGATCCTCCTCACCATCCTCGCCGGCATCCTGCTGGTGCTGATCCTGGTGCCGCTGTTCAGCAAGCAGGTAAGCGAGCTGTCCCTCAGGGTGCCGGTGTTCCTGAACCAGTTCAACGAGCAGCTGGCGCCCAAACTCAAGGAATGGTTCGGGTTTACCTTGCAGCTGGACTCCCAATCGATCCGGCAGTTCCTGGCCGAACACTGGCAAAGTGCCGAGGGCGTGCTGCCGCGAATCCTGGCTTCCCTCAAGCTCGGCGGCCTCGCCATTGCAGGGCTGGTCGGCAACCTGCTATTGATCCCGCTGGTGCTGTTCTACCTGCTGGTGGAATGGAACATGATCATCGCGCGCGTCGACAACTTCGTGCCGCGCCGCTTCATCGAGCTGGTGCGCAGCGTGGCGCGCGACATCGACGCCGTGCTGGCCGAGTTCCTGCGCGGCCAGCTTGCCGTGATGGGCATCCTGGCGGTCTATTACGCGCTGGCGCTGTGGATCGGCGGCATCGATTTCGCGCTGCCAATCGGCATCATCACCGGCCTTCTGGTGTTTGTGCCTTACCTGGGCTTCGCCACCGGCCTGGCGCTGGCCATCATGGTGGCGCTGCTGCAGTTTGAGGGCATGGGCGGCATGGTCACGGTTGCGGTGGTGTTCGGTTTCGGCCAGATGCTGGAAAGTTTTTTCCTGACGCCGCGCATCGTCGGCGATCGCATTGGCCTGCACCCCCTGGCGGTGATCTTCGCCCTGCTCGCCTTCGGCCAGGTGTTCGGCTTTTTCGGCATCCTCCTTGCCCTGCCGGCGAGTGCCGTGCTGCTGGTGGCCCTGCGCCGCGTCAATGCCTCGTACCTCGCCAGCAGCTTCTACAAGAATCCCTCCTGACATTCCGACCGCGTGGCGCAACTGCTTCTCGAACTGGCCAGCCCGCCGGCACCGACCTTCGACAATTTCGTCGCCGGCTCGAACGAGGCCGTGCTGCATGCGCTGCGCAGCTTTGGCACCGCGGCCAGCGACGACCGCTGCCTCTACCTGTGGGGTGCCGCGGGCAGCGGCCGCACGCACCTGCTGGCGGCATGGCAACAGGCGCGCGGCAGCGCGGTCAGCATGCACGATGACGTCGAGATGCTCGACGAGGCAGCGCAAATCGCCCTGTTCAACCGCATCAACGCCGCCCGTGCCGGTGAAGGCCACGTGCTGGTGGCCGGCCCCTGCACCCCGGCGCTGTTGCCGGTGCGCAGCGATCTGAAGAGCCGTCTTGCCTGGGGCCTGGCGCTGGAAGTGCTGCCGCTCACCGATGCCGAAAAGGAAGCCGCCTTGCAGCAGCAGGCCGCCGCGCGCAGCATGGCGCTCAACGCCGACGTGCTGGCCTACCTCATGACCCACGTGCGGCGCGACATGACCACTCTGGCCGGGCTGGTTGACGCGCTGGACCGCCATTCGCTGGAAACCAAGCGCCCGATCACCCTGCCGCTGGTGCGCGACCTCCTGGCCCAGAACCGCACCCTCGATCTTTAGCATGCCGCCCGTTACACAGCCCTCCCTGCCACGCACGCCATGAACCTGACCCTGTTTGACCTCGACAACACCTTGATCGCCACCGACAGCGATTACGAATGGGGCCAGTTCCTGATCGCCCGGGGCATCGTTGATCGCGCCGAATACGAAAGCCGCAACAACCGCTTTTTCGAAGATTACAAGGCCGGCGCGCTCGATATTCACGCCTACCTCACGTTTGCCCTGGAGCCGCTGGCGCGTCATCCGCGCGCGCAACTCGATGCCTGGCATCAGCAGTTCATGGCCGAGGTGATCACCCCGGCCATCGGCCCGGCCGCACGGCAATTGGTGCAATCGCATCTGGATGCCGGCGATCTGGTGTGCTGCGTCACCGCCACCAACGCGTTTGTTACCGCACCGATTGCGCGCGCCTTCGGCATCCCGCACCTGATCGCCGCCGAAACCGAAGAGGTGGGCGGGCGCTTCACCGGCCGCCCCACCGGCATTCCCAGTTTCCAGGAAGGCAAGATCAAACGGGTAGACCTGTGGCTGGCCGGCATGGGCAAAACCATGGCCGACTTTGCGCGCAGCACCTTCTACAGCGATTCGCGCAACGATATTCCGCTGCTCGAACGCGTCACCGATCCGGTGGCTGTCGATCCGGACCAAACCCTGCGCCACCTCGCCCATGAGCGGGGCTGGCGTATCATCACCTTGAGGGACGCGGAGAACCAGCCTGCCTGACCGACTGATGCCAGCGACCAGCGCACGGCAACACCGAACAATCACAGCATTCAATGCATTCCATGCGTAGCAATGCGCGCATAAATGGGGTCTGACCCCATTTATTTCTCAGCCCCCTACCCAGTACATGCTCAAAAATTTCATCAAAAGCGTGTTTTCCCGCAAAACGGGAAGCGCGGCCAAGGCCGGCAAGGCCAAAACGATTTCCAAAGCTGACCACGGAATTGCCCGCGAACGGCTTTCCCGCGGCGCCCTTTCCACCTGCGAGGGCCTGCACAAGGCTGGTTACAAGGCCTTTGTGGTCGGCGGCGCGGTACGCGACCTGATCCTCGGCATCAGCCCGAAAGACTATGACGTCGCCACCAACGCCACGCCGGACCAGGTGCGCGATACCTTCCGCCGCTCGCGCATCATTGGCCGGCGTTTTCGCATCGTGCATGTGCTGTTCGGCGCTGAAACCGTGGAGGTCTCGACCTTTCGCACCGCCGACCTCACTGAAGCGGAAACTGACGAGCACGGCCGCGTGCTGCGCGACAACGTGTTCGGCTCGCAAGCGGAAGATGCCACCCGGCGCGATTTCACCAACAACGCGCTGTATTACGACCCGATCGAAGAAACCGTGATCGACCATCACGGCGGCGTCAGGGACATTCGCGGCAAGGTGCTGCGCATGATCGGGGATGCCGAAACGCGCTATCGCGAAGACCCCGTGCGCATGCTGCGGGTGACGCGCTTCTCGGCCAAGCTGGGCTTCTCCATCGACCCGAAAACCCGCGCGCCGATCAAGAAGCTGGCCAGCCTGCTCTCGAACGTGCCCTCCTCGCGCCTGTTTGACGAGATGATGAAGCTCCTGCTCTCCGGCCACGCAGTGGCCTGCGTCAAGCAGCTGCGCGGCGAACACCTGCACCACGGCCTCTTGCCCCTGCTCGATGTGATCCTCGAGCAGCCGATGGGCGAGAAATTCGTCATGCTGGCCTTGAAGCGCACCGACGAGCGCATCAACATGGGCAAGGGCGTCTCGCCCGGCTTCCTGTTTGCCGCGCTGCTCTGGCATGAAGTGCTCACCGACTGGAACCGCCGCAAGGCGGCCGGCGAACACCCGATGCCGGCGCTGTTTGAATCCATGGGCACGGTGATCGATGCGCAGCGCGACAAGCTTGCCATCCAGCACCGCATCACCGCCGACATGCGCGAAATCTGGGCGCTGCAACCGCGCTTCGAGCGGCGCAACGGGCGCATGCCGTTCAGGCTCCTGGAGCACCCGCGCTTCCGTGCCGCCTACGATTTCGTGCTGCTGCGCGCCGCTTCAGGCGAGATCGACAACGAACTGGCCGATTGGTGGACCACCTTCGAGGAAGTCGACCCTGAGGCACGCAACGCCATGACCATTGCTGTCGCGCGCAAGCCTGCTGGCTCGCATGGTGCTCCCCGCGTAGCGACAGCCACAGCGGCGGCTGGCAGCGCTGCAGGCAACATCAGCGCTGCGGGGCCTGATGTTTTCAGTACAAGCGAGAGCGCACCGCGCAAACGCCGCCGCCGGCGCAAACCCGCCGGCGGCCGCGCAGGTAGCGCTGGTGGTGGTACCGAGGGTGGTGGCAGCGCCAGCAACCAAGGGGGCGGCGGCACCCCGGCTCCCACGGTGTGACGCGCGCTGTGACGTGCGCCTACGTCGGCCTCGGCGCCAACCTGGGCGACACGCGCACCACCCTGCAAACCGCACTCGACGCCCTGGGCACATTGCCTGGCACCAAACTGATGGCGCGCTCTTCCTTCTACGCCACCGCACCGGTGGATGCTGACGGGCCCGACTATCTGAACGCCGTCGCAGCACTGGAAACCACCCTGGAAGCCCCGGCCCTGCTGGCGGCGCTGCAGGCGATTGAGCTTGCGTACGGCCGTGCGCGCAGTGTCCGCAACGCCCCGCGCACGCTGGACCTGGATCTGTTGCTGTTTGGCGATGAGATCATCGACTTGCCGCAGTTGACGGTGCCGCACCCGCGCATGCACGAGCGCGCCTTCGTGCTGGCGCCGCTTGCCGAAATTGCGCCGGAGATTGTCATTCCGTGCCGCGGCCGCGCAGTAGATGCCCTGAAAACCGTTGGGGGACAACGGTTTTCGAAGATTTCCGCCTGAACTTACTCTGCAGTCAGCACGCGGTTGCGGCCTTCGCGCTTGGCGCGATAGAGCGCCGCATCGGCCGCACTGACCAGATCTTCCAGTGACCAGCCTTCGCGCCACCGCGCCACGCCACCGGAAATGGTCACCGTCAAGGTCCTGCCGTCCTCCAGCGTGTGTGTAGCTGCCGCCAGCGAAGCACGCAGCCGGTCCAGCGCCATCGCGCCCATTTCCACCGTGGTATCCGGCAGCAACACGCAGAACTCCTCGCCGCCGTAGCGTGCCAGCAGGTCCGTTGGCCGGAAGTTCTGCTGCATCGCACGCGCCACCTTGACCAGCACCTGGTCGCCACCGAGATGCCCGTAGCCGTCGTTGACAGCCTTGAAATGGTCGATATCTACCACCGCCAGCGCCAGCGGCTCGGCTTCGCGCGCGCAACGGTCGATCTGGCGCAAGAACATCTCGTTCATCCAGCGCCGGTTGTGCAGCCCCGTCAGCGGGTCGATGGTCGAAATCGCCTTCAGTTGCGCCTGCTGCTTCAGGTTGTCGAGAATCGCCGTGTTGTTGCGGCGGATGCGATCCGTGAGGATGTGCATCATGTTGAGCGCAATCGCGTGCTCGCCGCGCATCAGATCCCACAGGTGATCCGGATTCGTCATCAACAGGTGCGAAGGTTCCACCGCGATCACCGAGGCTGAGGCTGCCTGGTCATCAATGATCGACGCCTCGCCCACGCACTCGCCGGGTTGCACATAGGCGATTGGCACGTTGTGTTCCGGATCGATGTGGATCGCCAGCTTGCCCGACACCAGAAGATAGACGATGGCATTGCGCTGGCCCAGCTCCAGCAGCACGGCGCCCGGGCGCAACGTGATCTCGCCAGAGGGATTCAGGCTCTCGCGGATCTTGTCAATCGGTACACCATCAAAGAGGCGCGATTGCGCCAGCGTGGCAAGTTCTTCGTCAGTCAGTTGCATGGCCATGGCGGTTTGGCGAACGGAAACGGATTGCGAGATGATAGCCGCACGCCAGAGCGGGCGTTGCCGTATTCAGATGTCATGGAACGGCACGGTGCATGATGGGCGCCCGTGCGCTGCCCTCTGGCATACCACTACGCCAACGAGTTTGCCTGTGGGCTGCCTTGTGTATGATGGGTGCGGTGTATTTCATCTTCCGCTGACGCTGCATGAGTGTGCTCCCTGAACGTTTCAGCCATATCGTTGTTGAAGGCCCGATTGGCGCCGGCAAGACCTCGCTGGCCCGCCGCATGGCCAATGCCAGCGGCGCCGCGCTGATGCTGGAAACGCCGGACGAGAATCCCTTCTTGCCCAAATTCTACCGCGACATGGCGCGCTACGCCCTGCCGACGCAGCTGTTCTTCCTGTTCCAGCGCATCCACCAACTGGCCGAGCTGAAACAGCAGGACATGTTCAAGGGCCTGACCATCGGCGATTTTCTGATCGAGAAGGACCCGCTGTTCGCGCGCATGATCCTCTCCGATGACGAGCTGGCGCTGTACGAGCAGATGTACCGGCACCTGAAACCGCAAGCCGTGGTGCCGGACCTGGTGATCTACCTGCAGGCCAGCCCCGAAACCTTGATCGAGCGCGTCAAGCGGCGCGGCTCTTCCTATGAGCAGCCGATGTCCGAGGCCTACCTGCTCAAGCTTTCCGAGCGTTACACCCGATTTTTTCACCACTACGATGCGGCGCCGCTGCTGATCGTCAACGCTGACCGCTTCAACTTTGTGGATGTGGAAGAGGACTTTGCGCTGCTGATGAAGCAGGTACGTGAGTTTCGCGGCAAGCGGGAATTCCTCAACCGCGCCGAATAAGGAGCCATCATGGACGTTATCCATTCTGTCAGCGACCTGCGCGCACGCCTGGCGCGCGAACCCAACAACGTGTTCGTGCCTACCATGGGCAATCTGCACGATGGCCACATGCAGCTGGTGAACAATGCCAAACCGCGTGGCGCTTGCACGGTGGTGAGCATATTTGTGAACCGCATGCAGTTCGGCCCGAAGGATGATTTCGACAAATACCCGCGTACCTTCATGGCCGACCGCGACAAACTCAGGGCGGCCGGCTGCGACGTGGTGTTCGTGCCGGACGAAAAGGAAATCTACCCCGAGCCACAAAACTACGCGGTAGAGCCACCGGAGATCCAGCACATCCTGGATGGCGCGGTGCGGCCGGGGCATTTCCGCGGCGTGGCCACCGTGGTGCTCAAGCTATTCAACATGGTGCAGCCGAAGGCAGCCATCTTCGGCAAGAAGGACTACCAGCAGTGCATCGTGCTCAAGAACATGGTGCGCCAGCTGGCGCTGCCGATCGACATCATCCTCGCCGATACGGTGCGTGCGGAGGACGGCCTCGCGCTTTCGTCACGCAACGGCTACCTCTCTGCGAGCGAACGCAAGGAAGCCCCGCGGCTTTACCAGGTAGTGTCGCGCGCGCGCGAGGAGATTACCGGCGGCAAGCGCGACTTTCAGCGCATTGAGCTCCAAGGCATGGCCGAATTGGCGGGGCACGGCTGGAAGCCCGACTACATCGCGGTGCGCCGGCAGAACGACCTGGCCGTGCCTGAAGTACACGACCGCGACCTGGTGATCGTAGCCGCGGCGCGTCTGGGTGTAACGCGCCTTATTGACAACCTGGAGCTGACGCTGCGCTGAGAAATTCGCGGACAAACGGGCTGAGAAGCGCTCCCACCAATCATTTTGGCCATTAGAAAGGCCAAGGCCCTTGTCTACCAAGGGTTTCCGGCCGGTGCCGATTAGAGCTTTTGGCTGGGTATCTCATCAGTGTTGGGGATGCGCGGAAGCCCCAAAGTCGGTACGATGCCATTCGTGGCAATTGATGGCAGATGCGGAACAGGCCTGAGTGTTCGACAAAGGCTGCGGTATTTGTCGGAATTTTTATACCTGTATAAAGCGACTGCACTCTGCCTCTATGTTCTTGATAACAATGTTTTTTAGACGATTTTCTTCGCCCAGATTAGACGGCAGCGACCAGATTAGATGGCAGTTTTTGCGGTCTACATTACGTTGGGCGTCATGAATTTCCGTCCATACAAGGGTTTCGTTCCCACGCTAGCAATCGTTGTTGTTTCCGCTCTCGTTGGACTTTCCTTTTCTCGCGTCGATGCTACGGCTGCGGAAGATCCCGTTTGGTTTGCGCTAGCGGGCGCCGTTGTGGGCCTTGTCGCTAGCGCGGTGGTCCGTGCTTTTTCTAGTGGTTCGGCTTTGAAGAACGTGCAAGCGAACTCTAGAAATCACAAAGGCCTGAGAATTGCATTCGTAGGGTTTTGCGTGGCTCTGCTTGGATGGCTCGTCGCCGTGTTTATTCATCACGTAGCAGGACTTGTGTTTGTAGCTTTCGGTATCGGTTGCGGCTTTTTTGGAGTTGCTGTTCAGATAGCGCTCAATTTGCATCCTGAGAAATGAACCGCCCAACCCTACATTCCACCCGACCTCCAACGGCGTTGCCGTTGTCGTCGGGTTAATTTCACGTTAGCGATCAAATGCCGCTCGACTCGTTCCTCCAGAATCTTCGCCTTATCCCGATCTTGATCGTGTTCGCTGTTCAGGCCGTGTACGGCTTGTTTGTTTGCGAAACTAATTTCTTCGCGCTCATTGCAGCCGCAGGGGTCCTGCTGGTTCCGGCGCTCCTTTGGCATCGTGCATCAAGTTTTGGCGGTGTGCTTGGCGCGTGCGTCGGTCTCCTCCCATGGATCGTATGGGCGAATCACATTGAGTGTGTTACTCCATACATTGGTGGCGGTGCGGCAATGGCATATGTCGCGGTGTTCTTTTGGGGGTTTCCTTCATCAGTTCTTTGTGGCTTCCTTTTTGTGCGCCTGCAACAGAAGGTTCTTTCCAATGAAGATCGCTAACCCGGCAGTCGACCCCGTTCCCTTAGGTCACTGGCCGCTGCGCGATAAAGCCGCGCAGCGCCGGTCACTTCTACGTTAGGCGTCATACCGGAGACTCTCTTGCACCTCGATCTTTGGCTCGCCTTTGTCGCTGCCTCCGCAGTTCTGTTGATCCTGCCGGGACCGACCATCCTCACGGTCATCAGCTACTCAGTCTCGCATGGGCGGCGCGCAAATCTGCCGCTTGTCGCTGGCGTCGCACTTGGAGACTCAACGGCGCTCCTGCTGTCTCTGGTTGGTTTGGGCGCTCTTCTCGCGGCCTCAGCGTTTTGGTTCACGGTCATCAAATGGGTTGGTGGCCTATATCTTCTGTACCTCGGCATCAAGTTGCTCCGTGCCGGGTCGGGCCCTGTGTCGTTCACCAGTCCAGTGGCTCCTCAGTCTCGCTGGCGTCTCTTCGTCAACACGTACTTGGTGACTGCACTCAACCCCAAAGGCATCGTGTTCTTCGTTGCATTCCTGCCCCAGTTCCTCAATGCCTCTGCGCCGGCTGCTCCTCAGCTCTGGGGGCTCGGAGCAACGTTCGTCGTGCTCGCATCACTAAACGCCACCTTCTACGCCGTTTTTGCTGGCGCCGCCCGCGGCATCCTTGAATCACCACGCGCTCAGCGCCGCTTTAACCTCCTTGGTGGCTCGCTCATCACGGCCGCTGGAGTTTGGGCTTTGCTGGCCAGACGTCCGTCCCAGTGACGCCCAATCCTTCGCTCACGCGGAGCGCCACTCGCGCCGATACCCCCTCAATGATCATCGAACCGCTTTCCTTGCTGGACGAGATCTATCCGGTGCTTAACCGCTGCGACTTGCCGGTTAGCGATATTTCCACCTCATCGCCCCCACGCTTTTTCGGCTTTCGCGATGCGGGCGCTGTCGTGGCTACCATTGGCCTCGAACACTTTCATGCTGTTGGCCTGGTTCGGTCACTTGCCGTGGTTCCGGGCTATCGCGGTCAGGGCCTGGCCAAGGAGCTGGTGGCTTATGTTGAATCCCATGCCACGTCGCTGGGTGTCGAGTCACTCTACTTGCTGACGACTACTGCCGAGGCCTTCTTCATGAAACTGGGCTACCGGCCTGCATTGCGCGAAGAAGCACCTGCGGCGATTCAAGCCAGTTCCCAATTCTCCAGTGTTTGCCCCGCTTCGGCGGCGCTTCTTTCCAAGCGCCTTGCGGCAGACCCTGGCGCGGCTGCAAAGTAGGTGCTGCGCGCCCAGATTTGCGCATAGAATGCGGCTGTAGGCACCGCGTTAGCCGGCGCCGGTTGCGACCCTGAAGGTTGCTGCCAAATTGCCTCCGGGCTGCCGCCACTAACACCAGAGAGTGCCTCTTCCACTGAAGGAGACGCCATGCAGACGCCGCATTCCCCCGCCACCACACCACTCGCCACCGATACCGCCCCCGCCTCGCGCAGCCGCCGCACCCTGATTCAGGCTGTCGGCACCAGCGCGGCGCTCTCCGGCTTTCCCGCCATCGTGCGCGCGCAATCGACCAAGCTCAAGGTGGGCGTGATCCTGCCGCGCTCGGGCGTGCAGGGGCAAATCGGCCAATCTTGCCAACTGGGTGCGGACATTGCGCCAGCCCTGATCAAGGAAATGCTCGGGGTCGATGTTGAGTTGATGAACGCGGACTGGGAATCCAATGTGGATGTGGCGCGCACCCGTGCCGAGAGGCTCATCCAGGAAGGGGCGCACGCGCTGGTGGGGCCGTTTGATTCCGGCGCCGCTTCGGCAATCGCCCAGGTGGCGGAGCAAAAGGGCCTGCCCTTCGTGATCAACATCGCCGCCGCTCCGCCGATTACCGAGCAGGGTTACAAATTCGTATTCCGCAATTTCCCCACTGCCATTGATCTCACCGTGAACGGGCTCGCCCTCATCGGCGAGCTGTTCCGCGCCACCAACGTGGCGCCGCGCACCGCCGTGTTCATGCACGTGAACGACACCTTCGGCCAGGCGATGAACCGCGGCATCAGTGCCACCCTGCCGCGCCTGACCAACCTGCCGTTCAAGATTGTCGAGACCATTTCCTATGACCCGGCCGCTAAGGATTTGTCGGTCGAGGTGTCGAAGGCGAAGGCCACCAAGGCTGATTTCCTGTTGCTGGTGTGCCGCCTCAACGACGCCATCATCTTGCGCCGCGAGATCGTCAAGCAGCGCTGGAACATCATGGGCATTATCAGCCCCGGCTCACCGGGCATTTACGAAGCGCAGTATCACAAGACGCTGGGCAAGCTCGCCGAGGGCGCGATTTCCAACAACCCCTGGTACAACCCGAAGACCAACATGACGGCTGCCGTCATCAAGCAGATGGCCAAGCAGTTTCCGAACGAGAAGCTGTATCACCACGGCGCCAACGTGAGCTACACGTTCGAATCCATCCTGATTGCGGCGGATGCGTTCAAGCGCGCGCGCACCACCAATCCGAAAGAGCTGGCCGATGCGATCCGCCAGACCAGCCTCACCGACCGGGTGAGCCTGGGCGGGCCGATCAAGTTCAACGCCAAGGGCCAGGTGGAAGGCAACCTTTCTGCCTGTTTGCTCAACAAGGACGGCCGCTCGCAGGTGATCCTGCCGGTCAACGCGGCCGAAACCAAAGCCGTGTTCCCGTGGGCGGATTACAAGGCTTGATGCCACAGCCGCACCATTGGCCAAGGGGGCCGGCGCTGCCGGCCCTTTTGATGTGCCGGGGATGAGGAAGCGCCACGCATGAGCTGGGATCTGGTTGCCAATGTGTTGATCGCCGGCATGCTCTCGGGTATGGTCTACGGGCTGATGGCGCTCGGCCTTTCGGTGATCTTCGGTGTGGTGCGCGTGGTCAACTTCGCCCACGGCGAAATGATGACGATCGCGATGTACGCGGCGGTGGTGTTGTTCGCCGGCATGAAGCTCGACCCGTTCTTTGCGGTGCTGCCGGTGGCGGCGGCGTTTTTCGTGTTCGGCTACGGCCTGCAGAAGGCTCTGATCAACCCCTTCATCACACGCCCGGAACATTCGCAGTTCATGCTGCTGGTGGCGGTGGCGATGATCATGGTCAACGGCCTGTTGATGATTTTCGGGCCCGATGCGCGCAACCTGCAGGTGAGCTACCAGCTCGAATCGATCGAGCTGGGCAAACTCCTCATCGACAAGGCGCGCCTCTACGCCGCCGGCCTGGCGCTGCTCACCGCGGCCGCCCTGTTCGGCTTCTTTCGCTTCACCCTCACCGGCAAGGCGATTCGCGCCTGTGCCGACAACCACCTCGGTGCGCTGGTGGTGGGCTTGAACGTGAAGCACCTGTATGCGCTCACCTTCGGCGTCGGCTCGGCCTGCGTGGCAGTGGCCGGCTGCATGATGGTGCTGCTGGTGGACGTGACCCCCAGCCTCGGGCCTTCCTACACCCTGCTCGCCTTCATTACGGTGATTGTGGGTGGCCTGGGCTCGATGCCCGGCGCGATCATCGGCGGCATTCTGATCGGCATGTCCGAAGCGCTGGCCGGGCTGCTGCTGGCCCCCTCGGCCAAGAGCATGTTCAGCTTCGGCCTGCTTATCCTGGTGCTGCTGTTCCGGCCGCAAGGGCTCTTGGGGAAGAAGCTGTGACGGGGCAAGAAGCAGTGACGGGCAGAAAACCATGAACCGCCGCGCGCTGATCTGCCTTTCCCTGCTCGGCATTGCGCTGCTGTTGCTGCCCCTGTTCGCCGGCAGCTACCTGCTTTCGGTGATGACGCTGATCCTGTTCTTCGCCTTCGCCGGGCAGGCGTGGAACGTGATGATGGGTTTTTGCGGCCAGCTTTCGCTCGGCCATTCGCTCTATGTGGGCGTCGGCGCCTATGTGGCGGCCGGCCTGTTTGTGCACCTGGGCATCGGCCCGTGGGCCGGCGTGTGGCTGGCCATTATTTGCTGCGTGGCGCTGGGCTGCACGATCGGCTTCCTCGCGTTCCGCTTCGGCATCTCGGGCGTGTATTTCGCCCTGCTCACGATTGCCTTTGCCGAATTCACGCGCATCGGCTTTGACCATCTGCAATGGACAGGCGGCCCCGGCGGCATGTTCCTGAAGGTGGCGCAGCGTGACACCATCGACATCGTCAACTTCCGCGGGCCGCCGGCGATGTATTACTACGCCATCCTGGCGCTGGCCGCCGGCGCGCTGGCACTGTGCACCTGGTTGCTTAGGAGCCGCGCGGGTTACTACTGGCAGGCGATTCGCGAGAACGAAGAGGCCGCGCAGGCACTGGGCATCAACACTTTCCGCTGGAAGATGCTTGCTGTCGCCATCAGCTCGGCGATGACTGCCGTGGCCGGCGTGTTCTACGCGTTCTATTACAACAACCTGTTCCCCGAGCAGATCTTTCACATCAGCCGTTCGATTGAAATCATCCTGGGGCCGATCATCGGCGGCGTGGGCACGCTGTTCGGCCCTATCCTCGGGGCGGCCGTACTGACCCTGCTGGCGGACGGCATCACCGATCTGCTCGCCGCGGCCGGTGTGGAAGTGCCGGGCATCAAGCAGGTGTTTTACGGCATCGTGCTGCTGGTGGTGGTGATGTTCCTGCCACACGGCATCTGGCCCACGCTGGCGCGCAAGCTCGGCTTGAGCCAGGATGAGGGTGCCGCACCTGCTCCGTCCGGCGCAACACCCAAGAGCAACAGCGGGGACAAATCATGAGCGCCCTGCTGGAGGTACGCAATCTCGCGAAAGCGTTTCGTGGCTTAAAGGCTGTGAACGATGTGAGCTTCGAGGTGCCCGCGCAAGGCATCGTGGCCTTGATTGGCCCCAACGGCGCCGGCAAGACCACCTGCTTCAACCTGATCGCCGGCACCTTTGCGGCTGATACCGGCACGGTGCATCTGGACGGGCAACTGCTCACCGGCGTGCGCTCCGACGAGGCCTGCAAGGCCGGCATCGGCCGCACCTACCAGGTGGTCAAGCCGTTCCCGGAAATGACGGTGGAAGAAAACGTCATGGTCGGTGCACTCAACCGCGCCACTAGCGTGGCGCAAGCGCGCAAGGCGGCGGGTGAAGTATTGAAGCTTGTGCACCTGGACAAGAAATCAGGCATACGTGCCGCCCACCTTACATTGCCCGAACGCAAGCGCCTGGAAGTGGCGCGTGCGCTGGCCACCCAACCCAAGATCCTGCTGCTCGATGAAGTAATGGCCGGGCTGCGCCCGACCGAGGTGGACGAGATCGTCGCCGTGTTTCGCCGCGTCAACCAGGAAACCGGCATGGCAATCCTGTTTGTCGAGCATGTGATGCGCGCCGTAATGGCCCTCGCCCAAACGGTGGTGGTGTTGCATCACGGCGAGCTGATCGCGCGCGGCACGCCGGACGAAGTGGTGCGCGATGCCAAAGTAATCGAATCCTACCTCGGTGCGGAGGCGCTCAGTGAGTGAATCCGCGGAGGCACTGCTGGAGGTGGCGGGCCTGGACCTCTTTTATGGTGATGCGCAAGCGCTCTCCAATATTTCGGTGCGGGTCGAGCCCGGCGGCATCGTCGCAGTCGTCGGTGCCAATGGTGCCGGCAAGACCAGCCTGATCCGCGCCATTGCCGGCATCGAGCCGCCCGCGCTGCGCCCCGGCGGCGCCATCCGTTTCAAGGGCACCAGCATCGCCGGGCTGCCCAGCCACGCCATTTGCGAGCTGGGCATCGGGCAGGTGGCGGAGGGCCGGCAGATTTTCCCGACCATGAGCGTGGGCGAAAACCTGGAAATGGGCGGCCTGCTCAAGCGCGCCCGCGAGCGGGCGGCCCGCACCCTGGAAGACGTGTTCACCCTGTTCCCGCGCCTGAAGGAACGCATGCATCAGGCGGCAGGCACACTCTCCGGTGGCGAACAGCAGATGC